>Ga0256826_1000416_pt1 | contig 25896 bp, 28 predicted proteins | sample CV79metaG_FD_185975 | JGI IMG/M metagenome (GOLD analysis project Ga0256826, IMG submission 185975) | Hydrothermal vent microbial communities from East Pacific Rise, Pacific Ocean - CV79 | ecosystem: Environmental > Aquatic > Marine > Hydrothermal vents | place: Pacific Ocean: East Pacific Rise...
TAAACAAATATAGTGATTTAGAAAACCAAAGTGGTTTGCGTGTGTTGTTTATGTTTTTACAAATGTGTATGCTGTTGTTTGTTTTTGCTATTTTATATACAACGTATGTGGGGGTAGGTGCCATGTTAAGTGCAAAAGGGGGGAGTGTTTGGTTCTATTTTCCTCTACTTTTGGCAGCTGTTGCGTACCCCATAGTGTTGCACAGCCATAGAAAAATGTTCACGCAAGGTAAAATGTTATCTGCTACGGTGTGGACCATCTCTTTTTCAGCAGTGATGATTGTGGCACTCTATTTGTATCTTGACAAGTTGGTAGCGTAGTCTTGTTATCTGTTCTTCCACTCAAGCATCAAAAGGTACTAAAACTCTCTTTGCCTGCTGCATTTAACTCCTTGCTTGATATGTTGCAAATTATTACTGACCTTATAATGGTTGGAAGACTTTCTGCTTTTGCAGTAGCAGCAGTGGGGCTTGGATTGCAGTCACTTATGTTTGTATTTGCCATATTAACCTTGCTTCATGTGGGTACGTCGGCACTGCTTTCACGTTTTGTAGGGGCAAAACAGATGACAAGAGCTTCAACAGGGCTTGCCACACTGTTACGCTTTGCACTCTTTCTCTCTTTGCCTATGATGTTGCTATGGTATGTACTTGCATCCCATGTGTATGTATGGTTTGGTACAGTCCCTGAAGTGGTTGCCTTAGGAGAGTCTTATGTGCAAGTCCTAACGTGGATGATGCCTTTTGTCTTTATGAAATTGGTATTTGTCACTGCGTTAAATGCTTCAGGCGATACCAAGACCCCTATGTACATTAAAATAGGCTCTATTTTTCTGAATGTCTGTTTAAATTATCTGCTTATTTTTGGGCATCTTGGGTTTCCAGCGTTGGGTGTAATGGGTGCTGCTGTAGGTACAGTTATTGTCAACAGTTTAGAGTTTTTTGTCTATGTTTGGCTGTATGTAAAACGTAAAATGCCTTATGCTCCCTCTTTACATTACTCAAAATCACTTTTAAAAAGAGCACTTAAAGTAGGGCTTCCTGCCTCTTTTGAACGCACATTGACCTTTGGAAGCTTTATGCTTTTTACCGTCATTATTGCACATTATGGTACGGCAGTGCTTGCGGGCTATCAGATTGGGTTGCGTGTAGAGGGGCTTGCCTTTATGCCAGGCATTGGGTTTACCATAGCGGCGATGGCACTGATGGGGCAGGGCTTGGGTGCAAAAAAACCTGAGCAAGCCAGAGAAGATGTCATGTTGGTACTCAAATACACTGTAGGGCTAATGTTCTTTCTCTCATTTTTTATGGTTTTCTTACCAGAGAAAATTGTATGGCTCTTTACCAATGATGCACAAACCATTCAAGAGGCAAGTCTTTACTTACGCATAGTTGGGCTTTCTCAAATTCCTTTGGCGTTTAACTTTGTACTCTCAGGGGCATTGCGTGGAGCAGGCGACAGTAAAAGAACGCTTAAAATTAACCTTATTTCCTTGTGGTGTGTGCGTATTGTGCCAGCGTTTGTACTTTCGTGGTATTTTCATAACATACTATGGGTGTATGTAGCGATGATATCAGATACATTTGTCAAAGCAACGTGGTTATGGTTGGCATTTAACAAAGGCGAGTGGCAAAGCATAAAAGTGTAATACTTTTGTAATAGAGTCTGCTATAATACTTTAAAATAGACAAGAAGGATAGAGCAAATGTCAAAAGAAGTAAAAACATTAGACCAAAGAATAGAGAGAATCTACAAATTGGCACAAGAGCATTATGGAGAAGTACGTTTTGTTGGTATTAAAAAACATACCAAAATTGGTTGGGTAGCAAAAATTCAATTTGATGCATTTGAGTCACTTATTGCTGAGGGTGAAAGTGCAACTGACGCATTGAAAAACTTACGTAAACGTGTAAAAAAGATTATTGACCGTTACAATATGGTTTAACAAAAGTAAAGTGGCTATTGTGAAAAAAAATATTATTATTATTGGATTTATGGGTGTAGGTAAGGGTACCACCGCCCGTGCATTTAGCAAAAAATACGGCACATACATCATAGACACCGATGACCTCATAGAGTCTAAAGAGAACAAAGAGGTCAAGAAGATTTTTGAGAAAAAAGGTGAAGCGTACTTTAGAGAACAAGAGCAAGCCACAGCCAACTGGATAGAAGCGTGTGTTACGGGTACTTTCATCTCTTGTGGAGGGGGCTTCTATAAGGTTGATAATCTTAAAAAACTAGGAACAGTTGTACTTCTTGATGCCTCATTTGATTGGATACACAATCGCCTCAAAACAGCGAAGAATGCTGAATCAAAACTGGCAAAACGTCCTCTCTTTTCTGATGAGAAGAAAGCAAAGGCACTCTACAAAGAGCGTAAAAAAGCCTATAAAGCTTTGGCAGATGTAGTTGTAGATGTTGAGAAACTTGATTTAGATGAACAGTTAGCATTTATTGCTAAAAAATGTAAGGTTTAATGCACTAGGGTGTTGTAGCCTTACAACACCGCTATAAATCTTTTCCCCAATACTCCAAGCCTTTAAACGTCATAGAAAGTAGCATAAATATAAGCATGGTACTTCCCATGCAATAAGGGGCTTGTTCTGCAAAAGGTGCAGGTGATTTTGAGATGCTAAAAATGACAAATCCCCATAGCCCAATGGCTAAAATGCCTATAAATCGTTTCATCCAAAGTATGATTGTTCTTTTTTGTGCGTTTTTCATAGAAGTATTTTATCCAAATAAGGTATAATTTTAGCAATTTATTTAAGAGGAACACAATGCAACGGTTTGAAACGTATTTGTCTAAAAATCTTCCACAAGCACCAAGTTTTCACCCCATCTATGAAGATGCTTTGGGTGTGATGCTCACAGCAGGTGGTAAACGTTTTAGACCGATGCTTCTTCTTAGCATTGTGGATGCGTATGAACCTATGCTCTATAATGGTGCATTGCCTGTCGCTATGGCATTAGAAATGTTTCATACTTACTCTTTAATTCACGATGACCTTCCTGCTATGGATAATGCAGATTTGCGTCGTGGACACCAAACCTTACACAAACGTTACGATGAGGTCACAGCTATTTTAGCAGGAGATGCACTCAATACGGATGCATTTGCTTACATTGCCAATGCACCTCTTCGTGAAGATGTAAAAATCAAGCTTATTACGCTTTTGGCACAAAATGGTGGAGCAGGGGGTATGGTATTGGGTCAAGCCATAGACTGCTACTTTGAAAATAAGCCACTCGATATTGACCAAATAAAAGTCTTACATACAAACAAAACAGCCAAGCTTATTGCAGCATCTTTGCAGATGGGTGCTGTCATTGTAGGGCTTGATTTTGCCATACAAAAAGCACTCTATGATTTTGGTATAGACCTTGGCTTACTTTTTCAAATACAAGATGACATTATTGATGAAACACAAAGTGAAGAAGAAGCAGGCAAAACCACAGGAAATGATGGCGATAAAAATAGCTTTATTAATCTTTTAGGTTTAGAAAAAACGGTAGAAGAAGCCGATGCTCTTGCAAAAGATTTACAAAGACGATTTGAAATGTTTGATGAGAAGGTTCAAATAGCGTTAACCCCTTTGATTACAAAATATTTGTATAGACATCAATAATATATTTGTTCGGTAAAATCGAATCTACGGATGAAGATGTAGGTTCGGTTTTATCGAACATAAATGATAGACAGAAACTTTAAGGAAAAAACATGGCAGTAATGACAGAGCAAAATAAAATGCGTAGAAAAATGGCAAACACCATCCGATTTTTAGCAGCAGATATGGTACAACGAGCAAACTCAGGACACCCTGGTGCACCTATGGGACTTGCAGACATTGCAGTAGTACTCTCTGAAAAACTTAGCCACAACCCTAAAAACCCAAAATGGCTCAACCGTGACCGTTTGGTATTTTCAGGAGGGCATGGCTCTTCTCTCATCTACTCACTTCTTCACCTTTGGGGATACGATGTAAGTGTAGAAGATCTTAAAAATTTCCGTCAACTAGACTCTAAAACACCAGGGCATCCTGAGTATGGACATACAGATGGTGTAGAAATTACCACAGGTCCTCTAGGACAAGGAATAGCCAATGCCGTTGGTTTTGCCATGGCAGAGTTATATACTGCCAATCAAGTTAACTCAGAAACATGTGAACTCATAGACCATAAAGTCTATTGTTTATGTGGAGATGGTGACCTTCAAGAGGGTATCTCCTATGAAGCATGTTCTGTGGCAGGACACTTAAAACTAAAAGATTTAGTACTTATTTATGACTCTAACCATATCACCATTGAAGGTGACACAAGCATTGCGTGGAGTGAAGATGTAGAAGCACGTTTCTTAGCACAAAACTGGGATGTAAAGAAAATTAACGGACACTGCTACGATGACATTGAAAAAGCACTCGATGAAACAAAAACAGCAACAAAACCAACCATCATTATTGCCAACACCATCATTGGAAAAGGTGCAGGAGAACTAGAGGGTACACACCATACACATGGTGCTCCTCTTGGTGATAAAATTATTGCAGAGTCTAAAACAAAAGAGGGCTTTAACCCTGAAGAGACTTTTGCCATTTCTGAAGATGTACTTCTTAGATTTAGATGTGCTATTGAAAAGGGTGAGTTAGCAGAAAAAGAGTGGATTCACAGACAAAAAGAGGCTCCACTTGTTGAGCAAAATGTAGCATTAGAAAAACTACTTAACCCAGATTTTGCAAGCATTGATTTTCCAGATTTCTCAGCAGAACCAGCAATGGCTACAAGAGACAGTAACGGTAAAATACTCAATGCCATTGCAAAAGCACTTCCAAGTTTCTTAGGGGGGTCAGCAGACCTTGCACCTTCTAACAAAACGGAGCTTAAAGACATGGGCGACTTCCCTAAGGGTAGAAATATGCACTTTGGTATCCGTGAGCACGCGATGGCAGCTATTACCAATGCCATGGCACTTTATGGTACAACCATTCCATTTAATGCCACGTTCTTTGTTTTTTCTGACTACCTCAAGCCAAGTGTGAGAATTGCAGCACTAACGAAGATACAAAACTTCTTTGTATGGACACACGATAGCATCGGTGTAGGTGAAGATGGACCAACCCATGAACCTGTTGAGCATATTTCTCAGTTTAGAGCCTTACCAGGGTTCTACCTTTGGAGACCAGCAGACGCTACAGAAAATGTAGAAGCATGGAAAACAGCCCTTAGTATGCAAGCACCACACGGTTTTGTACTAAGCCGTCAAAAGCTTAAAACACTTAAACCAAAGCGTGACTTTGGTGAAGTAAGTAAAGGTGCATACATCGTGAAAAAACGTGAAAATGCAACTATGACATTGATGGCAAGTGGTTCTGAACTTATGCCTTGTCTTCAAGCAGCTTGTCACTTAGAAGTTTTAGGTGTCAATGCAAATGTTGTTTCTGTACCATGTCTTGACCTCTTCAACGAACAAGACAAAGAGTACAAAAATACCGTAGTAGACCCAAGTACAAAAGTACTTGCCGTTGAAGCTGCTACCGCTACAGAGTACTATCGTTATGCAGATGACGTTCTAGGTATGGAAACATTTGGAGCTTCAGCACCAGCAGATTTACTCTTTGAGAAGTTTGGATTTACCATTCAAAACATTACAAAACGTGCATGTGCTTTAGTAGATGCTGAGTATAAAGTGGTAGATTTAGGGAAATGTTAGGTTTTCTTTTTCTATAACTAAAAAGCCCTATATCTCTTTTGAGGTATAGGGCTTTTTTTGCTTTACTGAAGGTTTGATAAAATCGAACCTACGTGGTTTTGAATAAATCAGATATATTAAGAGCCTTAGAAACGCTTACCAAATCTTCCCAAAATCAAAAGAAAACCCACACTCATCTAACTTAAAATCCACACTATCACTATGAGTATCACAAACTTTTATGTATCTGCCTTCGTGTAGTTTATAGACTTTGGCTATGGACTCTGTGGGGTCTACGATGATATAGTAATTTACACCTTCTTTTTCATACAGAGAATACTTGAGATTTTTATCTTTATGGGCTGTAGATTTTGAAAGAATTTCAAAGATGACTTTTGGGGCTTGTGTGATGTAGGCTTCATTTTGTGGTTCATGACAAATAACAAGATTATCTGGTTCTACGATGGTGTTGTTGTCAATCTTCCAATCTACGGGGAGTAAGGCTTGGCAAGTTTCACATGCTTGTAGCAGTTCTTGGAGATGCCATGCTATTTTGTTACTAATGGCTTGATGCTTTATCATAGGTGCTGGAGCCATGGCATAAGGTACACCATAAATAAGCTCCCAGTTTCCTTCCCATAATGCATAGTCATCATAAGAGTAATACGGTAAATCTTCTTCTTTTAATGCACCCATGGGAACCCCTTTTTTATTTTATTATAACATAAAAAAAGTTTAGCTCAACAACCCTCTCACTTCATCTTCATCTATCATATCTTTATCATATTTGACTACAGCAATATGTTCTGTTTCGTTCACGTAAGACTCTACTATGGCATCGTGTGCTGTGAGTGTGTGTACTTTTTCACGGTCAAAGATGTCTAGTGGTAGGTAGACATTTCCTCGGTTGTTGGGGCTTGGCATGGTGGCTACCCAGATGAACCAAAGTACAGAGATAACAGCAACTACCATAGCAAGTGTGGCTCTGTCATAGTGCTGCATGAGGTAACCAGCTAGGAGTCCACCAAAGAAAATGCCTGTGTAAGCAAAGGTGTTAGCAACGCCAAGGGCAGCTCCTTTTTGGTGTACTTTGGCAAATTTGGCTACGAAGCTTTGAAGTAGTGGTTCAAACATGTTAAACCCAATAAAAAATAGTACCACCCCTACAATAAATACCCAAGGTGTCGTAGCAAAACCCATAGCGATAAACCCTAAGAAGATGACGGCTACAGAAATCATAAATATCTCTTTACCTTTACCGTACTTTTCTCCAAAAATGGCAGCAGGTGCCATAGCAAGAAAACCAAATATCATCGCAGGAAAGTAAACTTTCCAAAGTTCTGTTTTCCCCCAGCCAAAGCCACCTTCTTCAAGTGAACCCGTCATTACAACAGGAATGATGAAAAATGCCATGGTCATAATGCTAGAGTGGAATAAAAAGGTAATATACATACGTACTAAGGCCTTGTCTTTAAAAACATCTAAAAACTTAGACTCCTCTTCAGAGTAAGAGTGGACAATTTTTGGAGGTTGGGGAACGGCTGTAAAGAGTACACCAATAGCCATGACCGACAAAATAGCAGTGAGCCAAAAGAGTTTGTCTATCCCGTAGCTACCTCCTACAATGGGAGCTACAATCATCGCCACTGCAAAACTCATAGCAATGGTCATCCCCATAATCGCCATAGCATGGGCACGTTCTTCTTCTTTTACTAAGTCAGCAATCATGGCAGATACCACAGAACCAATCGCCCCAGCTCCTTGTAAAAAACGTCCAAAAAGGAGCATATAAATGTTGTCAGAAAGTGCAGCAACAACAGAACCAGCAATAAAGATAAGCAATCCAAAAAGTAATGTTTTTTTGCGTCCGAATTTGTCTGACATGAGTCCAAAAGGGACTTGAAATGTTGCTTGTGTAAGGGCATAACCACCTACCACAAGACCAGCTAAGAAGGGGGTAGCCCCTTGCATATCGAGAGCATAAATAGAGAGTACGGGCAGTACAATAAAGAGTCCAAAAAAGCGTAAAGCCACAATGAGGCTAAGGGGCATAATCTGTTTAATCATAGTGATACCTTTAATACGATAAAATTTCTCTTATTATAGTACGAAAAGGTTAATTGAAAATGAAATTGGTTTTAGCCACGGGCAATAAAGGCAAATTACGTGAATTTAAACAAATGTGTCAAGATGAAGTGGTTCCTTTTTCTGAACTCCTTGGAGCATTTGAAATAGTAGAAGACGGCAATACTTTTGCTGAAAATGCGTTGATAAAAGCACGTACCATTTATGAAAAACTAGGAGAAGAGTATTTGGTTATTTCTGATGATTCTGGTATCTCTTTACCTATCTTAAATGGGGCACCAGGTATTTACTCTGCACGTTATGCAGGTGTTGATGTGACAGATAAAGAGAACCTTTATAAGCTTGTAGATGCAGTCAAAGCAAAAGGGCTTACTTCGACACCCGCATACTATACGGCAGCTATTGCGATAGTGAGTAAATATGGTGAGTATGTGGTACACGGATGGATGCATGGCGATGCCTTGAGTACAACACGTGGAGAGAAAGGGTTTGGATATGACCCAATGTTTATCCCAAAAGGCTTTACTCAGACGTTGGGAGAGCTAGATGATGATGTAAAATGTGGCATTTCTCACCGTGCCAAAGCGTTAGCGTTGGCTAAACCAATTATGCAAATGTTGCAACAAAAAGGGTAAGTATGACACAAGAACAATTTATGAATGACCTCCAAGCACTCTACTTGGAGCTACAAGACAGACAATCTCAGCTTAATGGATTTTATGAACTTCTTCATGGAGAACATAAACGTGCCAAAGCTTCAGTAGAAGCTTTTTTAGAACTTTTAGGACTCCCTTATAATGATGATACGGTTATGGCTGCCTTAACACGTATGGTCAATTTACGTGAAGATGCTTTAGAGCAAGTATTGAGTAAACTTGAACTCAGCCAAGAGGAGATTGAGGTTAAAAAAGAGTTAGCCTATGGGTTTGTAAGTATGATGCATATTACCCGTCACGAAAGCCTGATTGGGTGGATAGAACAACAAAAACTTTTAACCCCTTTTTATCGTTCGCTTATCTTTGGTGTACATTTTGTAGGTATTCGTTTAAGCGAATGGCAAAGTCATTGGACGGGACATATTATCAATGGAGTGAACAAAGAACTTGCTAGCCTTTTTGAGGAAGATGATGCAAAAGTATTTGAGATGTTGGCTCAGAAAAATTTGCTAGATTTAGCACCTAACAATGAAGTAGGAGATAGATGTTACTCTGTTTTACAAAAAGATGAAACAGGGAAATACAGTAGTGTTGCATATGCAAAGGCATTTCCAAAAGAAGTACAAGGCGTAAGCATAGCATTAGAGCAACTCATGATGCTTTTAAATGAACATGAAGATGAAGTGTTTGGACAAAAATCTCAGTGGATAGCCTATTTTAACGCACTTAAAGAGGCATTTTCTCATGAAGAACCTAACGCACTCATAGCAAAATGGGCAGATGTAGATAGAAAATGGATGGCAGTCAAAACACCACTTCAAGTAGGACATCCTTTAGAATACTATGAAGACCACTACCGCAAAGCTGTTGCCTTAGAGTGGGATTTGCGTATTGTGAACCCACGGCTTCAAGAGGGGTCACCTACGCGAGCTAATATCAAAGATTTTGCTTCAGTTATGGCAGAAGGGTTTGGTGGTGATGCCCAAGTAACTATGGACAAGAATCTTACGCAAGTAGATGAAACACAACTCTACATTGGTCAACCCATTCTTTACTATGCAGCAGAGTTTAATGGACTTTTTTCAGCGCAAGTCGTACCTAACGATGAGCAGGTTTCTACCGAATTAGGCAAGAAAATTTTTGCCTATGCTGACTTTGTGATGGAGTCTAAAAAATCTAAACCTACCATGAAACTAAGCGTTGAGATGATGGGAGAAGATTTTGTTAAAAAACAACGTAACCTCATAGAAACACAACCCAAACTTTGGCAAGAGATTTATGATATTTCGACCATTGGGCATGAGTTTGGGCATATATTATGGATAGATGCCGATACTGAAACCAAAATGAATGGCTCAGGGCAGTTTAAAAATATTGAGGAGTTTAAAGCAACTTCTGGTGGGCTCATGGCATTTTTCCACAATGAAAAAGAGGCACTCAAAGAGCATATTGTTGACGATGTTGTTAGCCGAGCCGTAGGGCTTATGGCATGGCGTGAAGTGGGTGAAGTGTTGCCTTACTATTGTGAGGGATTGATTCATTTAGATATTTTGTTTCATTCTGGCATTATGAGCTACGATGGACAAGTAAAGATAGACTACAGCAAATATGAAGCAATGAAAGAAGCTTACATCACAGCCTACAAAGATTTGGCAGAAAACTACCTTCAAAAAGTAGATGCGAGTGAGTATTTAGCACAATATACGGTAAAAAGTGAAGGTGTGTATTTGCCTAAAAATAAAGAAATTAAATCTTTTGTAGAAGCTTATTATGCACGCTATAAAGAGATAGGGCAGCAAACAGTAACGATATAGTCCTTTTTCTTACCAAATCCTAACCTCTTTTTAGATATAATTTCGCTAATTACGCCGTCGTCACGATGGCGATTGCGAGGATATTTATGTTACTTTTTACACCAGGACCTACACCAGTACCAGAGTCAGTACGTTTGGCAATGGCTACACCGACCCTTCACCATAGAACACCAGAATTTGAAGCAATTTTTAAAGAGACTAGAGAACTTCTGTTTAAACTTTTTACTACCGATGAAGTCATTATGCTTGCATCATCAGGTACAGGAGCAATGGAAGCTGCCGTGACGAATCTTTGTCACGATACGCTACTTTCAATCAACTCTGGAAAATTTGGAGAGCGTTTTGGTAAAATTGCTACTGCCTCTGGACTTAAAAATGTTGAAATTAAACATGCTTGGGATACACCGGCAACGGTAGAAGAGGTATTAGAAGCACTTAAAGCAAACCCCTCGGTAGATGCTATCGCTATTCAAATTTCAGAATCAGCAGGGGGGCTTCGTCATCCAGTTGAGAAAATTGCTAAAGCAGTGAAGGCATTGAACCCAGAGATAATGGTCATTGCAGATGGTATTACCGCTGTAGGTGTTGAGTATATTGATGTAACACATATTGATTGTCTTATTGCTGGGAGCCAAAAAGCATTAATGCTACCACCAGGACTTTCTATTCTTGGATTGAGCCAAGCGGCTATTGAAAAGACAGGTGCAGGAAAAGGCTACTATCTTAACCTAGCCTCAGAGATAAAAAAGCAAAAACAAAATACTACAGCATATACAGCAGCAACTACGCTTATCATAGGCTTACGTGCGGTACTTCAAGAGATAGATCAAAACGGTGGAGTAGAGAAGCTTTATTCTGAAACTAAATTACGTGCAGAGGCAACAGACAAAGCACTCGAAGCGTTAGGATTACATATTTATCCTTCTTCTCCTGCTCCTTCTATGACTACCATTGATGATGAGAATGCTAAAGAGATTCGTGATTTACTTAAAACGGAATTTGGTGTCAATGTAGCAGGGGGTCAAGATCACTTAAAAGGGTTAATATTCCGTATTAACCAAATGGGGCTTATTGCTCCTTATGAGATGGTTGCAGCTGTTACTGCGGTAGAACTTGCTATGGCAAAGTTAGGACGAAGAACTTTTGATGGTACGGCTTCGCGTGTTTTTCACGAAGTGTATTTTAAAGAAATATTAATAAAAGAAGAGAAATAATGGTTTATGAACACGAAATCCCTTCGGGGTCTAAGCTCTATTTTGGTGAATCTGCCAAAATAAAGAGAGAAATAGAATTTGTATCCGCTGAGTTATTGGAAAATCTTGGATTTGCAGAGATAGTAACCCCACTTTTTTCATACCATCAACATGAAAGCTTTGAAGATAAAAAACCATTGCTTAGATTGAATGATGAACAAAACCATGAAGTAACGCTTCGTGCAGACTCTACGGCAGATGTAGTACGTATTGTAACCAAAAGGTTAGGACGTTCTACAGAGTCTAAAAAATGGTTTTATATACAACCAACAGTGACCTTTCCAACAAAAGAGCAGTATCAAATAGGTGCTGAGATTCTTGATGGAAAGTTTGAAGAAATAGCAAAAACAACAATTATGCTTTTAGATGAAATGCAAATGAAACCTATCATGCAAATTGCAAATATCCGTATTCCTCATTTACTCAATGAAAAATATGGGGTTTCTTTAGATGCATTAAAATCAATGCATATTGAAAAAATTATGGCAATAGACTTACCGTGGATAGAAAAGCTTGTACGTCTTAATGCAGTAGAAGATTTAAATGATTTATCTGCTTTCCCTGAAGATATTAAAGTAGAATTAGAAAAAATAAAAATAGCAACAGAACAAGTAAAATATGACACAATTGTTATCTCACCACTTTTTTATGCAAAAATGCGTTATTATGACTCTTTAACATTTAGAATGTTTAAAGGTAATAGTCTTTTAGCAATGGGTGGTATTTATACAATTGAAGGTGTTGAAGCAGCAGGGTTTGCACTCTATACAGATGAGTGTGTGATGAATAAAATGGATAAAGGTAACGAATATGAGTAGTAAAGCAGATTTAATTGTAGGTCTCCAATGGGGAGATGAAGGTAAAGGGAAAATTGTTGACCACATGGCTCAAACACATGACTATGTATGTCGTTTCGCAGGGGGGCATAATGCAGGACACACCATTGTAATTGGTGAAAAAAAATATGCACTTCACCTTATTCCTTCAGGTGTACTCAATCCAAATGCAAAAAATATTGTTGGAAATGGTGTTGTACTTTCTCCTGTTGACTTTATCAAAGAGATGGTTCAGTTTGACAACCTTGAAGGAAGACTATTCCTTTCAGATAAAGCACATGTTTTACTCCCATACCATGCACAAATAGACCAAGCAAGAGAGCGTATGAAAGGTGATAAAGCCATTGGTACGACTGGAAAAGGAATTGGACCTGCCTATGGTGATAAGATAGCACGTATTGGTCATAGACTAGGTGAGCTTCTTAACCCTGAAAAGTTGACTGCTAAAATTATTGCGTATTTTGCTATGAATAAACCTGTATTTGATGCTATGGGTGTAGACGCACCAAATGAAGAAGCACTTTTAGCAGAGCTTCAAGGATACAAAGATGTATTGGGAACATACATTTGTGATACAACGCAAATGATGTGGGAAATTATGGATGCAGATAAGAAAATACTTCTTGAGGGTGCACAAGGTACAATGCTAGACATTGACCATGGTACCTATCCGTATGTAACATCATCTACCACAGTCAGTGCTGGAGCATGTTCAGGACTTGGAATCAACCCTAAAGATCTTGGTAAAGTAACAGGTATTGCCAAAGCATACTGTACAAGAGTAGGAAATGGACCATTCCCAAGTGAAGATTTTGGAGATGAGGGTGATACATTACGTAAAAATGGACATGAGTTTGGAACAACCACAGGACGACCAAGACGATGTGGTTGGTTTGATGCCGTAGCAATGCGTCATGCAGTACGTGTTAATGGTGTAGACCAAGTTGCACTGATGAAACTAGATGTTCTTGATGGTTTTAATGAAGTAAAAGTATGTGTGGCGTATGAAGTAGACGGTAAAGAAGTGAATTATGTACCGTATGACTTAGAAGATGCAACACCAATTTACAAATCGTTTGCAGGTTGGGATAAAACAGAAGGTGTAAGAGAGTTTGATGCACTACCAGATACTGCAAAGTCATATATTGAAGCACTTGAAGAGATGATTGGAACAAAAATGGGTATTATCTCAACAAGTCCAGAACGTGAAGATACAATTATTAGATAAGTATATTTAAGCATAGCTAGGGGGTATACTTTTAGTGTATCTACACAAAAGCCTGCTTAAAAAAAGAAAAAATTGAGGAGTTTATAGCATGAGATTAAAACCACAACAGACAGGATATGTCGCAAGTAAAATAGCGATTGATTTAGCCAATGCCTCTTTTATTACTATGCCAAAAGGAAAAGAAGCTGTAGTTGAAGCTTGTCGTAAAATTATAGATGAAAATTTGGCACAAGAGTATGCTCTTGATGAAAAAGTGAAGAAAATTTTAGATGAAAACTATGATGAAATAGAGTTTCAGCATGCAGATGAAAGACAACTTTTCTTTATGATTAAGAAAAAGATGGCAGCAGAACATGGCGTAATTATGAATTATGATGACCGTTATAATAATTTAGCACACCTTATTTTAGATGAACTCTATGAAAATTATCTTGCAGAGTATGATGTCAATGAAAACCAAGTAAAAAATGTTATTTTTAAAGCATTTAAAGCATTTGCTGATGCGTATGATGAAATAGATGACATCGTCTATAAAAAAATCAGAGGTATGGAAAAAGAAGTTGTTCTTGGAAGCCAAGATTATGAACTGCTTTATGAACGATTTTACCAAGAAGAATTATCTAAAAGAGGAATGCTGTAATGACAAAAGTTTCACTATATTTTGAAAATGGTTTGCTGCTTGAAGCAAAAAGCTTTGGAGCAACAGGTACGTCAGTAGGAGAAGTTGTTTTTAACACTTCTTTAACAGGCTATCAAGAGATAGTTACAGACCCCTCTTATGCAGGTCAATTTGTTACATTTACGATGCCAGAAATTGGAAATGTTGGATGTAATGCTCAAGATATGGAAAGTAAAGGAGCTTACTGTAAAGGTATTATCGTACGTACGTATCAAGATAGACCTTCTAACTTTAGATGTGAAGAGACATTGGCTTCACTTTTAGAAAAACATGGGGTTTTAGGTATTTGTGATATTGATACTCGTTTTATCACTAAAACATTGAGAGAAGAAGGTGCTATGATGATGGTTGCTTCTACTGAGATTCATGATAAAGAAGCACTAAAAAAAGCACTTGAAAATGCTCCACGTATTGAAGAAGTGAACTATATAGAACAAGTAAGTACAAAAGAAACATATGTTCATACAGAAGCACGTTACAGTACAGATACATTTGAATATGCAAAACCAAAAACGACTAAAAAGATTATAGCACTTGATTTTGGGATTAAAAGAAATATTCTTAATGAACTTACCCATGCTGGAATGGAAGTGACTGTGGTACCTAATAATATGACTGCAGAAGCTATTATTGCTAAAATAGAGAGTAAAGAGATAGATGGAGTATTCCTTTCAAATGGACCGGGGGATCCTCTAATCTTAAAAGAAGAGCAAGAGAAAATTAAAAAACTTATTGACCATAAAGTACCACTTTTTGGTATCTGTTTAGGGCATCAACTTCTCTCTATTGCACATGGTTATGATACATATAAATTACAGTTTGGTCATCATGGTGGCAATCATCCAGTCTGGAATGCGATGAATAAAACAGTAGAAATTACTGCACAAAACCATAACTATAATGTACCAGATAACATTACAGAGGTAGCAACGGTGACACATACAAACTTATTTGACAATACTATCGAGGGGCTTAAGTATAATGACTCTCCAAGTATGTCAGTACAGCACCACCCTGAAGCAAGTCCTGGACCTCATGAATCAGCATATATCTTTGGCGAATTTGCCAAGATGCTATGAAAGGTAGCATGATGAATATAGCGATACTCTTTGGTGGTTCTAGTTTTGAACATGAAATAAGCATTGTTTCTGCAATTACAATGAAAAAAGTGCTTAAAAATCATACACTTATCTATATATTTGTAAGTCCAGATAGAAATTTTTATTTAATTGATAGTAATAAAATCAATTCAAAACTATTTTCATCGGGAGCCTATAAAAAATCTAAAGCACTTACCCTTAAGCAGGGTGGTTTTGTTGTTGAAGGTATGTTTGGAGCTAAAAATGTAGCTGTTGATGGTGTCTTAAACCTTATTCACGGACGTGATGGTGAAGATGGGAAGCTTGCATCCATACTCACATTTTTCAAAATACCTTTTATCTCTCCTCGTATGGAAGCATCTGCACTCTCTTACAATAAACTTTATACGAAGTTTTTAGCCCAAAGTTTAGGTGTGAAAACTGTAGCGTATGAAAACCTTTCTAAAGAGGGTGAGCGTAAAATTACAATGGATTATCCTGTTATTATTAAACCTGTACGTTTAGGGTCAAGTATTGGAGTAAGCATTGTAAAAGAAGCTTCAGAACTTGATTATGCTCTTGATGTAGCATTTGAATATGACACTGATGTGATTGTAGAACCGTTTATTGAGGGTGTGAAAGAGTACAATCAAGCAGGTTGTTATACAAACGATTGGGAACTTTCTATTGTTGAAGAGCCACAAAAAGAAGAATTTTTAGATTTTGAAAAAAAATATATGGATTTTTCTCGTGATTCACAAGTACTCTGTGCAGATATTTCAGAAACATTGAAAGATAAAATCCAAGAAAACTTTAAAAAGATTTATTCTCCTTTATTTAATGGAAGTATTATTCGTTGTGACTTTTTTGTGGTCAATGATGAAGTCTTATTAAATGAAATAAATCCTATTCCTGGTTCAATGGCAAATTATTTATTTAGTGATTTTGAAGCTATGGTAGAAAGACTTTTTAAGCATCTCCCTAAAGAACAAAATATTGTTATTGATTACCAATATATTCACTCCATACAAAGTGCAAAAGGTAAGGCATAGGCCTCTTTAGTTTACAAAATTAACCGCTTTTAATAAGAGAAATTGACTCTCTTTAAAAGCGTTAATTATCTCCATTAAATAAGAGTATATTTCTCCTATTAATCCTTTCTATCGCCCCTCTATCCAGTATATGTTACAAATTGTATCGAAAATAAAAACAAACAAAGATATTAAGCATTTTGGTTACCTAAAAATACTATAATCGGAGTTGAATGTTGTCAAATTATGATCACTCATAGTTTGAGTATACAGCATAAAAATTTTCAAGGGGGTATGCATGCAATCAAATGCAGCATTGGAATACGATTATTCCGTAGCAAAATTGTTTACTTACACAACAATTCTGTTTGGATTTTTAGGTATGTTAATCGGTACGCTTATTGCGTCTCAACTAGCATTTCCAGAATTAAACTACTTAATTGGTGAATATGGTACTTTTTCAAGATTAAGACCATTACACACAAATATAGTTATCTATGGATTTACACTTAGTGGTGTATGGGCAACTTTTTATTACTCGGCACAAAGAGTACTTAAAGTTTCTATGGCTGAATCTAAGTTTATTATGTTTATTAGTAAATTACACTTTTATCTCTACTTTGTTGGAGCACTAATTGCCGTAATTACACTTTTATTAGGATTTTCACAATCAAAAGAGTACGCTCAATTTGAGTGGCCAATAGATATCGTTATTGTTCTTATCTGGGTACTATGGGGTGTAGCTATGTTTGCACTTATTGGTATTAGAAGAGAAAAAGCACTTTATATCTCTATGTGGTACTACATTGCTTGTTTCCTTGGTATAGCTATGCTTTACCTTTTCAATAACATGGCAGTTCCAACATACTTTGCAACAGATGGACTTGGTAATATTATGCACTCAGTATCTATGTACTCAGGTACAAATGATGCACTTGTTCAATGGTGGTTTGGTCACAATGCAGTTGCATTTGGATTTACAGTGCCAATTGTTGCTATGATTTACTACTTCTTACCAAAAGAATCTGGTCAAGCAGTATATTCATACAAATTATCACTTCTTTCTTTCTGGGGACTTATGTTCGTTTACCTTTGGGCTGGTTCACACCACCTTCTATGGTCAACAGTTCCAGATTGGATGCAAACAATGGGATCAGTATTCTCAGTAGTACTTATCTTACCATCTTGGGGATCAGCGATTAACATGCTTCTTACAATGAAGGGTGAGTGGAATCAACTTACAGAAAACCCACTAATCAAATTTATGGTACTAGCATCTACATTCTATATGCTTTCAACACTTGAAGGACCAATTCAAGCAATTAAATCAGTAAATGCAATTGCGCACTTTACAGATTGGATTCCTGGACACGTTCATGATGGTGTACTTGGTTGGGTTGTATTTATGATTATGGCTGCACTTTTCCATATGGCACCAAGAATGTTTAAAAGAGAAATTTACTCTAAAAAATTACTTGAAGCACAATTTTGGCTTCAAACAACAGCAGTTGTACTTTACTTTACTTCAATGTGGATCGCAGGAATCACACAAGGTATGATGTGGAGAGCTGTTGATGAGTATGGTAACTTAATGTATTCATTTATTGATACAGTAACTGTACTTCACCCTTACTATGCGATTAGAGCCCTTTCAGGTGTTATGTACCTTACTGGTTTCTTAATGTTCGCTTACAATATGATTAAAACTATGACTTCTGCTAGAGAGCTTACAGAAGAACCTCAGTTTAAATCACCTATGGCATAAGGAGGTAGGTTATGTTTCATTGGTTAGAAAAAAATCCATTCTTCTTCGCAGTAGGAGTATTTTTGGTTATCGCATTTGCAGGTCTTATTGAGATCTTGCCAAACTTTGCAGAGGCATCTCGTCCTGTTGTAGGGCTTAAGCCTTATACAGTACTAGAACTTGCAGGGAAAGAAGTTTATAAAAAAGACGCATGTATCGCTTGTCACTCACAATTGATACGTCCATTTAAAGCAGAAACAGATAGATATGGTCAATATTCACTTTCAGGTGAGTATGCTTACGATAGACCATTTTTATGGGGTTCAAAAAGAACTGGTCCAGATCTTCACCGTGTAGGAAACTACCGTACAACAGACTGGCATGAAAACCATATGTGGGAGCCTACAGCTGTAGTACCTGGATCAATTATGCCAGCATACAAGCATCAGTTTACTAATATTGCTGATATTGAAACAGCCTATGCTGAAGCTGTTACAGTTAAAAATGTATTTAAAACACCTTATGGTGATGAGTTTCAAGGTACAAGAGCAGCATGGGATGCATACAGACCAACAGTATTGGCTGAAGCACAAAAAATTGCAGCTGATATGAAAAATCAAGATGTTAAAGATGCAGTTGCAGCAGGAAATGTTCCTGAAATTGTAGCACTTATTGCATACCTTAACAGATTGAAGTAGTGAATAAAAATGGACATTAGAAACCTTCAAGGCTATGCCAGTTTCTTTATGACCATTTTTTTAGTGGTGATTCTATATTGGTATATTGTATACCTCTATAGGAGTGAAAAAAAAGGTGAGAAAGATTACGAAAAACTAGGAAATATTGCACTCGATGATGAGATTGACAGTACTCCTATTAATACAAGTGATCCTATCTCTGATGAAAAAAAGGAGCAAAATAAATGAATGCATTAATGGCAAAAGGTTTACTCTTTGCAGCAGTACTCATTGGGGCTACAATTTATGTAGTTAACTCTATGAATATTGACCTGAGTGACCCTATTAACTTAATAACAATGATTGGTGCGATAGTAATTGCAGGTTTATCTGCAGGTGTATCTATTAAGTATATTAACCAAATGAAAACTGATACAGCAGGTGGTGAACTTGCTGAAGAAAATTGGGATGGAATTGGTGAGTATAAAAATGAACTTCCTAGTGGTTGGGCATATTCTTTCCTCGGAACAATGATTTGGGCAATGTGGTATTGGACTATGGGTTACCCTGTTCAGTCTTACAGCCAAATTGGTGAATGGAATGAAGAAGTAAAAGCATACAATGCTAAATTTGAAGAGACAAATAAGAATGCTGATGAAGCAACACTTACACAAATGGGTGAGTCAATCTTCTTAGTACAATGTGCTCCATGTCACGGTACTACAGGTGATGGTCTTTCTGGTAAAGCACATGACTTTACAACAAGAATGAGTAAAACACAAGTACTTGATGTAATTGAAAAAGGTTCAAACCAACTTGGATACCCAATGGGTGCTATGCCTCCAATGATGGCTTCAGGACAAGATGCTGAAGATATTGCAGCATATGTTGCAAATGGTATGCAGGGTGAACAACCAGCATCATTTGGTGTATGTGCAGGATGTCACGGTGCAGATGGTAAAGGTATGAATGGTATGGCTGCAAATATTGCAGATTACGATACAGCACTTATTACTAATGTTGTTAAAAATGGTAAAAAAGGTGCACTAGGTACTATGCCAGCATTTAACGATAGAATGACACCAGTACAAACAAAAGCACTTGCAACTTATATCAAAACACTAAAAGGAGAATAAAATGGCAGCAACTGAAAATACAAACAGAGCCGTATTTGGGCTCCATGGTGTAACTGGTATGTTAATTGCAACGGTACTTTTATTAAGTATTCTTGCATTCTTAACAGTGTGGGGTATTGGTGTACAACAAGGAAGTGCAAGTAACTTCTATGATCCAGCACCAATTACAAGTAACCTTGATAATGTTAAAATGATTAGTACTGAAAATGCAAATTTTGCATTTAAAGATGCTAAATAATTCATAAAAGGATAAATAATGATTACAATTATGGATAAAGTACTTTCTATTGGTATGGTTATCTGTGCAGCATATACTGCATGGGCTGTACTTACACCAAATCACCTATTTATAGGATAATTTATGATCAAAGTTCAAGTAAGGGCAACCTTGCTTGCTTTGTTTCTGCCACTTTTTCTTTCAGCAACCCCTATTCTCAAAAACGATATCTTAAAAATTGAAGCTACAAAACTTATTATTGAAATGGGTGATGAACTCGCTTTAAAAACAGGTGTTCATGCATATGTTATTGCAACAAATGAACGTTTTGATGTAGGATACAATTTAGTTGAATATAGTAAAAAGTATGAGCAAAATATGAGCAAGCCTTATGTTATATTTGTCTTCGCACCCTTTGCAACCATAACAAAAAATAGTGAAGTTCGAGGTAGAGTGGGTATTATCCCTTCATCATCTGAAATACGTAAATTGTATGACTATGATGCTGTTCGTGACTCTGCTGTAGATGTTGTTGCAGCAAAAGATAAAAATACAGATGAAGATAAGCACAATGTTGGAACAATACAAGCATTTTCAGAACTTTGTGATAATATTGCAGAATCTAAAGGTGTAAAATTGACAAAAACAATACCTAATGAAACAAGATATATAGTATTTGGATTAAAGATTCTTGTCTATATAGGTTCATTATTTGTATTTTGGATATTTATGTTTAGACCACTATATATGAGGATTAAAAATGGCAAACAAGCGTAAAGAAAAAACCTATTGGCCATATATGATTGTTGGTTTTTTGATGGTTGGAATTACATTAAGTTACTGGACCGTAAAGTCTGCATCTTCCATTCCTGTGCAAGAATCAAATAATTATATGATGAAATATCAGCAAGCAGATATTAATATTAATGAGATATTAAAAAGAAAAGCACTTTTTGATAGTCAGTATAAAATTAAATTAGTTGATGCGAAAAAGGCTATTTTAGAATTAGAAAATACTAAAAGAGCAAAATCTGAAGAAGTAATTGTTCTTACAAAAGGAAACAACAGTTTTAGTTATATTATTGAAAATGTTCAAGATGTTTCTAAAGTAAAAGTAACTTTTCTTTTAACTAGACCACATTCACGATCTGAAGATTTTCTGATTGACAATGTTTTATTTGAAAAAGGAAAATATATCGTTTCCAATCTGTCAGTTCAAAAAGCTGGTAGATATATTTTACAACTTAAAGTAAAAATAGGTGATGCTATAGGATATTCTGAAATACCTGCTTATTTAAAACCATAAAAGATTGTTGAGATATAGTTATCTCAACAATCTTTTGATTATGTTATAATCCTACTATGAATGAACTCCATATATATCCCACATCAAGAGCACTACGTACGGTTAGTTTAGGCTATAAAACACAAGAGGGTTACATTCCTTCACTCATGCGTATGGATGAGTTTGAGAAAAGAGTGATACTACTTGAAGAGCGTGTAGAAGTCGATAGTTTACAACGTATTTTATTGTTGCAAAAAGCTGCAAAGTTTGATGCATTTGATACATTTAAAGTTGATATTTCCTTGTTGAAATTTTTTACTAAAAGTGAAACTTTTTTTAAATTTTTTGAAGAACTTTCTGCTGAACATGTAAGCCTAAAGATGCTATCTCAAGCTGATGCCTATGCAGAATTTGATACCCACTTAGAAATATTAAACAGAGTACTTCACAATTATAAAAAACTGTTAGATGCACGAGGACTTACCGATAAAAGCTTCATCCCAAATACCTATAAATTAAATCAAGCATTTATTTATGCTTATGATAAAATTGAGATACATTTAGAAGGGTACTTAAGTCAATACGAGTTAACACTTTTAGAACAAATTTCCACGCATGTACCACTTCATATTTACTATACTACGAGTTCTTTTAATATGAAAATGCAAACCCGTTTTAAAACATTAGGGGTAGTGTTAGAAAATGAAGCACATACTGTTTTTTCACTTAGTACAAAAGAAATCATAAGTTCTGTACCAAATAAAAGTACATTGCATGTAGATGTATATGCTGTAGAAGAGAGAGAAGAGCAGATTGCATTGGCTTTTGAAGAGATAGAAAAAATGGTTCATTCTGGAATTAAGGCAGAAAATATAGCACTTATCTTACCAGATGAATCTGCCAAAGAGCATTTTACGCTTTTTGATACCCATCATAATTTAAACTTTGCTATGGGGTATGACTACAGCAATGGACGTATCTATAAATCATTAGATGCACTCTATGTGTATTGGCAAAATTATGATAAAGAGAGTATGGCTCTCTTAGAACGTTATGGCTTTAACTTAGAGGAGATTCAAAAACTCACTAGCTCAAAAAAAGTACAAGTAAAAGAGTTTTTTATGCTTATTGATGCGTTAGGTTTACATGAAGCTTTACTAGAAGAGGGTAGAGAAAAAGAGAAATATAATGAACGGGTGCAAGAGCAATCTCTTTACTTTTCAAAAGTTTTAGCAGATGAAATACTGACATTAAAAGAGTGGCTTTTTTTATGGTTAAAACAGTTAAGTAAAGTAACCATAGATGATGTACGTGGTGGATTTATTACCGTGATGGGGGTACTTGAAACAAGAGGTGTAGCCTTTGATGGGGTTGTGATTGTTGATTTTAATGAGGGTGTTGTACCTGCAAGTTCAAGCAAAGATCAATTTTTAAATTCACAAGTAAGAGCCTTTGCAAACCTTCCTACAAAAAATGATAGAGAATCATTACAAAAGCAGTATTATAAACGTTTACTTGAACAAGCCCAAAAGTCGGTGATACTCTATAGTACGTCTGATAACAAACTTCCTTCAAAATTTTTGTATGAACTAGGATTAGAAAAAGCAACACAAAGGCAAGCTCAGTTTGATTTACTCTACTCTCAACCTTCTCAACTCCAAGAGATGCTTGACCCTAAAGTAGAAAATTTTGATGCCACAGATATTGTTTGGTCTGCTTCACGTTTAAAGGTATTTTTAGAGTGTAAACGTAAATATTATTATCAGTACGAAAGAAAGATAAAGGCTAAAAAAGAGGAGGAGTTAAATGAAGGCTCTCATCTTCATGAGGTGTTAAAAAATCTTTTTGAAAAAGAGGTTTCTTACGCTTCTAAAGAAGTGTTAGAAAAAGCATTATTTATGTTACTAGATACTACGCATCCTGACAATGATGTCAAAGCATCGTATCAAAAACTTTTATGGAAAGCCAAACTAAAATACTTTATAGAGACACAAATAGAGCATTTTAATGCCGATTGGCATGTGATATCAAGAGAAGAGAAGTTTAAAACTACAATTGGAGGATTGGCATTTGAAGGGCGTATTGACCGTATTGACCAAAATGCTACCGATACCCTAGTGGTAGATTATAAAAGTGGTAAAGTAGAGAAAGAACCGAGCAAACTAAACCCTGATAAAATTACAGATTTTCAAATGCCTGTCTATTATCAACTGCTTAAAAACCGATACCAAAATATACGTTTGGCGTATCTCAAAATATTTGAAAAAGAGCCTATGCAAGAGGTCACCTTGCTTGAAGATAGAAATGAATTACTTTTTGAAAAAATAGTAGAACTCAAACAGACTAAAAGTTTTGTGGCTAAGAAGTGTGAAGATTTACAAAAGTGCAAGTGGTGTCCTTATGCACTCATGTGTGAAAGAGGGGAGTACCTTTAGTACTCTTCTTTGATAAAGCTTTTAGCCCATGCTTTCATTTCATTACGTTGTTTTTGTGTGAGTTTTGCTTCTTCGTGTACCATTAGGTACATAGGCATTGGCATTCTAAAGTTAATGGTTTTTACAATACCTTTGTAGATTTTTTGTTGTTTCTTTTCTGTATAATTTCCCCATTCTTCAAAAGTCAATGCTTCTCTTCCGTTTTTAATATGGCTTTTTACTTCAAGTGAAATAGGTGAAATATGTCCATACCAAGGCATTTTACTTTGGTATGAGTGGCAGTCATAACATGCAGTTTTAAACATAGCTTCAATTTTTTCAGGTGCTTTCAGGAGGTTTTTCTCTTCTATATTTTGAGGGGGATTTGGAATATCAATCTGTATGGCTTGTAGAACAATAAATGTACCAACACTCCAGAGTAAAAGTTGTTTAAACATGGGGGTTTCCTTGAGGTTTTTCTTGGGGTTTATTATAGTGATATAAAGTAAATAGTATATGAAGTCTATATATGTGTCATAAGAGTTATCTAAGTTTATTTTCATATAATAATTAAAACATATATGAAAAGGGATAATATGAATACTATATCCATCTCTGATATACAGAGAAATTTACATAAAATAGAGAACCTTGACATCGTAGAGATAGTAGATAAAAAACGACATCAAGTTAAAGGGTATTTTTTAGATAAAAAGTATCATGATTTTGTAGAAGAATTGTTTCATACCAAAGAGATTAAAAAACAGAAAATATTAGAAGAATTTCATCAGCTTAGTCAAAATGTATCTGTACTTGAAGACAAAACAATAGATATATGCAAAGCAGATGAGGAGATGTATAGTGATATTTTTTGATACAAATGTACTGGTATACTTTACCATTAATCAAGACCAAATTAAATGGGAACTTGCAAAAAAGTATATTTATAATGCATTAGATGAAGAGAAGTTCTTTATATCGCCTATGGTATTGAGTGAGTATATATTTATATTGGCTAAGTATAAAATCATCAAACAACATCAAGATAAAGTGATGTTCTTTTCAAAATATGTAGCAGGAGATATTGATATGAGTAGAGTAGTTGATGCGTATAGTACATGTCAAGAGATAGACTTTTGTAAAAATATAAACGATGTAATACATTTGAAAATTGCAGAAGTGTATTGTACAAAGTTAGTGACTTTTGATAGTGACTTTAAAAAGTTACAAAAATATACAAAAATTGAGATAGAAATATTATAATTCATAAATGATTTAGGGAGAAATAGATGTCAACATTAACAGTATTAAAAGAGTATTTGGTAGGTACTGATGGGTACTTACTCAATGATGATAATAATGGTAAGACTGTAATGCTCTCTGGTGCTTGGGGCTCAGGGAAGACGCATTTTTGGCAGAAGAATATTGAGCCAAAATTGAGAACAGAATTAAAAGAAAAAGCTTGTGCCTATATTAGTTTATATGGTATGGATAGTTTAAAAGAAATTAGAGAAGAGGTTTTTTTTAAGGCATCTAAAGAAAATGATTATCTTGCAGAAGAAATAGAAGTATTTGGATTTGATGCATTATCTACTATTGCAGATAATGGAGGAGAAATATCTAAAGGTTTAAAAACAATTTTTGATTTAAATAAATATCGTAGAAGTAGTAAAGGTAAAAATAAATTAAAGGATGGTGGGTTAATTTGTTTTGATGACTTTGAGAGAAAATCAAAAAATATTGACCTAAATGATTTATTTGGATTTATATCTCAATTAGCTATAAGGCTTAATTGTAAAGTAGTCATCATTTTAAACAGTGATGTCTTTGAAGGTGAAGAGGCGAATGTATTTAAAACTGTAAAAGAGAAGACGGTGAATAAGTTTTTCTATTTTGAACCTACTAGAAGAGAGTTATTTGACTCAATTTACAATAGAAAAGATGAAAGATATAAGAATTTAAATGATTATCGAGAAGATATATTTAATGCTATAGATGCAACAGAAGAGTTAAATGCTCGGATATATATTCAGGTTTTGGATAATTGTTTGGAATGGATTGATAAGGGATATTTAG
>Ga0256826_1000417_pt1 | contig 25853 bp, 26 predicted proteins | sample CV79metaG_FD_185975 | JGI IMG/M metagenome (GOLD analysis project Ga0256826, IMG submission 185975) | Hydrothermal vent microbial communities from East Pacific Rise, Pacific Ocean - CV79 | ecosystem: Environmental > Aquatic > Marine > Hydrothermal vents | place: Pacific Ocean: East Pacific Rise...
ATCTTGGGCTACCTTAATCCAATAGCCTTGGGTAGTGTCAAACGCTGTAAAGTCATTTGCTGAGTTAAATCCTTGGTCAACATAACTTCTTTGATAGGTTCTATTTTCTCCTTGAATAACTAAAAGGTTATCTCTTCCTAGTTTTTCAATGACCTCTTCAAGGCTTAAAGATTGAGGTATAGCAATAAGATTCCATCCAGACTTTAAGCTAATGTTGTGCGTATTTTGATGATTGGTAATAGGGGAATAGGTAAGGGTTACACTGTTTGCTACTTTAACCCAATATCCTTTGTTTTCATCAAGGGCTGTAAAGTCATTTTGGTCTGATAGATTGGCATCAACATAGGCTTTTTTGTAAACTTTTTGTGGCCCTTGAATAACCAATAGATTGTTGACTCCAATCTGGTTTTGAAGTTCATTTAATGTTAAGTTTGCATTTATTCCCATAAGGTTCCAACCTTGTTGGAATTTGAATTCAGCAGAAAAAAGAAAAGCAGAGGTGAGGGTTAGCAGTAGTAGTATTTTTCTCATCATCATGCCTTTTAATTTATTGTAATTTCGCCAAAATCTAAGGCAACTTGATTTGTGAGTAAAAGGTTTGCTTTTCTTGCAACTAAACTACCATTTTTGTAGACCTCAATGGTAATATTACTGTCACGGTAATTGTCATTGATTTTAAGTAGTGCTTTTGTAGATTCACCATTGATTTTTCCATATACAGCAACTGTTTCATGTGAAGTTTCAGTATCTTCCTCTAATGTTTTGTCACTTAAAACTTGAATGTTATATTCATTAAAAGCTTTTTGAATCTTCTCTCCTGTATTGTCTACGGATACTTTCAAAGAAGAAGGAAGAAGGGTATTTACGCTTACTGAAGAGTCAGCACTGCTTCCTCCACCTCCACCACCACAAGCTGTTAGAAACAGTAAGGAGAGAGTCAAAAGAGAGTTTTTTATGGAATAGGTCATTTGGGGTATCCTTTAAATAATTGAGAAGCAAGATAACATATTTTTACTTTTTATTAAATTAATATAAAAAATAAATATTAATAAATATACTGTTTATATATTATTATTTCATGAAAAAGATAATCGTATTTAAGCTATAATCTTTTTTTAATTTAAAGGAAAAGCAATGCAAGAAGTTCCAACAAGACTGATTGATGAAGTAGTACTCAATGAACCCATAAAAAATACCTTTCGCTTAGCATGGGAGTTTATTGTTTTAAATAAAAACCTTACGTTTACAGCCATGAGTATGTTGCTCCTTTTAAATATTGCAAGTACCTTTTTAGGTTTTTTAGCCATGGTTCTTTCTGGAGTCATGTCAATGGCAATTCAAATTTATGTTGCAAGACTTATTTACGAGACTCAAAATATTGAGACTTTTGTAGAAGAGACTAAAAAAGGTAAATTGGAAACCATACTCTCTACAAATATTTTTACAGCTACGGGTGCATATTTAGGTACAATCTCGTTGGTTTTAGGAATAATTTTCTTATTGGCTTTAGTTGTACAGAGTATGGGAATTGATTTTGAAAAGATGCAATTAGAAGAGCTAATGAAGGCACTAGAGATTTTAGTATTACCCATTATTGTTACTCTTCTATTGCTAAGCTACTTGCACCCATTGGTGCAGTCAAATATTGCACTGGCAAAAGACTTTAAAGAGGGTTATCGTGCTGTTTTTACCCTTTTTACTCCAACACTTTGGAAACAAGCCTTTCAAAATTACTATTTTAAATATATTGCTTTAATGATTCTTATTATAGGCTCAGGAGCATTTTTATTGGGTTTACTGATTGCTCTACCTGGAATTAGTTTATTGGCTAATTTTATTTTTATTGTACTAATGTATCTCTATATGGTGCTTATTTCAGTGGTTTCAATGGTAGCAAGAAGAATGACGGAAGTTTGTTAACGCATTTGTTTATGGTATGAACAAGTGTTCATACCATATTTTTTAACTATTTTTCTTTAGAAAGTGTTTCATAAATGGTTTTGAACTCTTTTGAACCCATACCACCAACATGAACAACTTTTACCTCACCTTTTGGATTAAGTGCTACTAAGAATGGAATGGACCCACCCCATTGAGCTCTTTGACCAATGTATGAGATAAACTTTGCATTTTCACCTTCATCACCTGAAAGTAAAGTATAGTTAATACCTTTGTCTGCTTTAAATGATTTCAAAGCATCGGTTGGAAGACGTTGTACTTCAATAGCAATAATTTCCATATCATCATGTTTCTCGTCTGCCATAGCTTTAAGCACAGGAATCTCAGCTAAACATGGTGGACATTTAAATCCAAAGAAAAGTAAAAATACAACTTTACCTTTATGTTCTTTAAAAATAATTCCTCCATCGGCTTCATCTACATGTAGTGTTTTACCCTCAAGTGTGGTAAGTGCAAAAATATCTTTTTCTAATGTTTCAGGTACAGTAGCAGCTGCTTCTTTTGTTGGACCTTTTGCAGTAGTTTCTTTCTTACTTGGAGAAGAGTTTACTTTCTTTTGTAGCTCTTCAAGTGTTGCTGGTGTTGTGTTATCAGAATTCTTTTCTGTGTTAAATGTTTTATGTTCGCCTTTGTCTTGTGATGAACCACAAGCAGTCAATAGAAAGGCGAGTAAAACAGTACTAATGAGTTTAACCATACTAAATCTCTCTTTTATATGTTTTTTTCATTATAACAAATTTTTGTTAACACTTTGTGTGGTCTGTTATCTCTTTCTATAAGGTACACATAAATTACACAGATAAAGGTGTAAACTGGAACCATATAAGGAGTATGAAATGAAAAAAGATACTTTTACCTTTACGAACAATAGAACCAATGACTCTTATGAGTTTAATATTTTAGATGCAACACGAGGACCTTCTGTTGTGGACATTTCTTCTTTTTACAAAGAGACAGGCATGTTTACTTTTGATGTTGGTTATACTTCTACAGCTTCTTGTGAATCGACCATTACGTTTATTGACGGGGAAAAAGGAGAGTTACGTTATCGTGGAGTTACAATTGAAGAGTTGGCTGAAAACCACTCTTATTTAGAGACTTGTTATTTGCTTTTAAATAATGTTCTACCTACAAAAGAGCAACTTCTAGAGTTTGACTTGGAGTTACGACATCGTTCTTTCATAGATGAAAATCTAAAAACTCTCATTGGAGCATTTCCTGACTCTGCACATCCCATGTCCATTCTCTCTTCTGGTGTTTCTGCTTTAGCCTCGTTCTACTATGAACATTTAGAGATAGAAGATGAAGCTGAATGTCAAGAGATGGCAAGAAGAATAATTGCCAAAATTCCAACATTGGCTGCTTTTGCGTACCGAAAATCTTTAGGTATTCCATTTATTTACCCAGACGTTGACAAATCGTTTACAGAAAATTTTCTCTATATGTTAAGAGCCTATCCTCATGGACGCATAAAAGAACCCATAAAAGCCATTGAAATAAAAGCTTTAGATACCATTTTTACGCTACATGCAGACCATGAACAAAATGCTTCAACCACAACGGTTAGAAATGTGGCTTCGACAGGAGCTCACCCATATGTGGCAATATCTGCTGGTATCTCAGCACTTTGGGGCAGGGCACATGGTGGAGCAAACGAGTCAGTCATGGCACAACTTGAAATGATTGGTGATGTAAAAAATGTAGATGCCTTCATTGAAAAAGCAAAAGACCCCAATGACGACTTTAGACTCATGGGTTTTGGACATAGAGTTTACAAAAACTTTGACCCAAGAGCTAAAGCCTTAAAAAAGCTACAAGACCAACTGAAAGATGAACTCAACTTAGACTCAAAACTTATGGAAATTGCAGCAAGAATAGAAGAGATTGCTTTAAATGATGAATATTTTATTTCAAGAAACCTCTACCCAAATATTGATTTTTACTCGGGAGTTATTTTAACAGCACTTAAAATTGACCGACCTATGTTTACAGCCATATTTGTCATAGGTAGAACAGTAGGTTGGATTACCCAACTTATGGAGTTTAGAAGAGATGCAAGTTCTAAAATTGCTCGACCTCGGCAGTTATATTTAGGGAAGTAAAGAAGTATCTAAAAGCCACTATGAGGAGGGTATATAAAAAAAGGTTAAATCGGAAAAAAGAACGTATAGGGCTTTTAGATAAAGAGATAGTAACTTTCAATTATGAAGAAAGTATGAATTCTTATAAAGTTACATGGAGTTTACTTATGTTATATTCCCATCATGATAAGCATAAAATCTATTTTTCAAGAAATCTACAAACATAAAAAAGTTCTTATTGCAGCCAATTTGGTTGCAATTTTGTCCACGCTTTTAATTTTGCCTGTACCTCTACTCATTCCCATGTTAATTGATGAAATCATTTTAGGTAAAGCTGGAAAAGTTACGGCAATTATTGACCAGTTTTTTGTGGTGGGGTCGACGGAATATTACATCTTAATTGTTCTCATTGTTACACTTGTAGCAAAGGCAATTAGTATGTTGTTAAATCTTCTGCACATACGGATTTATACTAAAATTTCTAAAGAAGTCATTTACACCATTCGTAAAAAGTTGTTAATTCACTTACAAACTGTTTCTATGAATGAATACGATGTTTTAGGCTCTGGAGCAGTTTCTGCAAAGCTCATTACCGATGTTGAAACCGTTGACAAATTTGTTGTCTCTTCGGTCGGTGAGATTGTTGTTGAAACCTTAACCCTTATTGGAATCTCCATCGTGATTTTGTCTTTGAACTGGCAGTTGGCATTGGTCATTTTGACTCTGAACCCTATGGCATTGGCTTTTTACATGTACATTTTTAAGGCTGTAGCGAAGATAAAGAAAAAAGAGAACAAAGCCATTGAAGTATTTCAAAATTCATTGACAGAGAGTTTAGAGTTGTACAATCAAATACGGGTACAAAATAGAGAGAAGTTTTTTTTAAATGATGTGGATGAAAAAGCAAAAGAGATTCGTGACAAGGGTTACAGTTTCTCTTTAAAAAGTGAGATGGCACTGGAAATTTCACGTATGTTCATTATGTATTCACATGACATTTTTAAAGCAGTAGGTATTTACATGGTATTTATTGGGTCAATTAGCATTGGTGAAATGTTGGCAATTTTTGGTTATGCATGGATTATTATGCGTCCTGTTGACAGGTTAATGAATTTTGTTCACCTGTACTTTAATGCTAAGACCTCGGTGAGCAGACTCAATGAAATTTTAGAACTGAGTGCAGAGCCACATTATGAGACAAAGGTTGACCCATTTAAAGGTGAGAAAACAGCTTCTATTCGTCTTGAAAATGTCTCTTTTTCTTATGATGGGAAAGTAGAAGTATTAAAAGATTTGAGTTTAGAAATAAAAGCTGGAGAAAAAGTTGCCATAGTAGGAGAGACAGGAAGTGGTAAAAGTACTTTGGCTCAAATACTTATTGGGCTTTACCCCATAAGTAAGGGAAAAATCTTCTACAATGAACATGAGATTAAAGAGATTGGGTACGAAAAGGTTCGTGAAAATGTTGGCTTTGTTTTACAAGCTCCGTTAATGTTTAACAATACTTTACGCTTTAACTTGACACTGGGAAAAGAGTATGATGACCATAAAATTTACGAGGCTTTAAAAGTAGCACAACTTTACGACTTTGTAAATGGACTGGAGAAACAACTTGACAGCATTGTTGGTAAAAACGGAACGAAGCTTTCAGGTGGTCAAAAACAACGTTTGTCTATTGCTCGGGTGTTGTTGGATGACCCGAAGGTAATTATTTTTGATGAGTCTACTTCTTCATTGGACAATGAGACGGAAGATAGGCTCTTGGAAGCGTTACAAATGTATGTGGAAGATAAAACAGTGATTACCATTGCACACAGAGCAAACAGCATTGAAAAGGCTGATAGGGTGATTGATTTAAGTGCTTTATAGAGTATGATATAATTTCATCGTCATTTAACAAAAATATAAAGGAATACAATAATATGATTAGTAAAAAAAAGGCTTTAATGGGATTAAGTGTAGCAAGTATGTTACTACTTTTGGGATGTGTAGGAACAAATGAAGAAGTTAAACCTAAAGTAGTTTCACCTGAAGAAGCAAAATATAATTTGGTACTTGAAAAAACTTTAAAAGATTGTAAGGCACATGAGGTTATTTTAGATGAGAAGAAAACCGATGCCTTTATTCATAAGTTTTCAAAAGAAGAGATTGAAAAAGCAGTGAAGATTACAAGAGAGATTCCAAAAAAGAATTGTCTTTTTATTGCTGATGAAATTTCAGATGAAAAAGGTGAAAAAGTTAAATTGTTTGTAGAAAAAGCACAAGGACGTTGTAAAGAGTTTGGAATTGAGCTTAGTGCTGAAAAGTTGAGTATACAGGCTAATAAAATACCACTTTTTGTGATTAAAAAGATTTTAGAAAACCCTAATGAATCAACAGAAAAAGAGTGTCAAGCGATGGAACTTCGATACAAATAATAGATAGGGGATGGAATTTATTTTAAAGATAAATTCCACTTGTTTATCATATTTTTCCCTTTTGACATTTTATAAAGTTATTATTGTATAATCATTTTTAAATAAAATTGATATTTTTACGTGTAATTTTGTCATTAATTTATGAAGAGGAAGAGTAGCAAATGAATAGAAAAAAGATATATAATCCAGAATCACAAGAGAAGACTTCAGAACGTAAGATTTTTGGAGGAGATCCAACGGGTATTTTTGAACTCAATGACATTAAGTACCAATGGGCTTATAACCTTTGGGAAGTAATGTTGAACAATACGTGGTTTCCAAAAGAAGTGGACATGACTCAAGATGTGGGAGACTACAAACGTTTGACAGACGCTGAAAAAACAGCTTATGACAAAGTTTTGGCACAATTAATTTTTATGGATTCTTTACAAACAAATAACTTGATTGACAATGTAAACCCTTTTATTACAGCACCTGAAGTAAACTTAATTTTGGTTAGACAAGCATTTGAAGAGGCTTTACATGCACAATCTTATGCTGTAATGGTTGACACTATTTCTCAAAACTCTGATGAGATTTATCAGCTTTGGAGAAATGATATGATGTTAAAAACCAAAAATGATGCCATTGCAAAAGTTTATCAACAACTCAGTGATAACCCCTCAGATGTGAATATTGTTAAAGCGATGTTTGCTAACCAAATTTTAGAAGGTATTTACTTCTATTCTGGTTTTACTTATCTATATACTTTAGCAAGAGCAGGTAAGATGCTTGGTTCTGCTCAAATGATTCGTTTTATTCAACGTGATGAAGTAACACACTTGGTACTTTTTCAAAACATGATTCGTACGGTAAAAAGAGAGAACCCAGAGTTCTTTACCAAAGAGTTTAACGACGAAATTTATGCAATGTTTAGAGAAGCAGTTGAGCTTGAAGCTAACTGGGGTAAATACATTACTCAAGGACAAATTTTAGGTTTAACTGATGATATTATTGAACAGTATATTCAATTTTTAGCAGATGAGAGACTTAATGCTGTGGGTATGGAAAAACTTTATAATGTTGAACATCCTATTAAATGGGTTGACAATTTTGGAAAATTTAACGACCAAAAAACAAACTTCTTTGAAGGTAATGTAACCAACTACTCAAAAGGTAGTTTAGACTTGGACGATTTTTAAGCCTTATGGCAAAATATACCTCAGATAATGGCGACTTTTTGGTCGCCACACTTCAAACTCAAACACTTCCTACCTACCAAGAAAATCTCAATTATTTAATAGAGTATATAGAAAATTCAAAAGCAAAACTTATTGTTGCTCCAGAGTTGTGTTTAACCAACTTTGATTATGAGCATTTTGAAGAAGCAGCAGCTTTTTATGAAATTGCGTTAAGGTCATTACTTCGGATTGTCTCTTCTCAAATTTTGGTTTTAACACTAACCGTGAAAGAGGGAGAAGATTTTTTTAACCAAGCCATTGTAATACATGAACATAAAGTTATCTATTCTCAGAAGAAGTATAAACTTTTTACACTGGGAGATGAAGAAAAATATTTTGAGGCTGGAGTTCAAGCATCTATTGTTCCTTTTGAAATAGAAGGGGTAAAGTATGCCATTTTAATCTGTTTTGAATTACGTTTTAAAGAGCTCTGGAAGCAGATTGAGGGGGTAGAGATAGTACTTATTCCTGCCCGTTGGGGTTTGAGTCGTAAGAAGCATTTAGAGACGCTGTCTCAAGCTTTAGCAATTATGAATCAAACTTTTGTAATAGTTTCAAATTCAGCAGATGATGACATGGCAAGTTCTTCAGCGATTATCTCTCCTTGGGGCGAGGTTGTCGCTGATGATACTGTTGAGATGATTGAAAAAAAGATAGCGTTAAAAGATGTCAAACGTGTTCGACGTTTAATTAATATGAATTAACGATATTCATTTATATCAATGTCTTCAAGTTCTGTTTGTGGACTATTGACAATGTGAGAAGCATACGCTTTAGCTTGGGTATATTCTTGCGTAGCAAAATAGAGTTGAGCAATATTTTTGTAGTTGTTTTGTGTTACATCATGCTCTTCTCCAAAGATTTCTTTGTTCAGTTCTAATGCTTTTTTATGATGTTTAATTGCAGCATGATTATTACCTTGAATCTCTTCTAATACAGCAAGGTTAGTATAAGAGATTGCTGTATCGATTTTTTCTTTTTTAATGATGTTTTCTTTGATTTGTATGGTATGCTCTGTAAGGGAGATGGCTTTTTTTGTATTGCCCATGGTTGCGTAGAGTGTTCCTAGATTATTATAACTTTCTGCTGTTTTTCCATTACTTCTACCAAGTGAATGTTCTCTAATTTGTAATGCTTTTGTAAGATAAGCCAATGCTTTTTGATACTCTCTATTTTGTTTATAGATGAGTCCAATATTGTTGTATGAGGTTGCCGTATTTAAATCTTCAGTTCCTAAAATACGCTCTTTAATAGCAATGGATTGTTGGTAGTAATCAATGGCTTTTTGATAATTTCTATTACGATACGCATCTACCCCTTTGTTATTTAAAATATTGGCTTGTTGTAGTGCTTTGTCTTGATGTGAAGTAGTTTTTCCAAAAGGTGATTGTATTAGTTTTGAAGAACATGCTGTAAAGAGTAAAAAGGTAAAAAGTAAAAGCGTGGTTTTTCTCATTTATATATCCTATTATATTTTCTAAGTGAGATTATACAATAGGAGTTTGAAAGTAGATAAATTATTTAAAAATGAATTTAGCAGCCATTCCCATGATGTCATCAATTGCAGAACCATCATTGTCTTGGTCAATAAGATTGGTTAACATATCTGTCAGACCAGAAGTACTACTATGTGATGCACTATTCATACTGGGTGCTGATTTGTTGGTTAATGCACCAATAATCATTGGAGCGAGCATAGGTAAAACACTTTTAATAATACTTGAACTAATTCCTGTCTCTTCCTCAACATGTTTAGCAACTTCTCTAGAGTTCTCTTTAGACCCTGTAAGTTCAGCTAAAATGTCATTTCCCATATCTTTAAAGTTACCATTATTTATATGTTCTTCTGGTTTATTGAAAATATCAGAATAGTTACTAGACTCAATATGTTTAATAAGTCCACCAGAGTCTTTCTTGCTTTCTAGGTTACTCTTAGCACCTCCCATTAAAATGGGTGCCAATTTACCAATAATTGAACCAGCATCTCCTGTATCTATACCTACTTGTTTTGCAATACTTTTTATAATTGCAGGATTGTTAATAATCATGTCAATAAGTCCAGCCATCTATGTTCCTTTTTATTTTATATCATTAAATTATAGCCAATTATATTTGTTCTTAACTTTGATAAGTGGAACAAGTGATTAGCTAATAACATTTTTTAATCACATTTTAGATAAAATCTTTTGAAATTAATTGGGTAAGTGGTGACAAAGTATTGACAACAAATATAAAACAGGTGCTAATGGTAGAAGAGATAGAGAAAAGATTTAAACTCTACCCTCATGTAAAAGAAGCATTTTTAGAAGTCGATAGGGAACTTTTTGTTCCTCGTGGTTTTGGACAAATGGCATTTAAACTGGATGCTTTACCCATGCAACAAAACCAATGGATATCTTCTCCGTTAACGGTTGCAAAAATGACACAGCACTTAGAGCTAAAGGGGGTTGACTCTATCTTAGAAGTAGGATGTGGAAGTGGATACCAAGCAGCAATTCTCTCAAAACTTTGTCGTCGTGTTTTTACCATTGAAAGAATTGATTCTCTTTTAAAAGAAGCAAAAGAGCGTTTTCGTTCAGAAAAAATCAATAATATTTTTACCCGTTTTGATGATGGTCAACGAGGATGGAAAGAGTATGCTCCCTTTGAACGAATACTCTTTTCTGCTACAGCAAAAAAAGTTCCAGATATTCTTTTTGAACAACTTGCCGAAGGTGGAATTTTACTTGCACCCATAGAAGAAGATGGACTTCAAATTATTACGCGTTTTTATAAAAGAGATGGAAAAATTACTTCAGAAGCCATTGAGCCTTGTCTTTTTGTACCTGTTGTTGATGGACGTGTTAAATAATAATTCTTAAATTAAACTCTTACATAGAAAATATGTTATAAAATGTTATAAAATATTTTCTTATATTTAAAAAAATCTATTGTTTTATCTCTTTTTTTAATACAATTTAATATAATTTAATATATAATAAAAAAAACAAATTAGTTTTATGTAAAATAAGGAGAGTAAATTCAAATATGATTAATATAATATTGTGTGGAGGTTCAGGAACAAGGTTATGGCCATTAAGCAGAACATTGTTTCCTAAACAGTTTATAAAGTTAATTGATAATAAATCTTTGTTTCAATTAACTTTAAAAAGAAATTTAGAACTATGTAAATCAACATTTATTGTATCAAATAGTGAACAGTACTTTTTAGCTTTAGAGCAAGAAGATGAAGTCCATTCAGGAAAAGAGAGTAAATACTTACTTGAACCTGTTGGTAGAAATACAGCTCCTGCAATTGCATTGGCTTGTATGGCACTTGACCCAGAAGAGATTGTTTTGGTAACTCCTTCTGATCATTTAATTAAAGATGAAGATGCTTATCAAAAAGTTTTACTACAAGCAAAATTAGAAGTTGAAAAAGGTAATTTAGTTACTTTTGGTATTACACCCGATTATCCAGAGATAGGGTTTGGATATATTGAAGCTGATGGAATAGACGTAAAAAGTTTTAAAGAAAAACCTAATTTAGAAACAGCGCAAGAATACCTTGAAAAAGGGAACTACTATTGGAATAGTGGAATGTTTATGTTTAAAGCAGGTGTGTTTTTAGAAGAGTTAAAAGAATATTCTCCTGAAATTCATACACTTTCTCAAATTGCTTATGACAATGCTTTAACCATTCAGGAATCAACTTTTAAAATTAAAGAAGATGACATGATGAATATTCCCGAAGATAGCATTGATTATGCTGTTATGGAAAAATCAAATAAGGTTAAAGTGATTCCTTCAAATATTATGTGGAGTGATTTGGGTGACTTTAATGCACTCTCGGAAGAGATTGATTCATTAACACCAGATGCATGTAAACCTATAGAGATTGACTCTTCTAATAACCTAATCGTTTCAAATAAATTGGTAGCAACGATAGACATAGAAGATTTAGTCATTATAGACACAGCAGATGCGTTGCTAATTTCCAGAAAGGAATCAGCACAAAAAGTTAAACAAGTTGTTAATAAACTAAAAAAAGAGAATTCAAGTTTAACAAAAGTACATACCTTGGCACATCGCCCTTGGGGTACTTACGAGGTTCTATTATCAACAGATAATTATAAAATTAAACGTATTATTGTCAACGAAGGAAAGAGGTTATCTCTTCAGAAACATTTCCATAGAAATGAACACTGGATTGTTGTAAGTGGAACAGCCACTGTAACAGTAGGAGATGAGAAAAAATTAATTAGACCTAACGAGTCAACCTATATTAAAATGGGAGAAGTTCATAGACTAGAGAACGAAGGAAAGATACCTGTAGTGCTTATTGAGGCTCAGGTTGGAGAGTATACTGGCGAAGATGACATCATCAGAATAGAAGATGATTTTCAACGAGAAAATTAACAAATAAAATAAAAATTAAACTTATCATAGGAGAACAAACATGGCAGAACAAAAAGTAGCATTAATTACAGGTATTACAGGACAAGATGGAAGTTATTTAGCAGAATTTTTACTTAAAAAAGGGTACATAGTACATGGTTTGAAAAGAAGATCATCTCTTTTTAACACAGATAGAATTGACCACTTATACCAAGATCCACATGTAGAGAATAGAAACCTTATTTTACACTATGGTGAAATGACAGATTCTATGAACCTTACAAGAATTATTCAAGAGACTCAACCAGATGAGATTTATAACTTGGCTGCAATGAGTCACGTTGCTGTATCTTTTGAAACACCTGAGTATGTTTCAAATGCTGATGGTACAGGTACTCTTAGAATTTTAGAGGCTGTTAAACTACTTGGTCTTACTAAAAAAACTAGAATTTATCAAGCAAGTACTTCTGAGCTTTACGGAAAAGTTCAAGAGACTCCACAGAGTGAGACTACACCTTTTTACCCAAGAAGTCCTTATGCTGTAGCTAAAATGTATGCTTACTGGATTACAGTAAACTACAGAGAAGCTTACGGAATGTTTGCTTGTAATGGTATTTTGTTTAACCATGAGTCTCCAGTAAGAGGGGAAACTTTTGTAACTAGAAAAATTACAAGAGCAGCTTCAAAAATTGCACTTGGACTTCAAGACAAACTTTATCTTGGTAACCTTGATGCTAAAAGAGACTGGGGACATGCTAAAGATTACATCAAAATGATGTGGTTAATTCTTCAAGCTGATGAGCCAGAAGACTGGGTTATTGCAACAGGTACAACAACTACTGTAAGAGATTTTGTAAGAATGTCATTTGCTTATGCTGGTGTTGAGTTAGAGTTTAAAGGTGAGGGTGTTGATGAAAAAGGTTACGTAGTATCTTGTTCAAATCCTGATTACCAATTAGAAGTTGGAAGAGAAGTTGTTGCTGTTGATCCCCAATACTTTAGACCAACAGAAGTTGATTTACTTCTTGGTGATCCAACAAAAGCAGAAACAAAACTGGGTTGGAAGCGTGAGTATAAGCTTGAAACATTGGTTAACGACATGATGCAGAGTGACTTGAAACTTATGACAAAAGATCAGTATCTTAAAGATGGTGGATACACAACTATGAATTACTTCGAATAGGACTGTAGTATGAAAAAAGGGAGTAAAATATACATAGCAGGGCATAGGGGCTTAGTTGGCTCTGCTATTGTAAAAAACTTAGAAGCACGTGGTTATACCAATTTAGTTTATAGAACGCATGCCGAATTAGACTTGACAGATACCAACGCTGTTGATGCTTTTTTTAAAGCAGAAAAACCTGAATATGTTATTTTGGCTGCTGCAAAAGTAGGGGGTATTGTTGCAAACAATACTTACCGTGCAGATTTTATTTATGAAAATCTTCAGATTCAAAACTCTGTTATTCATCAAGCTTATGTTCATGGCGTAGAGAAACTTCTTTTTCTCGGTTCAACCTGTATTTACCCTAAAGAAGCACCTCAACCAATGCCAGAAGATTGTCTTTTAACTTCTCCATTAGAGTATACCAATGAGCCTTATGCTATTGCTAAAATAGCAGGAATTAAAATGTGTGAGAGTTATAATATTCAGTATGGTACTAATTTTATTTCGGTAATGCCAACGAATTTGTATGGCCCTCATGATAACTTTGATTTAGAAACCTCACATGTTCTTCCAGCACTTATTAGAAAAATTCATTTGGCTAAATTGCTAAACGAAGGTAAAAATGATGAAGTAGTTACAGACTTAGGTATTGCTTCTTTAGAAGAAGCTAAATCTTATTTAGCAGGTTTCGGTGTCGATGAAAATCGTGTAGAAATTTGGGGAACAGGTAATCCAAGAAGAGAGTTCTTGTACAGTGAAGATATGGCAGATGCATGTGTTTACTTACTTGAAAATAGAGACTTTAAAGATACTTATGATACTGCTATGGGTGATAATGATTCATGTGAAGCAACTAAAAGTATACATCAAGAGATTAGAAACACCCATATTAACATTGGTACAGGTGTAGATATTTCAATTAAAGAATTGGCTCAAACAATAAAGGAAATTATTGGTTTTGATGGTGAACTTTATTTTAATACTGAAAAACCTGATGGTACCATGATTAAATTGACAGACCCATCAAAGTTACATGGATTAGGGTGGAAACATAAAGTTGAATTAGAAGATGGTATTAAGATGATGTATTCTTGGTATAAAAATCAAAAGTAGAGAAAATATGGCTACTTCAGAGGATAAAAAACGACTTATATCAAACTTTTTTTCACTCTCTGTGCTGCAGGGACTCAATATGATATTACCACTAATAACTTTACCTTATTTGGTTCAAACACTAGGAGCAGAAAAATTTGGGCTTATTAACTTTACGCTCTCAATTATTATGTATTTCCATATTTTAGTTGGATTTGGATTTGACTTATCTGCAACACGAGCAATCTCCATTAATAAAGAGGACAAAAAGGAAGTATCCAAAATTTTTTCAACTGTTATGTTAATAAAATTTATTTTACTCCTTGTCTCTTTTTTAATATTGTCATTGTTGATTTTAAGTTTTGATGTTTTCGCAGAAAATGCAATGTTATATTATGCAACTTTTGGATTGGTCCTTGGAAACTTATTGTTCCCAGGTTGGTTATTTCAAGGGATGGAAGATATGAAGTATATTACTTATATCAATCTTGTTACGCGAATCTTATTTACTGTATTTATATTTGTTTTAGTAAAAGACAGTACTGATTATATTTATGTTCCACTTTTAAACTCGCTAGGAACAATTTTTGGAGGAATATATTCTTTATGGCTCATTCCTAAAATATTTAAAGTGACATTTACTCTTCCAAGCAAGGAGATGGTTATGTCATTATTTAAAGAAAGTTTACATTTCTTTCTATCAAGAGTTGCCAATAATGGAAGTAGATTTTATGCAACAACCATTATTGGGATGACTTTTGGAAATACAATTGTAGGGTATTACTCAATGATTGAAAAGTTATATTATGCTTTTTTAAGTTTAGGAGGGATTGTCTCACAAACAATATTCCCTTATATGAGTCGAACAAAGAATTTACAATTTTTTAAAAAAATTTTACTCTCCCTCTCTGTAGGTGCATTAGTTATTCTTGTACCTCTTCTTTATTTTCATCAAGAGTTTCTCTTCTTGGTGTTTTCAATTGAAGATGAGATGTTGAATCTCTTGTTTATTTTAATGTTCAGTGGTGCTATTTTAGGAATTATTAATGCATTGATGGGGTATCCACTTTTAGCAGCATTTGGATATATCAATCATGCAAATAATAGTCTAATTTATGCATCTATTATCTATATTATCTATATTACTATTGCAGCTTTTATTGTGAAAAACATATATGTTGTAGCATTTTCAGTAGTAATCTATGATCTCTTTGCTTTGTTATTTAGAATTTATTATATATACAAAGTTGATTTATTACAAAATAAAAACAAGGATTAAAAATGGAAGAAAGAGTTGAAATAAAAACTAAAAATGGTGTTTATGTTTGCAAGAAAGATGTAGATGCTGTTTTTGTTAAATTTGAAAAACCTATTAATATTGAGGTAGCAACAAAAAATTTACTGGATTTACAAAAAATTTGTGAAGCACATAATTTAGAGTTTACTTTGATGTACGGGACACTTTTGGGTGCTGTACGTGAAAAAGGCTTTATTCCACACGACCACGATACCGATGTGGTTATGACCAGAGATAAAGAGGAACAAGTTCTTGATATGCTTTTTGATCTTAGAGAAATAGGACTTGAAGTTGGTCGATATGATGAAACATTAATTTCATTTGTTAGAGATGGAGACTTTATTGATATTTATTTTTTAGATAAAAAAGGAAGTAAGTACCATACCGAAGGTTATGTAATCCCTGCACATTATTTAGATAATATAATTGAGTATCCTTTTTTAGGAAAGACATTTAAAGTACCAAAAGAGAATGAAAAACTGTTGGCTTATTTGTATGGAGATGATTGGCGTATTCCAAAAGAGAATGTTTCCCCTACCAATTATGGCTGGTATTTAAAAATACGTAATGGAATCAAGGAAAAATCAGAAACGTTATTTAAAGTATTGAGTTGGGTAAAGGGCAAATTAAATGGCTAACCTTGAGCATTTGAAGCAAATAGAAATATTAAAAAAGATTTTACTATTTGTTTTATTGAATAGCTCAATTTATTTAGCTATTCAAACTACAGCACCTAATGGACCAATAAGAATGGTTATTATTGTCTTAATGCTCTCATCGGTTTATTTGCTTATTCGCTCATTTTTAAAAATGCGTAAAACAGAATTTGATACCAATTTCTATTTTAAAATATTATTTACTTTATTAATTGGATGGAGTATTTTTACTATTTTTCGCTCATTTAGTCCTAATCCAAAAACTCTTATTACTCTTTTTGGGCATCTCTTTATGGGATGGACATGGATGGTTCCTCTAATCGTAGTTTTTGGATTTAATATTCGTAATTGGTTAGAGATATTTGACTTTATAGGAAAAATATTACTTGGAGGATCTATTCTTGGTTTTGGTGTTGTCTTTTATTCCATGCCAACAATTTTTGGTGTCTTAGAATGGATGACTTTTTTACCTATACTACTCATAACTTATTTTTACCAAAGTAAAAAGAATAAACAAATTGTACTCTTTAGTATATTGATGTTTTTAGTATTGACTATTTTTGCATCTCAACGAACAAACTTTTTATTTTTAGGGTTAATGCTTTTGGGGGTACTCATTGAGTTTTATAGACAGTCAGAAGTCTCAATTTTTAAAAAAGTAGTTGTATTTTATGTTGTTGTTATTGCAGGGTTACTTTTCGCTTATCAAGCAGAAAATATTTATAATGATTTAGCCAATGATGATGATGTAACAAGTGATACACGAACCTTTTTGTTTGAAGAACTATATGCTGATATGGATGAGACTGATTTGCTACTTGGTCGTGGTGCTTTGGGAACCTATTATAGTCCATATTTTGCAGGTTTAATAAAGGGTGGTATTGAGGGAGGAGATTCTCCTACAAGAAGTGCAAGTGAGGTTGGTTATTTACATATTATTTTAAAAGGTGGCTATGTGATGATGGCTCTTTATCTTCTGATATTATTACCAGCAGCCTTTTTAGGTATTTTTAGGTCCAACAATATTATAAGTAGGATGAGTGGCTACTACATATTAGCACATTTAATACTATGGATGGTTAGTTATGGACCTATGTATTCTCCTAAATTTATATTATTATGGATGGCAGCTGGAAGTGCCATCTCTACTAGTGGTAGAAAAATGAAAAACAGTGATTTATTAGTTAACAATAATGGAAGGATAGAATTTGCAAAAGAGTAATAGCATGCCCTTGGTAACAATTATAACAGTTGTATATAATGGCGAGAAATATTTAGAACAAACGTTCAGTAGTGTGTTTAATCAAAGTTATAAAAATATTGAATATATTATTATTGATGGTGGTTCAACCGATAGCACCTTAGAGATTATTAAAAAAAATGAGGATAAAATTTCATTTTGGGTCAGTGAACCAGATAATGGACTTTATGATGCGATGAATAAGGGTATACAAAGAGCGAATGGTACACTTATAGGGATGATTAATAGTGATGATTGGTATGAGTTAGATGCTGTAGAAACAATGGTTGATATGTATTTAAAACATCCAGAAAAAACTATTTTTCATGCAGATAGATATGATATTGATGATGAAAATAATAAAAGTGTTAAAAAATTTAATCCTTCTTCTTTTAAATTTAAATATTATGGTATGACCTACAATCATCCTTCAATGTTTATAACAAAAACAGAATATGATGAACATTTATATAGTGTAGATTTTAAATCACATTCAGATTATAAATTTGTATTAGAATCTTTTATGAAAGATAAAAATAAGTTTTATTATATTAATAAAGCAATAGTAAATTATAGGTTGGATGGTGTAAGTGCTAACATGCCATGGCTAACATCATCTATTGATGTTTATAAAATTCGTAGAAGTGTAGGAATGAATATATTTGAATCAATATTTTCTTTTTTCTTTATGCGTATAGTTTCAGTTATCTCACGTAGTAAAGGAGTACTTTAGTAATGAAAATTTTTATGATTCTTCCCTACTTCCCTCTTCCTGGGACAGGTACAGGAAATGCAATTTATGGTTTATCAAAAGGGTTATTGTCGCAAGATGGAGTGGATTTGATTGTTTTAGCAGAAGGATTGAAATATGAAGAATCTTCCTATAAAGAAGTGCCTTATATAAAATTTAAAAAAGACAGATGGCGTACACCTTTTAGTGTATCAAAGGGCTTGAAACAATATATTCAGAAAGAAGCATCTAATGTAGATTTAATAATTATTAATGGTGTTTTTACGCCTTATGTTTATAGTTTAGCTATGTTTGCAAAAAAAAATGGGATACCGTATGTTCATGCACCTCATGGTGTATATACGGAGATAGCACTTACTAAATCTAGATTGAGAAAAGAGATTTATTTTAAGCTTTTTGAAAAAAAAGTAATACAGAATGCATTGGCTATGCAAATGTTTTCAGAGACTCAACTAGAAGATACTAAAAAAAGAGCTTTTTTTAAAAAAGGTATAGTTGTTCCTAACGGTATGGATGTAAAAATTATAGAAAATAAATCAAACAAGAAGAAAATAGATGAAAAGGTTAAAATTATTTTCTTTGGAAGAAAAGATGTATTTACTAAAGGTTTGGATTTACTAATTAAGGCAGTTTCTCAAATAGAGGAGAAAATTGAACTGGATATAATAGGAAGCGATCATTTTAATACCCATGAAATTCATAATTTAATTCAAGAACAAAATATAAAAAATGTAAATATAAAAGATAAATATCTAGGAGATCCTATAGAACTTTTAGAAAGTTATGATTTTATGGCTATGCCTTCTAGATTTGAAGCTTTTCCTATGGCAGTTTTAGAAGCAATGTTTGCTAAATTGCCTATATTAATCTCAAAGGAGGTTGGTACTGCAGAACACGTAGTTAAAGCAAATGCAGGAGTAGTATGTGAAGCAAATATTGAAAGTATTAAACTTGCTATAGAAGATATGTTAGTAAAGAAAAACGAATGGGAAATGATGGGAGAAAATGCTCGAAATTATATAGTTGAAAATTTGACATGGAAAGATATAGGAAATAGAACTTTACTTCAATATAATAATTTGTTGAAGGAACAGCCTTATGCTACTTAAATTTTTTAAGTTTCTTAAAAAAAACAATGTTGATTATTGCATAATAAATGGATACAACGAAATTGTTGCCCAATTAAATACTGACTCTGATACTGATATATTATTAAAAAAAGATGATTTTAAAATTATTACAAAGATTATAAATAAATTTTGTGATGGAGAAAATATACAACTGGTACAAATATTGCATCATGACCTCTGGGCAAAAAATATTTTTCTCTATAATCCTAAAGATGAAAAAATTTTAAATTTAGATTTATATGGAGATTTGTCACGAAAAGAGATACCTTTCTTTACAGAAGAACAGATTTTTAACTCATTGGAGCAGTATGAAGAGATTCCAATACTCTCTACGGAAAAAGAGTTTATTTATTATTTAATTAAAAAATTAGATAAAGGCATTTTATCTCAAGAGACTTTTAATCATTTACATATGCTTTTTATTAAGGAACAAGCGCTTTGTGGTCAAGCATTAAAAGCGTATTTCCCTAAAAAACATGATGTTGTAGAAGAGATATTTGCAACAAAAAATATTGTAAAATTAAATGAACAAAGAAAAATGCTAATAGATGACTTTTTACTTTTAAAATCTGTTCCTGTTCAACAAAAGGTTTTAAATTATTTACGTCAATTTAAACGTATGACTCATCCAACAGGATTGACTATTTCATTTTTAGGACCAGATGGTTCTGGTAAATCAACGGTTATTAATTCATTATTAGAGAAAAATTTACCTTTTAGACAAACAGAATATTTTCATTTGAAACCTATTAAAAATAAAAAAATAGTAGAGGCAAGTGTCATTGAAGATCCACATAAGTATCCACCATATTCATCTTTAAAATCATATGTGAAGCTTGCTTATTTTATTTATCAATACAATATGGGATGGCTAAAAAATATAATTAATTTAAAAATACGATCCACATTGGTTATTTTTGACAGATACTATGATGATATGTTGGTAGATAATAGACGTTACCGATATGGGGGTAAAAAGAGTATTGCAAAATTAGCATCATCTTTTATACCAAGACCTGAGATTTATTTTATTTTGACTACGGATGCAAAAGTTATTTATGAGCGAAAACAAGAAGTTGCGTATGAAGAGCTAGAGCGACAAATTGGACTTTATGAAGGATTGGCTGATGGAAAAAGATATTTTAACATAGATGTAAATCGTTCGGTTGATGAGATTAGTAAAGAGATAACAGATATTATGATGGAGAAAATGAATGAGAGATATTAGTTTTTTTTCATCCAATCAGTATATTTTTTTACCTAACAAGCGTAACCCTAAAGTTGCACTGGCAGTTGATAGCCGTGCTTTAGCTAATAATGCATTTAAACTCTATAATCCTTTTTCTAAAAAAGCTAAAATGTTTAAAAATGTATTAAAGTTTTCTACACTTAATTTGAACTTTGTTGTACAAAAACTTATGGCGAAAAGAGAAGAAAAATCAAATTTCATTAGCTACTTGGAAAAAGAGTTAAACACATTATTGGTTGCCTCTTTATATTATGCAACCATAAAAGATAAAATTGTTATACAACTGCAGACAAGAGATGCAAAGGTTGTTGGTTATGTGAAGTATCCATTAAATGAAGTTGGATTAAGTCATACTAAAAATGAGATTAAAGCATTTGAATTGCTTTCAGCTATCAATATTATAGACCCTTATATTTTATCTAAGGAGTATCAGGGAAAACCTTTTTTACTCTTATCTGAGTTGGATGGTGAAATCGGAATGGTAGAGAAAAAAGAGGTTGATAAAATATTAAAGAAATTTGTAAAAAATGATTCTTTTCCTCTTCTTACTCATCCTCGTATACGCTCTCTAAAAAGTGGACTTCTGAACGAAGATATGAAAAAATATAGCCTAAAAATAGATAAACTTATATCAAAATCAACACTTTCATACAGTGTAGTGTATGAACATGGTGATTTTACCCCTTGGAATATTGTAAAAGTAGGAGAAGAGTATAGACCTTTTGACTTTGAATATTTTGTAGAAGAGGGGTTAGAGTATTTTGATTTAATTAAATACTATTATCAAATTGCAAAGTTATTAGAACAAAAGAATGAAAAAGAAATTATTGAGTTTATTTATCAAACAATTCAATTGGCTGAAATAGAAACTCTTTTTCAACTTTTTCTTATTAAAGAAATTGTTCGTAATAACAATGAAGATGTAGATTATGCATTTGAACTGTCAGTATTAAATACAATAGAGGGGTAGAGATGAATATTTTATTGGGTGTATATGCCTGTGAACCAAATAAAGGAAGTGAACCAGAAGTTGGTTGGCAAATGGTTAATGAGCTGGCTAAATCAATGCCAAACGATACCTTTCATGCCATTACAAAAGCGAATAATCAAGAAGAAATTGAAAAAGAACCCTGTCCTAAAAATGTAAAATTTTATTATTATGCCCCACCTAAATGGTTAACCTTTTGGAAAAAAGGAGGACGTGGGGTTCGAACTTATTATTATCTTTGGATGATAGGAGCAGCATTCTATATGAAAAAACAGCGTAGCTCTTTTGATATTGTGCATCATATTACATTTGTCAATGACTGGTTACCAAGCTTTTTTTACCTTCTAAAACGTAAAGACAATCGTTTTATTTGGGGACCGATAGGAAGCCATGATCCTATTGAAGAAAAATTTTTAGATGGCAATAAACGGAAAGTTATTGAAAAAATACGTATTGGTTTACAACTCTTTTTTAGAAATTTAGACCCTTCTTTTTATATTTGTCGTCATAAAGCTGATTGTATTATTGGTATTAATGATAATGTGGGAAAGAAGTTAAAACTAAAAGCCAACAAGTACTTTGTAGCTGAACCTGCTATTGGTATGAAAAAGAGTAGTGTTGAAAAAATAGAGCAGAGTACAAAAGAAGAGGATATTTTTCTTATTGTCTCTGTAGGACGTTTACTCTATATTAAAAATTTTAAATTGAGTATCATCTCTTTTTCTAAATTTTTAAAAAATAACCCAGAGGTTAATGCAAAGCTTCAGATTATTGGTGAAGGAGGAGACAGAAAGAGTTTGGAGACATTAACTTCTAATCTAGGAGTTTCTGAACATGTTGAGTTTGTTGGAAATATACCTTTACAGGATGTTCAAAAACGTTTTGCAATGGCTAATTTATTTTTGTTCCCTACCTTAGAAAATGCTGGTTTTGTTACACTTGAAGCGATGAGCAATGCGCTTCCTGTAATTGCTATGAAATATGGTGGACCTGAACAGTTTATAAAACATAATGTAGAAGAACAATTGGTCTCTTCTACTCAAGGCTATGAAGAAATTTCAGATGATATTTCTGAGAGAATAGAGTCTTTTTATGCTGATAAGTCTTTGAGAGAAAAAGTGGGTACTCAAAATAGAGAAGATATTTTAAACCTTTTTACTTGGGAAGCAAAAGCAGAAAAAATGAAAAAAATTTATAATGACTTATTAGAAAAAAACGATTAATAATGCTAAATATTGTAATACCCATGGCAGGTATGGGACACAGGTTTAGTGAAGTAGGATTTGACAAGCCTAAGCCTTTTATCGAAGTTGATGGAAAAGCAATGATAGTGAGGGTACTGGAGAATCTTTATGTACCTAATGCACGGTACATCTTAATAGCTCAATCTAAACATATTGAACAAGAGAAAACAGTTGTTGCAGAGATTAAAAAAAAATTTAATGTTACTTTTTTAGAAATTGATGGATTAACAGAAGGTACGGCATCTACAATACTTTATGCTCGAAGATATATTAACAATGAAAGACCTTTATTAATTGCTAACTCTGATCAATTAGTAGATATAGATATAAGTAAATTTATAGATAATTGTGTGGATAGAAGTTTCGATGGCTCTATTTTGACATTTATTGATGAGGAGATGAATCCCAAATGGTCCTATGCGAAGGTAAATAGTAATAATTTAGTGATTGAAGTCAAAGAAAAAGTTGCTATTTCTAATCTGGCTACTGTTGGTCTCTATTATTATCGTCAAGGAAAAGAGTATGTGAATGCAGCGATTGATATGATAGTTGCTAATGATAGAGTTTCAAATGAGTTTTATACCTGTCCTACCTATAATTATGCAATAAAAAATGGTTTAAAAATAGGTACTTATACTATTGACTCTATCCACATGCATGGTTTGGGTACTCCAGAAGACTTAAATGCTTATTTAAAGCTTCTCAAAGTCTAGGATGTTTTTAGTTATATTATCATAATTGACCTCAGTTATATTATTTATTTTCATAACCCATGCACCACTTTCAATAGCAGCTTGAATACCTTTATCACTGTCTTCTATAATAAGACACTCCTTCGCTGTTAACTTAAGTTTTTTGATAGCTTTATGATACATTTCTGGATTAGGTTTACCTTGTTTAACATCTTGATTTGAAATATAAAAATCAAAAAAAAATTCCAGTTTTGATTTATGCATCATGATATTAATTGTTTCTCGAATAGAATTTGAGCAAACAGCCATGTTATAGCCTTCTCTTTTAAATTTTTGGAGAGCATGAGTATGATAACTTGTGGGTTTACACTTTTTATGAATGAGTTCCATTGTGTATTGTTGTTTCAGTTTTTGAATGATTGGATGAATAGACTTATCTAAACCTTTTTTTTCTGAAAGTATATCTAATTTTTTTTGGGTAGGTAGCCCATCATAAGTTTTGAGGTGTTCTCTTTTTGAGATTACTATATTAGCAACTTTTAAAGCATTATTGAGTGCTTCGTAATGCCACTCTTTGGCATCAATTAAAACACCATCCATATCAAATATTATAGCTTTTATTTTATTCATATATATTATTCTTATTTTTTAACTATTATAGTCATAATTTTCTTTTTAATGCTTTGAATGGATGGGTATATATTTAAAATTAATTGATGATGTGATAAAAAGTTAATTATTTATTAAAATAGTTTTAATATCATATGTAATATAATTTAATAAAATATAACGAAAAGAAGCATATGTATAAAACTATAAATATTATGGGATATGAAATTTTAGAAGGTGATATATCAACCATTAAAATAGATAACAATCAAAAAAATGTAGTCAATACACTTAATGCACACTCTTATGTAATTGCTAAAAAAGATGTGCAATTCAAAGAGGCATTAAATAAGTCAGATTTACTAATAGCTGATGGAAGTGGTGTTGTTCTCGCAGCTAAGGTGATTAATCAAAAAACTATCAAAAAAATAGCAGGATATGATCTTCATAATTATCTTTTAGAGGAACTGAATAAGGTTGGGGGTAAATGTTTTTATATGGGTGCATCGCAATCAACACTTAATAAAATTCATGAACGTATATCTAAGGATTTTCCAAATGTTAAGGTATCAAGTTATTCACCTCCCTTTAAGTCTTCCTTTACGAAAGAGGAAAATGATGTAATTCTTTCCAAAGTGAATGCATTTGAGCCAAATGTGCTATTTATTGGTATGACTGCGCCAAAGCAAGAAAAATGGTTAGAAGAAAATAAAGAAGCATTGACCTTTAATATCGCTTCTTCTATTGGTGCTGTATTTGATTTTTATGCTGGAACGATTGAACGCCCATCTGCTTTTTGGTTAAACTTACATTTGGAGTGGCTAGCTCGATTATTGGCTGAACCAAAACGATTATGGCAACGAAATTTTATTTCAACACCACTATTTTTATTTGAAATTTTTCTTTATAAAGTAGGTCTAAAAAAGAAGTAAGACTCTAAGTAGAGTCTTACTTTTATACATCTCTTAGATTTTAAGAGTCTTTTGAAAACATAATTCCCATCATTGAAGTTAGCATCATTGTTAAAATAATAGCAATCATATTAAAGAGTGAAACTGAACTCTCTTTATATGGATGACAGGTACATGTTCCATCAGTATGACTAACGGCTGCTACAGCAGTTGGATTATTAGTATAAATACCAACATCTTCAGCTAAAGTATCGGCCTGTAAATCAATGTTACGAATTTGAGCACTGTTGGTGTCAGCATCAGAGTTTCTTGCATCATCAGCAATGCTGTTTTGAGGAGAGACAGAGAATCCATTAGGAAGAACAAATTCAACACAGTAGTTACCCTGAGTTAATCCTGTAAATTGATAGAACCCATCTTGTGCTGGAGTACCACCATTAACGGTATTTTGTGTTTCGGCAACAGAACCTGAACAGTCATTACTATGGTAAAGATTTACCTTTACACCATTACGTCCTGATTCATTTGCATCTTGAACACCATCATGGTTAGCATCTAACCATACATAGTCTCCTAGAGAGTAGGTTGGTGTAGCTACTGGTGTTTGGAAAATACCAACATCTTCAGCTAAAGTATCAGCCTGTAAATCAATGTTACGAATTTGAGCACTGTTTGTGTCAGCATCAGAGTTTCTTGCATCATCAGCAATGCTGTTTTGAGGAGAGACAGAGAATCCATTAGGAAGAACAAATTCAACACAGTAGTTACCCTG
>Ga0256826_1000418_pt1 | contig 25844 bp, 19 predicted proteins | sample CV79metaG_FD_185975 | JGI IMG/M metagenome (GOLD analysis project Ga0256826, IMG submission 185975) | Hydrothermal vent microbial communities from East Pacific Rise, Pacific Ocean - CV79 | ecosystem: Environmental > Aquatic > Marine > Hydrothermal vents | place: Pacific Ocean: East Pacific Rise...
GCCTCTTTGACTATGGGAAATTCACTGTTCATACGCTCTTGTAGATAAGCATTAGGAATGGTATAGGCATACTCTAAAGCAAAAAGAGCTTGAAAACTGAGTAGAAGAAGAGAGATAAAACGCATGATGACTCTTTATAGGTAAGATTTAGAACTATACTGAAAAAGAGAAAATGAAAGTTGAAAGATACAGCGAGCAGGTGCTCACTGTAAAAGCTTCTAAGATCTAGAAACCTGAGTTGTAAACAAACGCACCAATGAACTCGATAAGTGGACTGACCATTGCAGCAGAAAAGATTGTTGCAACAGCAGCAAAACCAACGATAGTACGTAGTGGCGTTGATGCATTGACCATGTAGTTTTGCTCACCAAGAGTAGGCTCTTTCATGAACATATAAACGATCAGCTTAACATAGTAGTAACCTGCAATCGCAGAGTTAAGTGCCATGATCAGAGCAAGTACAGTATAACCTGCACTTACCGCTGAACCAATAAGGTAGATCTTACCCCAGAAGATTGCAAATGGCGGGATACCTGCTAGTGAAAGCATAAACAACGCCATTAGTGATGCTTGGATTGGAGATGTACTAAACATACCTGCAAACTTCTCAAAGGGATGATCTGAACTCTGCCCTGGAAGAAGCTGCTTTTGGCGGCTTACCCATAGCATGGTAAAGGCTCCAAGGTTAGTGAAACTAAAGAGTGCCCAGTATAAGAAAAGTGCTGTGTTTGACTGTGTTGTACCAATCAAGATCGCAGCCATAACAAAACCAGCATGAGATACAGAAGAGTATGCAAGCATACGCTTCACATCATTTTGTACCAATGCCCAGATGTTTGCCGCTGTCATCGTGATAACAACCATAGCGTAAAGAACAACCTCTAGCCATACAACACCTGAACCAATCAAGAACTCAAATAGACGCATTGCTACTACAAAACCAGCGATCTTAGGTACGATTGACATGTACCCTGCTAGTGCTGCAGAAGAACCTTCATAAACATCTGGTGTCCATGTATGGAACGGTACCAATGAGAGCTTGAATGCAAATGATGCAAACAAGAAGACAGTACCTACAAGAACATAACCGATGTTAGCGTAGTTGTCTGCTGCAAGAACTTGAGCGATCACGTGGATCTCAACTGAACCTGTAAGTGCGTAAAACACCATAGAACCAAAAGAGAAAAGACCTGCTGCAAGAGCACCCATTGTAAAGTACTTCACTGCAGCTTCAAATGACTTACTACGGTTATGTAGTGCAATCATCGGATAAAGTGCAAGTGACGCTGTCTCAAGACCAACAAAGATCATGATAAGGTTGTCTGTTGCTACCATAAACTGGAAACCAGCGATCATAAACATAAAGAGTGCAAAGAACTCTGGATAGGCAAACTCATGGAAACGTTTTGATGTCAATGCCAATGGGATAAACATCATAGACGCAACAACAATAACCAGTTGTGCCAAGATCGCAAGACCATCAATCAACATGATGTTAAAGAAACCGATCTGTGTACCATTAGAAGCAAAGATACCAGCGGCATCAATAACAGCGCCAAGATCTAGTAGTAAAAATAGCATTGATACCATGACATAAAGTGACTTGTTCAAGCCACCTTTCACAAGATCGATCACAAGGATAGAGAGTGCTCCCACTACCGCGATCATCATCGGGATTAGTGTAGCAATGTTGAGTGACTCAAATGAGACGTTAACTGCTTCTAACATTAGTGCACCTCCATTTCAACTTCAACTTCTTCAACAAGTGAAGGAATCGTTTTTTTAGCTTCTGGCGTAATCGCCTTTTCATGCATAAGCTGTACAATAGACTCTACTGAGTTATTGATCGGCTCAAGCACTGGTTTAGGGTAAACACCTAACCAAATCGCAATAATTGTCAAAGGAATAAGGCCCATAAGCTCAGTCTTATTGATATCTTTTAGGTTCTTGTTTTCCTCTTTAGTCACTTCACCAAAGAACGCTTTTTTGTATGCTGCTAACATGTAGATAGCACCAACAATGATCGCTGTTCCTGCAAAAAGTGTATACATATGAGACTGCTGGTAGAAACCAAGAAGACTCAAGAACTCACCAACGAAGTTGATCGTCAATGGAAGACCTACTGAAGCCATCATCATAATACCAAAGATCACTGCGTACTTAGGCATAACATGTGCAAGACCACCAAACTCACTCATAAGCTTTGTATGACGACGATCATAGATAACACCTACAAGTAAGAAGAGTGCACCAGAGACAATACCGTGTGCAATCATCAAGAAGACAGAACCCGTGATTCCCTCTACGTTTAGTGCAAATGTACCAAGGATGATAACACCCATGTGTGATACTGATGAGTAAGCAACGACTTGCTTAATATCTTTTTGTGCATAAGCCACCATCGCAGTGTAGATGATCATGATAATCGCTAAGGTCGCGATCGGATACATGAAGAAAACAGATGCATCAGGAAACAGTGGTAGAGAGAAACGGATGAATGCATACGTTCCCATCTTAAGAAGTACCGCTGCAAGGATCACAGAACCAATCGTTGGCGCTTGACCGTGAGCATATGGTAACCATGTATGGAATGGGAACATTGGAACCTTGATCGCAAAACCAAAGAAGAATGCCGCAAACAACCATAACTGTAAGTTCTCAGGAAGAACAAGACGGTACCACTCTAAGATGTTAAAGCTCCACTGACCTGTTGCTTGGAAGTAGAAGTACGCCATGAAAAGCATACCTACGAGCATGATCAGTGAACCTGTAAATGTATATAAGAAGAACTTCACTGACGCATAAATACGTAGTGGACCACCCCATACACCAATGATAAGTAGCATTGGTACAAGAGAAAGCTCCCAGAACACATAGAACAAGATCGCATCGAGTGCTGCAAAAACACCAATCATCGTCATCTGTAAAAACAGAAGAAGGATGATCAGGTCTTTAACACGACGTGTCTCAGTCAGTGTAGCAATACCAAGCATCGTAAAGAATGATGCCATGATGATGATAAACAGTGAGATACCATCAACACCAAGAAGGTATGAGATACCAAATGCTGGGATCAGCTCAAGCTGCTCCATAAACTGCATACCGCTTACGGTATTGTCATATGCATACCATAGCCATAGTGAAAGTGCAAACTCAATTCCCGCTACGATGATACCGTAAGCACGCATACTGTCTTTATGAACGATGAAGCCCATAACAGCTGCAAGTGCAGGAAAGAATATCAAGATTGATAAAATATGATCTAACATTTATATTACTCCTAGTGAGCGAAGTAGTTCTACTGTCGCTTCAGACTGTCCAACTGTAAACGCAAGTGCAAGCACAAGAAGAATAACAGTACCAGCTACCATCCAACGAAGCATCGTTGAAAGGTTACCGTTTTGCATAGTGTGTGTTTTCTCACCAGTGCTGTAGAAGATGTTTGCCACACCATCAACACTCGCGTCAACCACTTTTTGATCTAACTTCCACATCATCTCTGAAAGTTGTTGGTACATCTTAGAGAAGTACTCATCGTAAAACTTAGGAATGTAATACTGATTGAAAAGAAGTTGGTAAATAACACCTGACTCCACTTTCTTATCAACCTTAACAGCCTTAGCATACTTTTTGTATGCATAAACGATCGCAGCGATAACAAACAGCTGTGTACCGATCGTCATGATCCAAAATACCGTGTGGTTATGGATGTGATACTCAATAGCAGGAAGTACCTGTGTCACCATCTCATAGTAAGGTGTCTTGAAGATCATACCCGCAACAACAGCAAGGATCGCTAGTGGCAACATACCCCAAAGCATAAAGTTATATGCTTCATGAGGATGTACACCATTTTCAGTGTGTCTGTCATCACCATGGAAGATCAATGCAACAAGACGGAACGAGTAGAATGCTGTCAAACCAGCAGTCAACAGTAGTACCGTGTAAAGAATGTAGTGATGCTCAACAAAGGCAACTTCTAAGATAAGATCTTTAGAGAAGAAACCAGCTAGTGGATAGATACCCGCAAGTGCTACAGAAGCAAGTGTCATAAGGATCCATGTCCACTTCATTGAGGTCTTAAGATCACCCATCTTAAAGGGATCAAGCTCATCATGCATAGCGTGCATAACATTACCAGCACCTAAGAAAAGAAGTGCTTTAAAGAATGCGTGTGCCATAAGGTGGAACAACGCCACCCAGTAAGCACCCAAACCAGCAGCTACAAACATGTAACCTAACTGAGAAAGCGTAGAGTAAGCAATAACACGTTTCATGTCACGGTTGACCAGTGCCATCGTTGCTGCGAACATCGCAACAAATGCACCAAGACTCGCAATGAAAACACCCACATCAGGGATAAGGTCATAAAGTGGGTTAGCACGTACAACTAAGTAAACACCCGCTGTTACCATCGTTGCTGCGTGGATTAGTGCCGATACCGGAGTAGGACCTTCCATCGCATCTGCAAGCCAAGTATGAAGTGGAAACTGTGCTGACTTACCCATTGCACCAATGAACAAGAAGATACCCATCATTGTCAATGTTGAAGCATCAAGTGCTGGCATTGCAGCAAATGCTTCTTCGTAACGAACAGAACCTGTGTTCCAGTAAACAAGGAAGATACCAATAAGCATTGCAAGGTCAGCAATACGGTTCATGATGAACGCTTCGTTTGCAGCCCAAGTCGCAGACTCTTTGTGATACCAAAAACCAATCAGTAACCAAGAACAGACACCAACGCCTTCCCAACCAATAAAGAGGCCAAGGAAGTTATCACTCATAACCAGTACCATCATAGAGAATACGAAAGCACTTAGGTAAGAGAAGAAACGGTTGAAACCTTTGTCATGATCCATGTACCCAATAGAGTAGATGTGAACAACTGTTGAGACTGTCGTCACAACCATCATCATCACTACAGATACCTGATCAACAACAAAACCATAACCTACATAAAGGTCACCGGTTGCCATCCATGTCATTAGCTCGACTTCGATTGGAGCACCACCACCTAAGATATAAACCAGTAGGTTTAAACTTGCAAGAAATGATACAAACAAAAGTGCTGTAGGAATGATCCCAGCAATGATGTTTTTCTTACTCATTCCAAAGAGTGCTGCGAACAGTGAACCAACTAGTGGTGCAAAGAGTGCAGTATATAAATAAAATTCCATCTTTATCCTCTCATCGATGTCATAGCATCAAGGTCAATTTTACCAGTACGCTTGTACCAAAGAACCAGTAGTCCAAGACCAACTGCAACCTCAGAAGCAGCAATCGCGATCACAAAGAATGCGAACATCTGTCCTGTAAGGTCACCGTAGTAACTACTGATAGCAGCAAACGCGATGTTTACAGAGTTTAGTAAGATCTCTGTTGCAAAGAAAAGCATCAAAAGATTTTTACGACGCATTACACCGATCAGACCGATTGTAAACAAAAGGGTCGAAAGGATCAGATAATGTTGTAGTGTTATCTCAAACATCTAGTACTCCTTGTTTTGCTTCACGCTCAATCTCTTCATCACTCATTGTTGTCAAAGAGACATCCATCTTCTTACCAGCAAGAACAATACCTGCTACCATAGCTACTAAAAGCATGATCGCTGCAAGCTCAAACGGAATCAGGTACTTTGTAAAAAGAACCATACCAACCATTTGTGAGTTACCAACACCTTCCATTGCAGGATAAAGTGCTGTGATATTATCTGAGATGATCGGTGCTGTAAACATTGCAACTACTGTCAATGCTGCTACACCAGAAAGACCAAAGATAATATATGGAGAGGTACGCTTCTCAACAACATCACGTGTTGTGTCAAAGAACATCATTCCAAATGCATAAAGTGCCATAACCGCACCTGTGTAAACGATGATCTGAATCGCACCTAAAAAGTCTGCACCTAGCAAGAAGAAAAATGCTGAGATGAAGATCATACCTGCTGCTAATGCACTTAGGGCATATAACGCATGACTTGTCATCACTGTGATCAAAAACATCACAGTCGTGAGGATAGCAAATGTATAAAATGCTATAGCTTCCATCTTAGCTCCTTAATATGCAAGCGGCGTAGATTTTACGCGCTCGTCTTCGTGAGGTGTTACAGCACCAAAGCCATCAAACTCTGGAACCTTACCTTGTACTGCCATGTCAAACGGAGTCAACATATCGTTGAAGTCCGTATAGTGTGCACGCTGCTCTGAAGTGTTCTCATAACGTGCGCCATGAACGATCGCAAGTTCTGGACAAACTTCAGCACAGTAACCACAGAAGATACAACGACCAAGGTTGATCGTGTACTCACTAACGACTTTACGGCTGTTCTCATCAATCTTAGTGTCCATACGGATACAGTCAGAGATACAGATCTTTTCACAAAGACCACACCCAATACAGCGCTCTGTACCAGACTCCCAAAGACGTTGCATCTCATGAACAGCACGATAACGTGAATCCATTGGCATCTTCTCTTTAGGATACTGTGTTGTATGGATATCAAACTTGACCATCTCACGAAACACAATCCATAGACCGACAAAAAGCTCACCTTTGATGGTACGAGAGAAGACCTGTTTGGCTTTTTCCCATCCTGTCTTAGGATAATCTGGGATATCTACTAAGTAATATCCATTCTCTTCAACATTTCTATTGTTAAATTGTTCTAAACTCATCATATACCCTTAAAACATCATCACAAAGCCAGTGATAACAACGTTAATCACCGCTACTGGAAGAAGTACTTTCCAACATAACCACATCAACTGATCTGGTCTGATATCTGGCCATGCACCACGCACCCAGATAAAGAACAAGAAGAAGAATGATACTTTAGCTAAGAAGCCAAGTGCACCAAAGATCGTGCCTTCACCAAATCCACCTACGAATACCAAGACGATAACGAAAGAGATAAAGAACATGTTGGCATACTCACCGATAAAGAAGAGACCCCAACGCATACCTGAATACTCTGTACCAAAGCCATCAATGATCTCGTGATCATTAGCTACCAAGTGGAAAGGTGTACGACCTGTCTCAGCAAATGCTGCAATCCAAAAGAGTAAAAATGCTACCGGTTGTGACCAGATAAGCCAATCACCAATACCACCTGCTTGATAGTTGTTAAAATCGATCAGTGAGAACGAACCAACCATCATCAATGGAGCGATCAGCGCAAGACCTGTGATCACCTCATAAGAGATAAAGACAGAAGCCGCACGTGCTGCAGAGATCAATGCAAACTTATTGCTTGATGCTAATGATCCAAGAAGTGGACCATAAAAACCAACTGCCATAACACCTAAGATATAAAGTACACCGATGTTGATATCAGCCACGATAGGGTGAACTGTATAACCAAACACTGTAAACTCAGGGAAAAAAGGAATCGCTGCAGCTGCCATAAATGCAGTAGCTGCAGTGATGACTGGTGCGATCTTAAAGATCGGTCCTACTGCGTTTGTAGGTACAATATCTTCTTTTGTGAAGAGCTTGATACCATCAGCCGCGATCTGTAAAAGTCCAAAAGGACCAACATGCATTGGTCCAAGACGACGCTGCATAAATGCAAGAATCTTACGCTCAAAGTAGGTACCAAAACCTGCAAGAGCTGAGAAAACAAGCAAGATAACAACGATCTTGATGATCGTTTCAATAATAAATGCTATATCCATCAATTACACCTTTTTTAGAGTTGCACTAGCAAAACGGTAACCGTCAAATAGTGCCCCAGAATTTAAATTTGAATCAAAACTTGCAACAAATGGCATCTCGCCACCCATCTTAGAGTCAATGCTTAGCGTTGTCTCTAGTGTTGCATTAGCTGCTTCTACAACAACTTTATCACCCTCTGCAAGCTCATGAGCTGTTGCATAAGCCTCACTTACAAAGACACCTGCTGTTGCTTGAAGCTGCTTGGTATCTTTAGTAAAGTCATTGAACTGAAGTGTTGGATTTGCCGCATAGACAAGCGCACCACTTAGTGCTGCATTCTCATCAAAGGCAACAACACTCTCATCATCAGAAGCTGTCACTTCTGTGATACTAAGCTCATAGCCACGTTTTTCTTCACCACTGTTTGTGTAGTGGTTAGGAAGATCATCAAACTTAGCACTTTCAAAACCATCAATCGCACCAAGCATCTCAGTGTAATCAACCGTTAGTTCTGCTTTAAGACCTAAAGCATTGGCCAAGTCATTTAACTCATAACCCTTATATGCAAGCGCTGCATTGGTTGGGTTAACACGAAGTTGAATACTTGTCAATGTTCCCTCTTGTTGGTTCATTGCTGGCATGTCTAGATCACCTTCACCCTTAGCACTAAGAGTGAAATCTGCTTTAACATTATAGCCTACTACTGAACTTCCTGCCTCAACATCAAGATCACAGATCATGGCAACACCCAAGGTATTACTCTTTTCAGGAATCATCGTAACACTAAAGTCCGTATACTTTTCAACAAGCGCAACCAAACGTGCTAAGTTTTTAGCATTAGGATGGCTATAGAAGTCAGCACCTACCATTAGGGCAAAAGTATCTTTCTTCTTCAGCATCTTCTCCATAGTCTCATCAAACTTCTTAGGAACATTAACGATCTCTAAAAGGCGGTTGTCATCAACTTCTACCTCTTTATCGACCTTTTTAGGTACCATTTTTGACTTCTCTACTTCGATCTCTTCTTCTTCACCTGTCTCTTCGTTAACTTTCATCTCTTTGACAATCTCAACGACTTTCTCTTTAACAGTCTCTGTCACAGTGATCGTCTTCGTAGAGTGAAAAGATGCTAAGTACTCAGAAAGATCAGCAGGAAGCGCATCTTTTTTTGCAAATAGATCCAAGATAAGGTACATCACTGCCTCTTCTTGCATTGGCGCATGATTGATGGCCATGATGTTCTTACCCATAGCATCTACAACAGGATCAGCCACTGGGTGGAAGTACATCGCTGCACCTTTGTTCATGATCATAGCGTTGTTCATTGCAAAACGTGCATTTGGATTGTCTGTTTTGATCGCAGAACCCACAGAAATGACAAAGTTTGCTTTGTTAACCTCTTTAAGTGGTGTCTTGTACGTTGTTGTACCACTAATCTCAGAGTAATCTTTCATAAATGATGCAAAAGTACGTGCTTCATCATTAATAAGCTTGTACCCTTTTGCCTCTTTAAGCTTCTGAAGGATCAAAGCCTCTTCGTTAGTGATCTGAGAGTCAAAAGTGATCGTATCTGCTTTTTCAAGAGCTGCTACTGCGTTTGCAAAGGCTGCTTCATCTTTAGCTTCAACTCTGTTCTCAAAGTCATAACCGTAACGTCCAGCACCACAAAGAGAGACATAGTTCCACTCATTGGTCACACGGTAGATCTTCTCTTGCGTGTTTTCGATCGAATCATGCTTGACTTCGTAGTTAATCTGACAACCTGCACTACAGTGTGTACATGTTGCTGGAACCTGTTTAAGTTCCCATGCATTAGATGTATACTGAAAGTTTGCAGAGACAAGTGCTCCAACAGGACAAACAGCAGAACACTCACCACAATCTGTACAATCAAGATGATCACCTGCATTTGGCTCAATCAATGACTTGTTAAGCTTGTTCCACATAGAGTAAGCATCTTTAGGCATGCTCTCTTTTAGCTCAGCACTAATATCATCAGCACCACGCTTACGTGTTGAGAGCGCACTATCACCGATCATATCTTTACAGACTGTTGTACAACGCTCACACATAATACAAAGGCCTGGATCATAGTTTAGTAGTCCCCAGTGCTCTGTAGAACGGTCAACATCTTTGATCGCATAGCTTTGTGAGTCTACCCCTATCTCTAATGTATAGTTTTGTAGTTCACACTCGCCCGATTGATCACAAACACCACATTGTAGTGGGTGGTTTACATCATAAACCTCCATGATCGCACGTTTTTCAAGCTCGATGTTCTCTGTTGATGTTGTAATACTCATGCCATCTTTAGACTTTGCATTACAAGCATATACTTGTTTGCCATCTGCTTCAACAAGACAGATACGACACGCCAAAGTAGGACTACAGCGTGTTAGGTAACAGATAGCTGGTATAAAGATATCATTGGCACGAGCAGCGTTAAGAATTAACTCACCCTCTTGCGTCTGAATCTCTTGACCATCTATTGTAATGGTTATTTCACTCATAACTATTTACTCTCTCTCATAAAATTTACTTTCTCGAAGCGGTAAGCATTGACCGTGGTAAGACCCAAATCAAAAGTAGGGTTTAAAGCAACCGTTCCTTTTAGTGTCTCATCAAGTTTAAATGTACGTGTCACCTCTTCTCCAGCGACTACAAAACGTACCTTCTCTCCATCACTCAAACGTGCTGCAGCTGCAAAAGATGCTGAACCGTAAAGTGCATTATCTTTTTCTAGCTGTTGTGTTTTAGCTGTAAATGCATTGAACTGTAACACAGGCTCTACATGGTAGATGACAGCACCATTAAACTCTGGTAACTCATCAACCTCTTCCATATGACCTGAACGACGTACTTTGACTTCAGAGAGCCTATAGCCTCTGTTGTCAGCACCCTTATCAGAGTAGAAGTTCTCAAGTGCATCAAAGTCAACCGCTTTAAAACCACGATCTTCAGGCAATTGCTGCGTGTAGTCAATCGTGTTTTCAGCTACTACATCCAAACGTGATGCAATCTCATTTAAGTTGTTACCCTTGAATGGCAATGCCACATTGGTTGGAAGGAGACGGTTATCGATGCTGACAACGGTTCCCTCTTGCTGATTAAATGCAGGCACGTTCATGTTGGCATCACCTAAAGCAGAGATGACGTAGTCACCTTCTGCGTTATATCCAACAATGTTATCTACTTCACACTCAACATCAAGATCAGCAATCAATGCTACACCCAATGAGTTCACATCACGAGGAATGATAAGCACTTTAAAGTCACTATATTTTTCAATGAAACCAGCGATCTTTGCAATGTTTTCAGCACGATCATGAGATACAAGGTCATTACCTAGTACCAAAGTCTTTGCCTTTGAACGCAACAGCTGCTTCACAATAAGAGCTAACTCATCATCACCAACATTCGTCTCAGCACTTAAGTAACCCTCATCCAAACTCTCTAAGAAAGCCTGTTCTTTTTGGGTCAACTCTTTATCAGTCACTAAGGTCTGTGCAAGAAGTGCTAATACACCCTCTTCTGTTCCTACTTCATACTTCACAAACTGTGTGACGGTATTTTGAAGTAGTGCATCTTCTAGTGGATGCATGTAGATTACTTTAGCACCTCTGTGACGTGCTGCTGTTGTGATCGCGTAACGTACAGCTGGGTTATCACTACTAATGCGACTTCCCACAACGATGATGCCATCAGAGTTTTTAAGATGCTCAAGATCTGCAGAAGAGTTGAGGTGTCCACTAACTGTTGCATAAGCGTTCATAAAGCTTTGAAGTTGACGGGCATCCTCATTGAAAAGCTTGATACCAAGATTCTCTTTAAGTCTTTGTAGGATCATCACTTCTTCATTCGTGATCATTGAAGAAAAACGAACTGCATCAGCATTTTTGATTGCAGATGCTGCACGATCTACTGCTGCAGAGTCAGAGCTATGCTTGTTCTCGTAGTCAAAACCAAAACGACCTGCACCACAAAGTGTCACATACTCAAAGTTGTTTTTAACACGGTAGATACTTTCACCTTCTTGGTCAATACCCGCTTGTTTGACTTCGTACTCAATCGCACAACCTGCACTACAATGTGCACACGTTGCAGGAACTTTACTAAGCTCCCAAGAGTTAGCGCTGTACTGGAAATCAGAACTTACTAAGGCACCCACTGGACAGACTGCAATACACTCACCACAGAACGTACAGTCAAGAACATCACTGTTTTTAGGGATCACTTTAGAGCTGTATCCACCAAACTGTAAGTCTAAGGCATCATCACCGATGACCTCATTACAGACGTGCGTACACTTCTCACATAAGATACAAAGGGCAGGATCATAGTTAATAAGACCCCATTTCTCGATCTTACGAGGTTGATCTTTGGCTGCAAAGTTTTGCTGGCCAACATCAAACTCTAAGGTCTTGTTTTGAAGGTCACACTCACCTGACTTATCACATACACCACACTCTAGTGGGTGGTTAACATCATACATCTTCATGATATTGGTACGCTCAAGCTCTAAAGTCTCAGAGTCAGTGATGACATTGATACCTTCAGTTGGCGGTGTGTTACAAGAGAGCACTAAAGAGTTCATACCCTCTACTTCAACACTACACAAACGACAAGAGGCACAAGGTGTTGTCTTCTCTAAGTAACACATCGTTGGGATATAAATATCTTCACGACGGGCTACATTTAAGATCGTCTCACCACGCTCGGCACTAACAGCTTGACCATTAATTTTAAAATTTATCATCATGCCTCCTTAGTACGCGACCATCGCGATGTAGTAACAACGCATACAGCGATCTGCTTCGCTGAGTGCTTGTTCTTGTGTAAATCCTAGGTTAACTTCCATGTTGTTGAACTTACGTACTTCAACATCTAAGACTTCAGACTCTTCACGAGCTAAGCCTGGTAACCAACCTGTGATCTCCTCTTTTTTGTCATATACTTTAATACGACGAAGGTGATCTTCCATGATCTCATCATCAGTCAAGGTGATCTCACCACCATTTTGAACATAACGCGCCATAACTGAAGCCGCACGCTTTGCTTGACCAACTGCATTAACGATCGTCATTGGACCATACTCACAGTCACCCGATGCAAAAACACCCTTACGTGACGTCATATAGTCTTTTCCATTAGTTAAGATCGTTGCCCAAGATGTCATCTCCATCTCCCACTCTTCAGGAAGAAGCGCAAGATCAGCAGCTTGAGATACCGCAGGAATAAGGTAATCCGCTTCGATGTCATAGTCAGCATCATCGATCTTCACCAACTGTGCACGACCACCATTTGGATCGGGAACCAATTCGAACTTATTAATCTTAAGGCTTTTAAGAACATCATTCTCATCTACCATCTCTTCAACAGCCGAGTGGAACAAGAACTCAACACCCTCTTCTACAGCTTCATGATACTCTTCATACGTCGTATTACGAATAATCGTCTTCTCATCACGACGGTAGATCATGTAGACCTTCTTAGCACCTGCACGAATCGAACAACGTACCACGTCCATAGAGGTAAATCCACCACCAACACAAACTACAGTTTTACCTGTTAGATCAACAAAGTCTGCGTCGATGTTGTACTCTTTTTTCTCATCTTCAGTAAGCTTATAACCATACTTCTCATACAAGTTAACCTTGTCCAAGAAGTCAATAGCACCCCAATAACCCTCGATCTCAGGACGCTCGTTATTACAACGGACCTTCTTAGAAAGACGGGTACCAGCAGCAATCATAGTAGCATCATAATCTACTTCAAACTGACGCATCATCTCAGGTGTCACCGGAGTGTTAACAATGAAGTTAACACCTAAGTCACGTACAACTTCGATATCTTGATTGTACTTGTCAATCGGCATACGGTATTCAGGAACACCCACGGCAACTTCACCACCCAAAACTGGCAGCGACTCATAGACATCACAATGGATCCCTTCAAGTGCTAAGTAGTACGCTGTAGTCAAACCAGCAGGTCCAGCACCAACGATAGCCACTTTTTTACCTGTATCTGGCTTCTTCTCAGCAGGATGGAAGAAACCAAAACCATGATCCGTCTCATAATCAGCACCCAAACGTTTAAGGGCCATGATCGAGATTGATGCATCAAGGTTTGTACGACGACATGCATCTTCACATGGATGTGGACAGACACGACCACAAGTATGTGCCAATGGCATGGTCTGACGTGTTGCCTTAAGAGAGTCATCAAAACGAAGATCTCTTACACCCTCAATATAACCAGGGATGTCAACATGTGCAGGACAAGCATCTGTACAAGGCGCTGTGATCTTAGCGATGTAGTTAATGTCTGCATCATAATCTTTTGAAGCTGTTTTCTCGTCAATACAACGTACAAACTCTGCTTCAAAATGTTCCATAAGATCGAGTAGTGGTGTTGGAACTGTTTTACCGATCTCACATTTTGAAGTACTTTGCATGGTACGAGAGACCTCTTTGAGGTGATCCATATCTTGCATCGTACCTTCACCACGTGCGATCTTGTCCATCAGGTCATACAGTATGCGTCCACCCCAACGACCCGGTGCACAACGCCCACAAGCTTCACTGTAAACTTGATACTGCGCCGCGTACTCAGTCGCGAGACGTACAACATCTACCTCAGGATCAAAAAGTGCAACACCATCCCAACCAATAAAGGCTTTAGACGAGCTGTGCTCATTGTACTGCTCAGGCAGGTTGTATGCTGATTCTTCCCATGCATCATCAGTCTTATCAACATTGTTGATAGACTCACCACGCCAGGTCGAAAAAAAGACTTTACTCATAAACGAACCTTATTTTTTAACTACTATAGTCCAGTCAACTTCGTTGAATTTCAACGAATTCGCTAGCTCTAACCCACACTCTTTAACAAGATCTGCACTACGTTGGATTGGCGTAAAATCACCAATCTCAAACAAGAAGATCGCAACTTCACCCGATTGATGAACCGAAGTCAAAATCTCTTTCATTCTTGGTTCAAAATCATCTTTTAAATGACGTAAATCATAACGTTTCATCAGCGCTCCTTATCTATCTACTTCACCGAATACGATGTTAGTCGTACCGATGATTGAAACAACATCCGGAATATAGTGACCCGGAAGTAAGTCTGTCAAAATACCTGTGTGCCAGAAAGATGGTGCACGAAGCTTAAGACGGTATGGGTATGGACCACCCTGTGAGTTGATAAAGAAACCAAGTTCACCTTTTGGTGACTCAGTTGCAATATAGACTTCACCAACTGGTGGACGCATACCTTGAGTAACCAATACAAAGTGTTGCATCAAAGAGTAGTTTTGAGTCATCAACTCTAACTTAGGTGCAGAGATAAACTTTGGTGCATGTGCCATAAGCTCAGTCTGGTTATTTGCCACTGTCTCAGCATACATGTCGATTGTCTGATAAAGGATCTTCGCAGACTCACGCATCTCTTGCATATAGACCTTATAACGTGCGTAGTTATCGCCCTTGTCAGAGAATGGTACTTCAAACTCAACTTCGTCATAAAGCTCATAAGGTTCCTCTTTACGGATGTCCCAAGCTACGCCAGATGCACGAAGCATTGGACCTGTACAACCCCATGAAAGGGCCATATCTGTAGGGATCACACCAACATCTTCCATTCTCATCAACCAGATACGGTTTTTGTCTAGAAGATCTTCATAATCTTTGATATTTTCTGGAAGCTTGTCCAAAAATGCTTTTAACTCAGAGATAAAGTTATCTTGGATATCTAGAGGCACACCACCGATACGGATCGCGGCATGTGTCAAACGTGCACCACAGTAACCTTCGATGATATCCATAAGATACTCACGCTCACGGAATGCATATAAGAAGACTGTCATTGCACCGATATCGAGTGCTGTTGTTGCCAACCAGAAAAGGTGAGACATCAAACGGTTAATCTCAAGGATCATCATACGGATAACTTTTGCACGACGTGGTACTTCAACATCGATCAACTTCTCAACAGCTAGGGCAAAACCATAATTGTTTGAGCTTGAAGCAATGTAATCCATACGGTCTGTTGTCGGCATAAACTCATTGTAGATCATATTTTCAGCCATCTTCTCCATACCACGGTGAAGGTATCCAACATCTGGATGTGCTTTAACGATCTGCTCTTGTTGTAGGTGAAGCATTAGACGTAACTGACCGTGCGCTGATGGGTGCTGCGGTCCGAAGTTAACGATCATCTCATTATCTTCTCTATCAAACGTGATGTTCTCAAAGAAGGGACGTAATCTATTTGGTTGTTGCATGTCTACCCCTATCGCTTTCTAAACTCTGCTGACTCAACAACATCGTTCTCATCAAATTTTTCAATCAAGAAGACACCTTCTTCTTCTTGGTATGCTAATGGCGTCTTCTCAGCATCTGCTGCTTTAGGCTCAGCACCAAATGGTACTTCATAACCTAAACGAGAGAAACGCTCTGTATCATAACGATCAACTTTAGCACTCTCACGAATCTCTGGTCCAATGACATCACGTGCCTCTTTACCATAGATACGATCAACTTCATACCATGATGCAAACTCATCACCTTGAAGTGGATAGGTCTTACGAAGTGGGTGTCCTTGCCAATCATCTGGCATCAAGATACGCTTCATGAATGGATGGTTGTTTACCTTAACACCAAACATATCATACATCTCACGCTCAGACCAGTCCGCAGAACGGAACAGTGATGAGACACTCTCTATCGCTTGATCTTCATCGATAAAACATTTAATACGAAGACGTTTACGCTTTGTCATAGAAAGCATCTGGTAGAACAGCTCAAACTGACCCTGTTTTGCTAACCAGTCAATCGCTGAAAGCTCTGAAAGTTGTGTGTACTCACACTCATCACGTAGTAGCGTCAAAACACCTACTAAGTCTTCAGGTTTGATATAAACAACCATCTGCTCAACTTGGATATAAGCTTCACTTACATCAAATTTTGCCTTGATAGCATTTAAGTCAGCCTCAAAAACTGCGTCATCAGAGACAGCAGACTTTGCAACTTGTGGTGCTACCCAGTAACGGTCTGTATAGTACGACTTCTTCTGAACATCGTTTTTAGGAGTATACGCTCTCATTACATTAACCTCTTTGGACGTTGTGCTTTAGCCGCTTTTTCAGAACGAATCTTCTTTTGTAACATCATCACAGCATACTGAAGAGTCTCTGGACGTGGTGCACAACCTGGAAGATAAAGATCTACAGGGATCACACGATCCACACCCTGAACTGTTGCATAAGTGTTAAACATACCACCCGTATTAGCACATGAACCCATTGAGATCACCCAACGAGGCTCTGCCATTTGGTCGTAAAGACGCTTAATGAACTCAGCGTGCTTCTTAGTCAACGTACCCGCAACAATCATCACTTCTGATTGACGTGGAGAGGCACGAAAGATCGTACCAAAACGGTCAAAGTCATAACGAGATGCACCCGAAGCCATCATCTCAATACCACAACAAGCAAGACCATATGTCAATGCCCATAGTGAGTTAGAACGTCCCCAGTTGACTACCTTATCAATAGTAGTCAATGCGACTGGAAGACCGCCATCTTGTGAATAATTTACTTGATGTTGTGCCATTCAAGGGCTCCTTTTTTCCATGCGTAGATAAAACCGATTGTCAGTAGTAAGATGAACATTAACATCTCTGCAAAACCAAACCAGCCAAGTAGTTTGAAGTCAATTGCCCATGGGAACATGAAGACAACCTCAACATCAAACAGTAAGAAAAGTAGTGCAAACAGATAGAACTGCGTAGAGATACGGTTCGGCTGCTTAGTCACTTCTGGTCCACACTCATAAATCGAGAGTTTTAGCTTTTCAGTGTCTTTACGTGCTAAAGCACGGCTTGCCCAACGTGCAGCAACAGTCGTTGCATAAAATGCCCCAAATGTCAGTACAAAGAGAATAAATACCCCAAAATAGGGGTTAGTAGCGCTCATATGTTCCATACATATAACCTTTTCAGTGGTATATAAACAGTATTAAACGCCTTCAATAAGCGTTCAACTGCTTTGTTTTCTATAGAAAAAACAGTTACTTGCAATATATCCTAAAGTGCTTTAAAAAATCGTTTTTAGTACGTAAACTGCTACGCTAATGCTACGTTTAGTTACAGTGAGAATTGCCATAATGAGAGAGATGTTTACTTTCGTAACAATATTAATTGATACAAATCATGAAACTGTGTAGTTTTACTACAACTGTTTGCCTTTGGCAAAGGGAAATGGTAAATGGTGAATCGTGAAAGGGAAGAGCGGTTCACCTTTGGTGAGGAAAATGGAAAATTGTAAATGGAAAATGGGAAGAGCGAGCCTTCGGCACGGTTAAGCGTTAAGCGTTAAGCGTTAAGCGTTAAGCAAGATGGCGAAGCTCATCTTAAACCCTTCTCAAAGCAGTAAAAAGTTTCAGATTTGGTGCAGGTTGTGCGAAAGATCTAGCCGACAACGCACTGGTGTGCGTCGAGAGCTAGATTTTCGTGCAAAATGTACTGAAGTTGAAGCTTTAAAAAAGTTTTTGATTTGGTGTGAGTTGTGGAGGGCGTGAACCCGAAGGCGTACACTCGTACGTTGAGAGGTGAACCCCGCCGCAAATCGCGCCGAAGCTGAAACTTTTTAAACGAGGAAGCCCATTGACTTTGATTCACTGTCAAAGTTTCCAGACTTCTCCTTCTCAATAGCCTCTTCAAAAACAGCCAAAGAAAAAAGTGGCTCTTGCTGCGTCGCCACTTCATACGCCACATTCTTAACAATAAGGTTGATCTGTCCACCACTCAAGTCATACTTCACCAACTTCTCAACATCAAAGCCCTCTTCAAAAGGAGCATTCTTCGGTAACATCATCTCCCAAAGTTTTTTACGTTGGCTCTTGTTGGGACGTTTAAACTCAATCTTGTAGTTAAAACGTCTTGAAAATGCAGCATCAATGTTTTCTAACAAGTTGGTTGTAGCAATCAAGATGCCATCAAACTGCTCGATCTGCTCTAAGAAGATGTTTTGCATCTGGTTATGCATCTGCTCTGCACCACCCGTTGGACCGTTAGAACGTGCACTTAAAAACTGATCTGCTTCATTGAGCAGTAAGATAGGTTCTGTCTTGGTCTTTGCACTTAAGTCTTTAAAGGTGTCAAAGATCTTACGAACATTTTTTTCACTCTCACCCACATACATCGACAAGATTTTCGAGCAGTCAAAAGCTAAGACTTGGCGTTTAAGTGACTTGGCAAGAGAGTAAGAGGTCAATGTCTTACCTGTTCCAGGAGGGCCATAAAAGATGATACGCGCATCAAGACCACTCTTCTTCTTTTTGATGCCCCACTCTACCAGACGTGAAATCACCTCTTTATCCATCTGACGCATTAGATTTTGCAAGGTCTTCTGTGTTTTAGGGTTTAAGACCACATCTTCTAGGTTTTGTTCGGGTTCAACCAACTCAAAGATATCTTGATCTTTAATGGCAGAGTCCATCTTAAGTTTATGGACCTTCTTCTTCTTTTGAGGATGCATAATAGACTGTACCACATCATCTACTAAGTAGAAGGCTCTTGAGATCCCACCAAAAGGGTTTAACATCTCTTCATAATCAATGATCTCACCTGCTAAAAGGTTAGAGCCATCTTCGAGTAATGAACGGTTTTTAATACGGTCATACTCATCTAAAGAGATCAAGTCTATGAGTGTGTTCATCTCTCTCAAAGAGGCGTCACCTGCATTGTACTCCTCTTTTAAAAGTGCCAAGAAGATGAGCTGCTCTTTCTCATCAAGCTTTTTCTGTTTGTAAAACTTCTCTAAGACAACATCTTTAGTCGTCACCTCTACACGCTCATCAATACGTTTTTCCAACATATCCAGCTTGGTACGAATACGGTTGATCCCTAAAGAGTGTTCATGTACATTTTGACGGATGGCACTGATCTTTTGATACAGCTCTATACGAAAAAACTGATCTTGTAAGTACTCTAAGTGGTCTTCATAAGGCTTGATGTCAGGAAGTTCCATCTCAAACGAACCCTCTTCAAGTAGTCTTAAAAACGAAGGGGTCAAAGCTACAGCAGTGTTGAGTAACTCCAACTCTGTGACATCATTGATCTTCACCGGGGTAAAACTATGTTGTGTCACCCAACCTAGCTCTAAAAGTGACTTTATGAGGCTAAGGTGTTTGACATAGGTATAGTTCTCTACACCATAAAGTGATTGAAGTATATCAACCACCAACATATCTTCACTGCCTGCTATAAACTTTTGGGCTAAGACTTGAAGGACTTTTCCCTCATCTTCTTGACATTTTAACTGTGTATAAATTTCTGTTTTTGTAACATCTTTGGCTTCTAAAAATTCTATGAGGTATTTCAAAAAATTGTTTCCTTATCTGCTCTTTCGAGACTTTATATATTCATCTCTTTTATCTTACGTTTTAAAACCTTACCGGTAGCTGTTTTAGGCAGTGCATCTACAAAATGAACATGTTTTGGGATTTTAAAGTTTGCCAAAACTTTTTTCAGATCTTTTTTGACTTGAGAAACAGTGATCTCTTCTGTATCGACCTCATCTTCAAGTTCAATGTAAGCAGCAGGGACCTCTGTAGAGTTATCATCAGCAACACCAATGACTGCACTTAGTTTGACATATGGAAGTTTCATCAACTCCTCTTCGATCTGACGGGGATAGATATTGATCCCTTTAGAGATGATGATATCTTTCATACGATCAACGATATAGAGATAACCTTCACTATCGATCTTACCAATATCTCCCGTTCGTAACCAACCATTGATAATGGTCTTCTCTGTCTCCACAGGATTATTGAGATATCCCATCATCACACAATCACCCTTAATGATCAACTCACCTGTTTGTCCTACAGGGACTTCGAGCATCTCATCATCTACGATCTTGATCTCATAGGTATCAAGTGCAGGACCAATCGACATCGGTTTTTGTCTCTCTAGAGGGTTAACTGATGCTACAGGAGAGGTCTCTGTAAGGCCATAACCCTCCATCATCGTTGCCCGCCCAAAACGCTCACCAAAACGACTTAAAGTATCTTCACTGAGTGCTGATGCTCCAGAGATAAAGACACGGATCTTATTGAACCACATAAAGTACCATGGAAGATCTGCACGAATGAGCGCATTGTAGATATCGGGAACACCTAGGAAAACGGTTACTCTTTTGAGTAAGGTCTGCTTGATGATATTACTAAATGGTAGTAACTTAGGTACCACTACAAATGATGAACGGTAGTAAAATGGCAACATCACCATCACCGTAAAGGTAAAGGCATGAAACATCGGAAGGTAGACGATGAAACGATCTTTATCGGTTACCTTAAAACGTTTTCCCCCTTGGATAAAGTTGGAGAAGAGGTTTTTGTAACTTAACATCGCACCTTTAGGATGTCCTGTTGTTCCTGAAGTATAAAAGATAATGGCCATATCATCAATCTTACCTACGGCCTCTTGTTGTGAAGGGTTAGGGTGTTCTTGAAGGGCTTGAGCAAAGAGTGCACTTTCAGAAGCACCTTCAGGAATCTCATCAATCCAGATCATCTTCTCTATCTTAGATACCTTTGCAAGATCGATTACCTCTTTTTTGTACTGAGCCGAGGTGACCAGTATTTTAAGTTCACTATCTTTGACAATATACTCATACTCATTAGCTTTCATCATGTTATTGATAGGAACAACAACAGCGCCGATCTTTGTTGCGGCATAAACAGTGATGACAAACTCTGTAGAGTTAGGTGCGATCAACCCTACCCTATCACCTGCTTGAACCCCTATGCTACTCAAGTACGCACCAAAGGCATCTACCTTAGCTAAGATATCTCTATAACGAAACTTTTGTGTCTCTTCAAATATAGCTACTTTTTTAGGTGTCTTTTGCGTTGCGGCAACAAGCATCTCATAAAAATTTTCATAAGGGTATAGCGTTGACTGCATGGTGATCCTTTAGATAGATGATGATCGGTTTGATTCAATTACAATATTTTAGTACAAGTAGTATAACAGAGAGGTATTGTAGAAGAAGAAGTGCACTATAGACAAAAAAACTTGTCCATAGTGTATAAGTTCAATCTAGAACTTATAACCTAAACCAACACTGACAAGAAGTGCACTTGAGTTTGAGAATGTACCATCAATCCCTTTTGCATTATCATCACGTGATACAAATCTATCCTCTTTTTTATCATAAAGAACAGCAGCACCCAGATCTAGCTTGTCGGAAACTGCCCAACGCGCCCCTAATGATCCGATCACAGCATTGCTATCGGGAAGCTCAAAACCTAAAGATTCATCTGGAACAGGAGATTCATCATAAGCAAGACCTACCATAAGATCAACATCCCCTAGATCTTGTGTAAGACCTAAACGAAACGTATTAGCATCACTCCAGTTTTTAGGATCTGCAGGAGCTGCTTGTCCTCCAAACGTAAATTGTAATTCGTCATATGCAGACCAAAATGCTCTCTCATAAACAAACTCAATATTTGTAGATGATGTTACATCAACGTCGGTCGCTAAAGTTACAACGGCTGGAAGTGGCACCGCTACAGAAGCCGTAATAGAATTTAAGCCTTGTGCTGTCAAAGCGGGATTCGTTACTTTTTGTCCCCCTTCAACACTCATATTGACTTTTGAACGATAGGTTGCAGCAACACCCCACATATCCATTGGCTTATATGACAGTGCTAAGTTATACCCCATATTCCATGAACTACCCTCTACATCTAAAGTACCAAGATCTCCAGCTGGTGTACCTGAAGGGATTGCAACACCTGGGACCTTAACAATACCTGACGTATGAACAAAACGTACCCCACCTGCAATGGCTAAGTTATCCATAATACGGTATGAGATCGTGGGATTGATCTCAATGACCTCTAAAGTAAACTCATTGGCCATCAAAGAAGGAATCCCCTCTTCCCAACGTTTAGAGAGACCTGCTGGCGCATTCATAGAGAGACCTAGACGAACATCTCCACTCTCATCAATAGGTGCACTGACAAGGTACATCTGAGGTACAACAAAGTTTTCTGCTTCACTTTTTGAAGAGAAGACAGGTGATGCACCAACTTGACCATTAAAATTCACATCTGTAAGATGGATATACATTGCATTGAGTTCAAGATGTTTGTCTGCACTCATAAATGCCATATTTGCAGGATTATAATAAGCCGTATCTGCTGTATTTGCATTAGATACATATGCACCCGCCAATGCTGTAGAGTTTAAAGATTGCTCAGGAATCTTATATCCTGATGCCATCAAAGTGCTTGCTGCGATCGCAGATACCAATAATAACTTTTTCATGTGTTCTCCTATGTTGTAGTAGTTCATCCCCTACTGAAATAATCACTTTTAGCGATAAAAGTTCTTCCATTGTGCCATATAGAGGTTATAACTTCCTTGAATATGGGAAAAAAGGGGGCTTATTAGCTACTTTTTTCCCGACTTGTTGCTATTGGTTTACCTCCATTGTGTAGCACATTTACTCTTTTTGAGATAAATATGTGATGTTTTTAGCTCTCTTTAACGCCATCTTAAATATAGTGCATAAAAATGAAACAACAACAGGAGTACCTATGGTCATCAAGAAACAGAGTGTCTTACACTCACTTGTTCTCGCGTCTTTGCTCTCTACAACAATGTATGGTGCAGGTTTTGCTATCATCGAAAACTCAGCTTCAGGTATGGGTTCTGCTTTTGCATCAGGTGGTGCTGCAGGTGAAGATGCTTCAACAGTATGGTTTAACCCAGCTTCAATGACACTACTTAAGGGGCAAAATGCTGTTGTAGCAGGACACCTCATCGTTGCTAAGGCAGATTTTGTAAATGATGGTTCAACCAATGCTGATGGTTCGCCACTAAGTGGTCCAAACTCTGAAGGTGGTAAAAATGCCGTTGTGCCTAACCTCTATTATGTAGGTCAGATCAACGATAAGATGTTTGCTGGTATCAGTATCAACGCACCTTTTGGTCTTGGTACAAAGTATGATGATAACTGGGTCGGACGTTACCATGCTATTGATACAGATCTTTTGACGATCAACATTAACCCTGCTTTTGCTTATAAGATCAATGAGCAGTGGAGTGTTGGTGGTGGTATCAGTTTACAGTATGTTGATGTCACTTTAACCAGTGCTATTGATGCCGGTGCTCTTTTAGGTGCACCAGGAAGTGCTGATGGTTATGCAAGTCTAAGTGCTGATAACTCTGATAGCCTCTCGTTTGGTTGGAATGTTGGTGTGGTCTATAACTTTGATACTAAAACACGTCTTGCATTGGCGTATCGTTCTGGTATTACACATGATACAAAGGGAGATGCAGACTTCTCTATGCCCGCATCAACTGCGCCTATTGTTAGTACCGGTGTCTTTACAGATACTACCATCGATGCAACTGTAAAACTTCCTGCTTCTGCCTCTTTAAGTGGTTTTCACTCTACAGGTAAGGTCGACCTTATGGCTGATATCACTTGGACACAGTGGAGTAGTTTTCAAGAACTCCGTATCAAGTATGCCAACCCGGCTCAACCTGACTCAGTCACAACTGAAAACTATCAAGATCAGTTTCGTATTGCTCTAGGTGGTGCTTACCATATCAATGATAAGTTGGTACTTCGTGGTGGTGCGGCGTATGATCAAAAAGCGGTCTCTAATAAAGAGTATAGAACGGCGCGTATTCCTGATAATGATCGTGCGTGGGCCAACTTCGGTGCAGGTTATAGCTTTAGCGAGATGTTCCATGCAGACCTTGGTTACAGCCATATCTTTGTCTCTGAGACACCGATTGATAATACTTTCGAATCTTCTCAAGCCGCACTTAACCATACACTAACAGGTGACTACAACTCTGATGTCAACATCTTTAGTGCACAACTAACTGTAAAGTTCTAGGAGATTATGATGCATTACAAAACACTTTTACTAACAGCTGCAACACTTGGACTACTTCTAAGTGGTTGTGGAGATGATCGTACAACAACTCTTCAAGATAGTCTTGAAGGAAATACTGTTCAAGATAAGATCGCAGGTTATGCTGTCTTCAACCCAACTGAAGGTAAGATCCCTTATCCAAACAATATCTTACTCGCACCAAATAGCTCATCAACCAATGATTTTGATGGTGGTAAGACACTCAACATCCCTTATGAGCCAACAGATGCTGATGCAGGGATCAAACAACAACTAAATGAGTTGACAGGGTTCTCTACAACAGCACCGATTACAGCACCTATTACAGCTACTTTAGATGCTTCTAGCATTCCAGCAGGTGTTCAAGTCTACCAAGTCTCTATTGACTCTTCAACTGGTGCGGTTAGTGGTGTTGATGGTACGTTAGCCTTTGGTGTTGACTATGTTGCAACACAAAGTGGAAGCAATCTTGCTATCATCCCTTTAAAGCCTCTTGCTTCATTGACCAACTACATGGTTGTCATGACTAGTGATCTTAAAGATGCAGCGGGTCGTGTACTCTCTCCAGATATTGCTACAGCATTAACACTCGGGTCTAATCCCGTTGAAGAGAGTGGTTCATTAGACGCTGCTACTGCGGCTGCACTTGAAGCCATTCGTCAAGGCAATCAAGCCATGTTTGCAGCACTAGGTGCTTATGGTGTTGATCCAAGTAAAACTGTTCAGATTTGGAACTTTAGAACACAAGCTATTGGCTATGTTCAAGCCAACCTTGCAGGTATTACACAAGGTACAGCAAACTTGACACTTAACAATACAGGTATCGATACTCTAGCAGCACTAGGTATGGGTGCGGGTAACGCACGTATCTATGATGGTAATATCTCTGGTCTACCACAGTATATGCCTCAATCTAATGAGAACAACCTTACCAATGCGGTCACAGGACAGTTTAATCTTAACGCCTCTTTTGTACCGCAAGTCAAAGCTACTGTCACTGTTCCAGTAACAGCCTTTATCCCAAATACTGATTCAGGATGTGTTATGCCAACTGAAGGTTGGCCTGTTGTGATCTATCAGCATGGTATCACACGCCAACGTACTGACCTCTTTGTATATGGAGAGACACTTGCCAAGATTTGTCACGCCGCTGTTGCGATGGATCTTCCACTACATGGTGTAACTAGTACAACTAATCCATTTTATAAAGCTGGAATCGAACGTACCTTTGATTTTGACTTC
>Ga0256826_1000419_pt1 | contig 25835 bp, 19 predicted proteins | sample CV79metaG_FD_185975 | JGI IMG/M metagenome (GOLD analysis project Ga0256826, IMG submission 185975) | Hydrothermal vent microbial communities from East Pacific Rise, Pacific Ocean - CV79 | ecosystem: Environmental > Aquatic > Marine > Hydrothermal vents | place: Pacific Ocean: East Pacific Rise...
AAGGCATTACCTTATCATGCAGGCCTTGATTCACAAACACGCCGAAGGAATCAAGATATGTTCTTGATGGAAGAGTCGGATGTGATTGTGGCTACTATTGCCTTTGGGATGGGAATAGACAAACCGGACATTCGTTTTGTAATTCACCATGATATTCCCAAAAGTATAGAAGGGTATTACCAGGAAACGGGTAGAGCAGGACGAGATGATGGAGAAGGAAACTGTATTGTTTTTTATAGCTACGATGATATTGAAAAGCTCGAAAAGTTTATGAAAAACAAACCTGTTGCCGAACAGGAAATTGCTAAACAATTACTTCAGGAAACAGTTTCATATGCAGAATCTTCCGTTTGCCGCCACAGACAACTATTACATTATTTTGGAGAAGAAGTTACTAAAGAGAACTGTGGAGCTTGCGATAATTGCTTAAATCCTAAGGAAAGATTTGAAGGAAAAGAGGATGTGATTAATGCAATAAAAGCAGTTTTGGCCGTTAAACAACTGTTTAAAAGAGAATATATTGTTAAGATATTAGTTGGCGATAAAAACTCTGATATTAAAGGTGCTAAACATGATAAATTAGAAATATTTGGTGTGGGTGCCGACAAGGATGAGAAACATTGGCATGCGGTTATTCGTCAAATATTGATACATAATTTTGTAGTGAAAGAAATAGAAAACTACGGTTTGATAAAAGTAACTCAAAAAGGATATGACTACTTGGAGAAACCTTATAGTATAAAGTTCACTAAAGACCATAATTATGATAGCCTTGGTGACGATTCAATCACTTTGGGTGGAAGTGCCAAATCTGGTGCCTTAGATACCACACTATTCAATATGTTAAAAGATTTGAGAAGGGATATTTCCAAGAAGGAAGACCTACCTCCTTTTGTGATTTTCCAAGACCCCTCCTTGCAAGACATGACTGTTCAATACCCCATTAATTTGGAAGAACTAAAGAATATTTCTGGAGTAGGCGCTGGAAAAGCTGCTAAATATGGAATCCCTTTTGTTCAACTTATTGATAAATATGTACAGGAAAATGAAATCATGCGTCCTATGGACATGGTGGTGAAATCGGTTATTAATAAATCGGGTTTAAAAGTTCATATTATCAAAAGTGTGGACAGAAAACTTTCTTTGGAGGATATTGCAAAAGCTCGCCAAATGGAAGTAGGTGAATTATTAACAGAGATAGAAAGAATTGTAGCATCAGGAACAAAACTGGATATTTCTTATTATACAGATGAAGTAGTAGACGAGTATCATCAGGAAGATATTATTGATTATTTCCATGAAGCAGAAACAGATAGTATTGAAGACGCTCTTGAAGAGTTGGGAGAAGATGAATTCAATGAAATGGAAATTCGCCTGATGCGTATTCAGTTTATGTCTGACGTTGGAAATTAATATATTAGGCGCTCTATAATGAAAATTAAAATACTCTCTACCCTGTTTTTGCTTAGCCTTCTTTTTAGTCATTGTTCTTTTATTGATAATAAAAAAAATCAAGACCAACCTCAGCAACTTATTCCTAAGGAGAAAATGATTGTGATATTAGCAGATATGCAAATAACAGAGGCTTATTTGAAACAACTTAGGAAAGCCGGATATAAAGTTAAAGACACATCTCTAATTTATTATACTAAAGTTTTTAAAAAGAATAAAATAACAAAATCTATCTTTGAGCAGAGCCTGCTATATTATAAGCGTGATTTGCAAGATTTGGAGAAAATGTATACTGATGTCATTATCCGTTTGAATGAGCTAAAAGCGAAAAATGAAGAGTTGATTATTGAAATGAAAGCCGATTCATTAAGACAAGACAGTATACAGAAAGCACAAAAAGTAGCAGATAGTATTGAAAAGATAGAAATATATGCCGATAGTGTAATGAAAGCTAATTTTGTTTTGGATAGCATTCATTTGCAAACAGATTCTTCCTACCTTATACAATAACAATATTTTTGCCTTCATACAGTTAGTGTTTTATTAGATTTAATTATTCAATTTGTTGTTTAGTGGCAATTATAAGCTCATGATGAGATTGATCCTTTACATTAGGTCTTTGATATATTCATTATAAAAAACTATTTTTGCAATTAATATGAAGAGGCATTTAACTAGTATTATACTTTTATTATTATTTTCTTATGCACTTAATGCGCAGCAAGCTATTTTGGAGTGTTTGGAAGTTAGTGATTTAGATGGCTCTGTTCACCTTTCGTTCTCAGGCCCTTCTGCATCATCGGAATACAAAATATATAGAGCCGACCAAATAAGTGGAAGCTTCTATTTTGTAGGAGTGGTTGGTGGAGGAGCATCAAATACATATACAGATGCAAGTATTAATGCGGCTTCACAGGGTTATTCCTATTTTGTGGAAGCTACTGTTGCCGGGCAAGGAACGGGTATTTCTAATAAAATGCGAACCATATTATTAAATGCTGTTAATTTACATAATGGATTAGTGGAATTACATTGGAACGATCCTGGTTTTAGTCCCACTGATGATTATCAGATTTGGCGTAAACGCAGCAGCAGCTTTTATGTACATATAAGTTCATCAACAGAAGAAAGTTATATTGATACAATTCATGCCTGTTATGCTACCTATTTTTATCAAATAAGAGTGAATTCAAATGGTTGTGAAAGCAAAAGTAGCCTTAGAGGAGGCCATTATAATGATGATACAGCTCCTCAAATAGTTATTCCTAAAAATGCAACAATTGATACAGCAAGCGGAGAAATAATATTGTCCTGGTTTTTACCACCTATTGAGGATGCAGATATTAATAAATATCAAATATGGATGATGAATGAAGATGGGGGTACAACACAATTTCCTGAAGCAGAAGTAAATGGATACCATAATTTGTCTATACACCTTGATAATGATCTAGTTTGCGATTCAGTACTCACATTTGCCATTACAGCTCAAGACAGTTGTGGAAATTCCAGCCTTTGGGACGATTTGTATTTTATAAGGACACTTAATATGAATTCACCAATCTACAATATTTGTAATGATGAATGTATAATTTCGTGGGATAGTGTATATGCTTGGCAGGATGCTGATGTAGAAGGTATTCGTGTCTATAGAAAAGAAGCTAATAAGCCATTTGAAGTAATTGCTGATGTGGCAGGCAGTCAAACTCAAACCTTAACATATGGTTATGAAAGAGGAGTGAAATACCAGTTTTATATAGAAGCATATAGTGCCAACAATAAACATACTGCCACATCCTGCATGAAAAAAATTGTAGGTAGAAAGCCTACAGCACCCGAATATAGTTGGCTCCGATATGCTACGGTTAAAAATGGCGAAGTTCATTTAAAATGGCAAGTAGACTCAATAGCTTATATACCCTATTATGCCATCAACCGCTCCAATGATGGAATAAATTATGAAATTATTGATACGGTAAAAGGCAGTGGAGATACTATTCACAGTTATACTGATATTTCTAGTAAGTATTATAAATCGCAGCAATACTATCAAATTCTACCTTTAGACAGCTGTATGAATTTGGGTGAACCCAGTAATCTTGCCGTTACCATATATACCACCGTTGAGTCATATTCTGATGGAAATGCACTTATTGAATGGACCCCTTACGAAACCATGAGCGAATTAAATTATTATAATGTATATAGAATTATTGACTCGTTGGAATACCCATTCCCTATTGCCGAAATATATCCTGAAGAAGAGCTGAAATATGTTGACGAGTACAGCAAAGTTGTACCTTTGATGGCAAAAGTGGGTTATGTTGTAGAAGCTGTAGGAAAAGTAGTTGATAGCCTACCTGTTCAAGATACTGCTAGGTCAAATACAAATTTTCTGGCTAAGGTTAGTAATGTTTTTGTCCCTACGGGTTTCAACCCTCAAGCGGGAATTAATCCAATATTTAAACCTATTTATACAGGAGTAAAACTGATAAACTACCATTTTAGAGTGCTTAATAAATGGGGGCAAATAGTATTTGAAACACATCAACCGGTTTTAGGTTGGGATGGAAAATTTTTAGGTGAATTTGTGAATCCTGGGGCTTTTGTATATGTTATCGATTATGAAACTATTTACGGAAAGCAAAAAAGACAGAGTGGTATGTTTATCGTATTATAGTGAATTTGTTAGCTTCTTGGGCTCAATATTTTGAGCATTATAAATAAGTTTTTTATTCTTTTCTTTTCTTTAGAAATCAAAAAATAATCCCTTACTTTGTCCTTACTTAATTAAAAGATTAATCAGAAATATAATAATTTGATACCTATGAAAAAAATAGTGCTACTATTACTCGTTTTACCTTTGATTTTCTCCTCTTGTTCATCTACCAAAGTAGTAGCAGAATATGACCCGGCAGTTGATTTTACTGTTTATAAAACATATACATTCTTACCTTGGAATAAGCAAAGTGATGAAATATTAAGCGATTTTGATAAGAAACGATTTCATAGCGCTATTGAATATGAAATGACCAAATTAGGGTATGAAAAAGTTGATAATAATGCAGACTTAGCCATTAATGTTTTCCTCATCATTGATCAAAAAACAGGAACTTCTGCCTATACAGACTATTATACAAGTGGAGTTGGAGTAGGATATTATTATGGTCCTTGGGGAAGTAATTATCCTGGCGGAGTTTCCGCTTATACTACTATGCACAGTTACGATTATAAAGAAGGAACATTAGTGCTCGATATTTTAGATGTAAAAAAGAAGCAATTAGCATGGCAAGGTATAGCTAAAAAAACAATAGATTCTAATCCCAAATCTGTAGATCAAGGAATTAAAATGGTAGTGGCAAAACTTTTTACAAAATTCCCCGTAGAAAAGAAGAAGAAATAAGTCTCTAAAATTGGCCTGCTTATGCTCCAGCAAAAAAAACCTCGTATATTAATTGTTGATGACGATAAGTTAAATCTCATAAGTCTTGCTGAGGGGCTTAAAAATCTCCATGCTGATATAGATACCACATCAAATGCAAAAGAAGCTATTTATTTAATTAGTAGCCAACAATATGCTTTGCTGATATTTGATGTACAAATGCCCGAAATTGGAGGATTCCAACTAGCCGAAATCATTCATAATGGTTATCACAACACCAGAACTCCTATTATTTTTATAAGTGGAGTATATTTTGATGAATTTAATATTTTTAAGGGATATAGAGCCGGAGCTGTAGATTATTTAACCAAACCTATGAACATGGAAATACTTCAAAGTAAAGTGAGTGTTTTCTTGGATTTGGAAAAAGCCAAGCAAGATTTAGTTTTGGAAAAAGAGAGAACTCAAAAGGCTTTAGATGATAAAACAATGTTTGTGGCAAAAGTGAGCCATGAGATAAGAAACCCTCTTGGAGTTGTTATAAGTATCATCGATTTGTTAGAAGATGATCTTTCAGAAGAAGAGAGAAAAGAATATGTGCAAATCATGAAGTCATCTTCGGGGCATATGTATCGCTTATTAGATGACCTTGTGGATTATACAAAAGCTGAGGTGGGGGAGATTGAATTGGAAAGAAAGGACTTCCATCTTAAAGAAGAAGTGGAAATTTTGTTAAAGTCTGGGAAAATACAATCAAAATTATCTGGAAATACATTTTTTGCTAAAATAGATGAGGAAATACCTGATGTGTTATTTGGTGATATTACTAGGTATAAGCAAATAGCTTATAATTTATTGGGAAATGCAAATAAGTTTACTTCTAAAGGAACTGTAAAAATATACGTTAGTGTAAAGGAAAAGACTAAGGATTCAATCGTTATTGCTACTGAAATTCAAGATAATGGTATAGGCATGACAGCTGACGAACAAATGGATCTTTTTAAGCCTTTCTCACAAAGTAACCAGAGTATTACACGTAAATATGGAGGTAGTGGTTTGGGTTTAGCTATCGCCAAAAAATTGAGTGTCCTAATGGGTGGAGGAGTAGAGGTGAAAAGTGAAAAAGGAAAAGGAAGCTCATTTATTTTTACAGTAAAATTTCGCTTAAGTTAAGTTCAAAGCCTATAGAATTTTTGCTATAAGAACTTTTGTAATAAATTCTACTAAAAAGCCCTGAATTAATACATTCATTTTCTTTAAAAATCATTATTTTTTCTTATATTTACCTTGAACTAAATTAAAAAAATATGAACCACATCAATATTACCTCATTTAATATTCCAATTAATGATTTATTAAGCACACCCACACTACTTTATGATAATGGATTAGGTCATAGAATATTTTGGCTTGGAATACCCGAAGAAACAGCTTTTAGGTGTAATGCCTATTTGATTGTTGATGACCAAGAAGCCATTATTGTGGATCCTGGTAGCCGCGAGTTTTTTAATTTTGTGCAAAAAAGGATAGCACAAGTAATTCCATTAGATCAGGTCAAAGGCTTAATTCTTTGCCATCAAGACCCTGATGTTGCTGCCTCCATAATCGATTGGTTAGCATTTAATCCAAAACTTGAAATTATTGCTTCCGATAGAACAAATGTATTATTACCCCACTATGGTATTAAGGATTATTCTTTCTACAGTATTGGCGAGGATAACGATTTTAGTTATCATTTTTCTAGCAGGAAAAAGCTGCAATTTATCGAAGCACCTTTTCTTCATTTTCCCGGCGCATTTACCTCTCTTGATAAAGAGTCAGAATTCCTATTCTCAGGAGATATTTGGGCTGCTTTAGATATAGACTGGAACCTAGTAGTAGATAATTTTGATGACCATATTATGAAACTTGACCTCTTTCATTTGGATTATATGGCATCTAATATTGCATCCAGAGGATTCGCATTAAAAATACAAGATTTAAAAATAGAAGCAATACTGCCACAGCATGGGAGTATTATTCCTAAGCAATTTGTTACTGAAGCTATTAAATATCTTGAAGAATTGCGTTGTGGTCTCGATATCGTATATCCGGAATTATCAATATAGGAATTATGAGTAATCTCAAAGAACAAGAAGCAAGCATTAAAAAATTACAAAATGAGAACCGTTTTTTAATGCAAGCTATGAAACAGTGGAAAAGTATAGAAAAACTCTATAAAAATTCTGCTAATAAACTTAAAGAAAGCGAAAAACGAACAAGAAGCATAATAGAAAATACGCCTATTGGAATGGCTGTTTCCGATGAAGAAGCCAATTTTGAATATGTGAATCCGGCATTTTGTGAGTTAATGTCTTGCTCTATTTTCGACCTTAAAGGAAAGGCTGTTTGGAGTATTGTTAACCCCGAAGATAAAAAAAGATTACAAACAGATTATTTCAATTTGTATAGAGGGAAGGATAGTATCAGGCGCGATTGGAAACTGATTTCCCGTAAGAATGAAGAGAAATTTGTATTAGTGGATACTACTTTAATGAAAGGAGAAGATAATAAACCCAAAGTACTCACATTCATAACAGATATTACTGAAAGAAAAAAACTCATGAATGAATTGGTGGATGCAAAAGAGAAAGCCATTTTAGCCAATAAAACAAAAAGTGCTTTCTTAGCCAATATGAGTCATGAAATAAGAACCCCAATGAATGGCATTATGGGAATGACCGAGATTCTGAAACAAACAAAACTCAATACAGAACAATTAGAATATCTGGATATTATCAATACATCCGCAAATAATTTATTGAGTATCATCAACGATATTCTCGATTTTTCTAAAATAGAAGCCGGAAAGATTGAGTTGGAACAAACTCCAATTGATATTTCCGAAATTATTAGTGAACTGGCTGATTTGTTGATTTTTAAAGCTGACAGTAAGAATATTGAACTAATTACTTATACCCATGTTGACGTTAAATATACTTTATTGGGCGATTCCGTGAGGCTGAAACAAATATTAATCAATTTTGCCAATAATGCCATAAAGTTTACTCCTGATGGAGGTAATGTGATTATTTCTGCCGAGTTAGTTGAAGTAATTTATGATGAAGCAGAGATTAGATTCTCCGTAAAAGATACTGGCGTAGGAATCTCAAAAGAGGGGCTCAGAAAACTATTTAAGCCTTTTAGCCAAGTAGATGCCTCAACAACCAGAAAATTTGGAGGAACAGGTTTGGGCTTGGTTATTGCTAAACGATTGGCTAAACAAATGAAAGGCGATGTATTTGTAGATAGCCAGTTGGGCTCTGGTTCCGAGTTTAGTTTTACCGCCAAGTTTAAAATGGACATGAGTAAGCTATATGTTCAACCGGATATTGAACTACAAGGATTAAATGCTTTAATTCTCGATGATAACGATGTTAATATTAGTATTTTAAAAAAATATTTGGAGTTTTGGGGCTGTAAAAGTAAATCGGCAACTAATGCCTACGATGCCTTCGAATTACTTAAAAGTTCCTATCAGCATGGCCCTGTTTTCGATTTTGTCCTTTCCGATTTTATGATGCCAGAGATTGATGGGTTTGGTTTTGCAAAAATGGTTAGGAATAATCCTATTACCAAGGATGCTATCATGATTTTACTCTCCTCAATGACGCATTTGAGCCTAAAGAAAGAATTTAAAGAAGCCGGATATCAAGCATATATGTATAAGCCCATTAGGTTGGATCAATTAAAAAGAACTTTGCTTCACGTTTTATTTAGCGAAGATTTGAATGAACAATCTGAAGAAGAAAATAATCAAATTAAATCTAAACTTCCTGAATTGAAAATTCTTTTGGCAGAGGATAATATTATTAATCAAAAAGTTGCTGTTACAGTGCTTAAAAAAATGGGGCATCAGGTGGATATTGCCGAAAATGGTTTAATAGCACTTAAGAAATTCCAATCCCAAAAATACCATATCATTCTTATGGATATTCAAATGCCGGAAATGGGAGGATTGGAAGCAACAAAGCTGATAAGGGAATATGAAAATGAAAAATCTCTTGAAGCCATACCTATCATTAGCATGACTGCCAACGCTATGAAAGCAGATATGGATAAAAGTATGGAAGCCGGAATGAACGATTTCATTAGCAAACCTTTTAAGCAAGAACAATTATTAAAGATTTTGAGTAAATTTGTGTAAAAATTGTTCAAGTGAGGCTTTTTTACGCATTAATCCTTTTCTATATATTCTCCAGTCAAATTTTTGCTTCTTCAGCTGATACTATAGCTTTACAGAAGAAAGTAAAATACGACACTAATTATATTATAAGTTATAGAGATTGGCTTCACATTACTTTTGTTGGAATAAATCAGCAAACTGGAATTTCTTTAAAGGAAGCAATTAATGGAAAAGATTTGGTTTTTGCGACAAATAATCCTTTCTCATATGGAGTGGGGATTGATTACGAGTGGTTTACTTTTGAATTTTCCAAAAGCTTTAAGAAATTTGAATATACCGATAAGAGGAAAGGACAAACCCAATCGAGTACTATTCGCCTCGGCTATACAGGAAGAAAAATAAGGTTGAGTTCTTATTACTCTAATTCAAAAGGTTATTACCTTAAAAATATAGAAGATTATCTTCCAGATTGGGATCACGATACAATAGATTATCCACGTTTCGATGATTTAAAAAATAAAACTATTGTACTTTCCTTATATTATACATTTTTACATAAAACCTATTCCAATATGGCTGCCATGTGGCAATTAGATAGGCAAATTAAAAGTTCGGGTTCTCCTGTTATAGGACTACTAACGCTTTGGGAAGGGATTTCGGCTACTAGTCCGTTTCATTTTTCAGACACTTTAAATTTAGTTGATGACTTTTTAAATATTAAGAAAATTGATTACAAAAGGATAGGTTTATTGGCCGGATATATGCACACTATTAGTATTATGAAGCATTTTTATATACATGCCGCTTTAACCCAAGGATTGTTTTACAGTTATGGAACTATCGATAATTTCAATAATATAAAAACCAATAAGAACGCTTTGGGATTGAGTATTTATTACCGATTATCACTAGGTTATAATGGTGATAGATTTTACGCTGGTATATTATATCTAAAAGATAGTTTTGTAAGCGATATTACAGAGTCTACAATTTTGGTTAGTTCATATGATTATTTACGTTTATTGGCCGGTTATCGTTTCCCTATAAAGAAAAGAAAGTGGATGAAAAAGATCTACTTATAAATTAGATTTGTTTGAGGAAAGGCTTAAATCTTTAGTTAAACTCCTATTAATATTGGAATCCCATTGAAAAAAATAACGTATATTTGGCATAGTACTAAAACAAAATTAAACATCACTAATTATGCTTGTAAAAACATACGGAAGCACACTCTTAGGCGTTGATGCTATTACTATAACTGTAGAAGTTAGTGTGGATCAGGGAGTGGCTTTTTTTTTAGTCGGTTTGCCGGATAATGCGGTAAAAGAAAGCCACCAAAGGATAGAAGCTGCATTAAAACATATTGGGTACCGTTTGCCCGGTAAAAAGATTGTAATCAACATGGCCCCGGCGGATATTAGAAAGGAAGGTTCTGCATACGATTTAACTATTGCCATGGGAATCCTTTCTGCATCGGAGCAAATAATGCATCAAGATATTGAAAAATATATCATCATGGGAGAGCTGTCTTTAGATGGAAGTTTACAGCCTATAAAAGGAGCTTTGTCAATTGCTATTAAAGCAAGAGAAGAGGGCTTTAAAGGATTTATTTTACCAAAACAAAATGCTCGTGAAGCTGCTATAGTGAATGATTTAGATGTTTACGGTGCTGAAAATATAAAAGATGTTATTGGCTTTTTTGAAGGGAAAAACACCCTAACTAAAGAAGTTTTAGATACCAGAAAAGAATTTTACTCTAGTTTGAATGAGTATGAATTCGATTTTGAAGATGTAAAAGGTCAAGAAAATATTAAGCGAGCTTTAGAAATAGCTGCAGCAGGGAGTCATAATGTAATTTTTATAGGGCCTCCCGGCGCCGGAAAAACAATGCTGGCAAAACGAATGCCTAGTATTTTACCCCCTTTGAGTTTACATGAAGCCCTGGAAACAACTAAAATCCATTCGGTTTCTGGTAAATTAAGCAAAAACGATTCTTTAGTTTCTGTTCGCCCCTTTCGTTCTCCGCATCATACTATCAGCGATGCAGGTTTGGTAGGAGGAGGAAGCTATCCTCAACCTGGAGAGATTTCTTTAGCACAAAATGGAGTTCTTTTTCTTGATGAATTACCAGAGTTTAAAAGAACTGTATTAGAAGTGATGAGACAGCCCATGGAAGATCGTGTTGTTACTATATCTCGAGCTCGATTAACAGTGGAGTATCCAGCAAATTTCATGCTTATTGCTGCCATGAATCCATGCCCTTGTGGCTATTATAATCACCCCGATAAAGACTGTGTTTGTGCTCCCGGAATAGTACAGAAATACCTGAACAAAATATCCGGACCCTTATTGGACAGGATTGATATTCATGTTGAAGTAGTACCCGTTCCTTTTAGAGAAATGGACAGCGATATTAAAGGAGAAAAAAGTAGTGAAGTGCGTAAACGAGTTGTGAAGGCAAGGGATGTGCAAGAGCAAAGGTTTTCAAAAAATAATCAGGTTCATGCCAATGGACAAATGACCACAAAACAACTGCAGATATTTTGTAAATTAAGTAAACAAGGGAAGGAACTTCTTAAAAACGCTATGGAAAGGCTCAATTTATCTGCACGTGCCTACGATAGAATTCTTAAAGTTGCCAGAACGATTGCCGATTTGGAAGGCTCAGTTGATATTGGTAATGATCATTTGGCAGAAGCTATTAATTATAGAAGTTTAGATAGAGATAATTGGGGCACATAAAAAAATACCATTGCGATAGTTCACAATGGTACTTTAAGTGTCAGTTTGGGAATTCCCTAGCCCATTATAGCTTTTATTCCCGGAAGTACTTTTCCCTCCATATACTCCAATAAGGCACCACCTCCTGTAGAAACATAACTAACTTTACTTGCAAGATTGTATTTGTTAATAGCCGCCACAGAGTCTCCACCACCTATTAAACTATATGCACCACTTGCTGTTGATTTGGCTACTGATAAAGCTACAGCCTGAGTTCCATGCGAGAAATTTTCCATTTCAAAAACTCCCATTGGACCATTCCACAGTATAGTCTTACTCTCCATAAGTATTTTATGGAATTCCTTACTCGTTTTTTCTCCAATATCTAATCCCATCCATCCATCATCTATTTTGTTGGCATCAACAGTTTTGCGGTTGGCATCATTTGAAAAATCATCGGCAATTACGGAATCTAGTGGGATATGTATTTGAACTCCCTTTTGCTTGGCTTTATCAAATAAAGCGATAGCTGTATCCAATAAATCTTGTTCAACTAAAGAGTTGCCAATTTGACCACCTTTGGCTTTAATGAATGTAAACATCATTCCTCCTCCTATAATAAGGTGGTCAGCTTTCTCCATAAGGTTTTCAATAATCCCAATTTTATCTGATACTTTTGCTCCTCCTAAAATGGCAGTAAATGGTTTTTGAGTGTCATTCAGAACTTTGTTTACACTAGCAATTTCATTAGCCATTACATAACCAAACATTTTATCATTAGGGAAAAATTCAGCAATAATAGAAGTACTGGCATGGGCACGGTGTGCAGTTCCAAAAGCATCATTTACATATACATCACCATGATGGCTTAGCTTTTCTGCAAAGCCTTTATCACCTTTGGTTTCCTCTTTATAAAAGCGCAAATTTTCTAGGAGAAGTACTTCTCCACTTTTTAAAGAAGAGCTCATTTGATCAGATTCTTCACCAATACAATCCTTTGAAAATTTCACTTCAGTGTTCAATTTTTCAGCGAGAGCAGTTTGAAGATGCTGCAAGGAGAATTGATGTTCGGGGCCATTTTTTGGTCGACCCAAGTGTGACATTAAAACCACCGAGCCACCATCTTTAAGTATTTTTTGAATACTTGGTATAGCAGCATTTATTCTTGTAAAATCTGTTATTTCAAATTGATCATTCAATGGAACATTAAAGTCGACACGAATGAGGGCCCTTTTTCCTAGAAAGGAAATGTCATCTATAGTTTTCATTATCAAATTATTTTAAGTGATTTTTATTTTCGTTTCATCTTTTGTCAAAAATACATATTAATATCCGTTTTATAAAATAATTTAGCTTAAAGTTTAGCATTAGTGAGACGGGAATATTAAGCCATTAAACGGAGAGTAAAGTATATTTTTTCACTGTTGATAGATTAAATTTTGATTATTCATTTCGCAATTTTATATTTGAAAATCAGCTCTGAAAATAATCAGGAAACGATTATTATTTAGTGTTTTGACTTTAGCGAAAATAAGTTAAATTTGCCCTTGATTATAACGAGTTCATTCTATGTACTCATCAATTTAAGAATTAACATAATACCTAAATGCATCTAATGAAACAAAAACTTGTTTATTCCCTTTTTACCGGGCTTAAAATACTGGCTATTTTAGTCTTTTTCAGCTCCTGCATTCCTCAAAAGAAAATTAAGTATATGCAGCCTGCTCATGAGGATTCTACCAATAGAGCAATTTTTCAAACTCCTGTTTATCAGGAGTATCATCTAGGGGTTGGTGATAATTTATATATTAATGTAAGAAGTTTGGATCAACGCTCCAACGATTTCTTTAATAAAAACGGTAACGATAATAGAAGCACTAATTATAATGATGCAAGCATCTATTTAAACAGTTATACTGTTGACCCTAAAGGAGATATCATTTTCCCATTTATTGGACCCATACATGTTTTGGGATTAACAACTGATCAAACCAAAGAAAGGATAGAGGAAGTAATGAACGAGTATTTAAAGGAAACTACTATTGTGGTGAAGCTCGTTAATTTTAATATTACATTTATTGGAGAGATTCGCAGACCTGGAGAATATAAAATCTATCAGGACAAAATAAATATTTTTGAAGCAGTATCGTTAGCCGGAGATATTACTGATTATGGTAATAGAAATGAGGTTAAATTGATGCGAATGACTGATGAGGGAACCAGTTTGCATATTATCGATTTAACTCGCGAAGATATTTTGGAATCACCTTATTATTATTTAAAGCCCAATGATGTAATCTATATTGAGCCTATTAAAGGGAAACAGTTTGCGTTTGCTACATTCCCTTATGCTTTGTTGTTTTCTACTATTACAACAGCCATTGTTTTGTTAACATTTTTACAAGTAAAATAAACTCATTATCGTGAACGAAAATTATAACCCACAAGATATTTATCAGGAAGAAGCAGTAGATTATAAAGCCCTGTTTTTTAAATTTTACCGGCATTGGTATTTCTTTGTAGTAACCATTTTTATTGCTTTGGTAATTGCATTTTTATTCAACAGATATACCAAACCTATTTACGAGGTTTCTACTACTATTTTAATTGAAGACAAGAGCTCAACCGATGCTCAGTCACTATTAGGATTGGGATTTAGAAACAATATGCAAAATTTGGAGAATGAAATAGGTAAACTAAAATCTTATAAACTCTCTCTAAATACTATAAAGCAACTCGATTTTGATGTTTCATATTATGGAGAGGAGAATTTTATTGCTAAGGAATTATATAAAGAATCACCTTTTGTTGTGGAATATGATTCCAGTCACATTCAAACTTTGACATTAAATTTTAATATCAATATCAATTCTCCATCAGAGTTTGTTTTAGCAGCAGATGGGGAGAATCTTGATTTATATGACTATATCTTAGATAAGAAAGTTGAAGATAAAAAACTTGAACTGGTAAATATTAACGAAACACATGAATTTGGTGAATGGATTGAAACCGAACATTATAAATTCCGTCTTTTATTGAGCTCCAAATTTGATGAAGAATCTGATTTGAACAAGAAAATGTATTTTGTGTTTAACAGTACAAATGGTTTGGTGGGTAGATTCAAAGGTTTCGAAATAGAACCTATTAACAAAGAATCATCCATTATCGAAATAAAACTTAAAGGCAGTAATGTTGAAAAATCGACAGATTTTTTAAACAAGCTTACCCAAGTGTATTTGGATATGGAGTTGGATAAAAAGAACCGTATTGCATTAAAAACTATCGAATTTATTGATGATCAGTTAATCAATATTACATCCACTTTAGATTCTGCAGAAATGGATTTGCAGAATTTTAGGATGGAAAACGAAGTGATGAACATGGACTTTCAATCATCACAAGTTTTTGAGCAAATGATGGAGCTTACAGGTAAAAAAGCAGAGTTATTACTCAGCGATAAATACTACCAAAGTTTAAAAAATTATATTTTAAAAAATCAGGATAAAATTGATGATATTATTGTTCCTTCTTCTTTGGGAATTAATGATCCTGTAACCAGTACTTTTGTTACTAAAATGGTTGAATTGTATCAAGAGAGAGATGAACTTTTGTATTCTGTTACAGAACAAAATCCTACCATCATTCAGTTAGATATAAAAATTGTAAATCAAAAGAAAGCATTGCTCGAAAATATTGATAATCTCGTTGCTGCCTCCAAGATTTCAATTGATGATATTGATGGGAGAATTGCAGTTTTAACTCGTGAGATTAATAAGCTTCCTTTAACACAACGTATGCTGTTTAATATGGAGCGACATTTTAAGCTAAGTAATACCATGTATACTTATCTTTTAAAGAAAAGATCGGAAGCTCAAATTACTGCTGCATCTAATCAACCCGATAACGAGATTGTTGATAATGCAAGAAAAGAATCTGCCGGAAGCCCGGTATATCCAAAAAAATCTTTAAACTATTTAATTGCACTAGTTTTAGGTGTGGTATTGCCTGTTGGCTATATTTTGGGTAAAGATTTTATGAATGATAAAGTAATTGAAAGAAAAGATATTGAGAGCATCACCAACTTACCTATTATCGGCCATACTATTCACAGTAGTAAGGAATCGAAAATTGTGGTGGCTACTTCCCCAAAATCTTCTATTTCGGAATCTTTCCGTTCTATTCGTACCAATTTACAATATTTGGCAAAAGGTAAAGAACAGCAAACTATTCTCATTACATCAGATATGGTGGGTGCCGGTAAAACCTATACTTCTATCAATCTTGCTTCCATTTATGCCATGTATGGTAAAAAGACCTTGTTGATGGGATTTGACCTTAGAAAACCAAAGATTTATCAGGATTTTGGATTGTCAAATACCGAGGGTATTTCTTCTTTCTTGATTAACAAAAGTGGAATGGATGATATCATTCAAAAATCTTCAATTGATAATTTAGATATTATCATGGCGGGACCTGTTCCTCCAAACCCTGCTGAGCTTATTGCCTCTAGTAAAACAAATGAATTGTTTGCTAAATGTAAGGAAATGTATGACTATATTATTATTGATACTCCTCCTGTTGGTTTGGTAACTGATGCATTCTTACTAATGAAGTTTACTGATGTAACACTATTTATTGCACGGCAGAATTTCACACATAAGAAAGTTTTTGCCTCCATTATAAAGGATGTTGAACAGCGTGAATTGCCAAATGTAAATATTTTAATTAATGATGTCAGGTTGTCAAGAAATGCATATGGTTACGGCTATGGCTATGGTTACGGCTATGGTTACGGCTATGGTTACGGCTATGGCTATGGTTACGGCTATGGTTACGGCTATTATTCCGATGATAAAGATATTGAAAAACCATCCTTGCTGAAAAGAATATTTCAGAAATCATAAGAAATTCAACAACACTAAAAGAGCCTGATAGAGATCAACCTATCAGGCTCTTTTTTTGCATCAAAGTATATCATGAATAAATATTTTATATATTTGATTCGTAATATAAACTATCACGATGAAAGTTCTCCTAGGTTTGTGCTTTACCCTTATAATATGTATAAATGCTTATTCACAAATGAACATTCATGACGTCATTGTATTGAAGAAGGGGATTGGCTATAAAGGGCAAATAATAGAAAGACAAAACGATGAATTTATTATTATGCAAACCAGAAAGAAAGGTGTTCTTACAATTCCATATCAAGATATAGCAAAAGTCATTCAGCGTCCCATGTATTATTTCCCTCAGGATGTGGTCTATTTAAATAATAGAAAAAAATATACAGGTCATATTATTAAGATTCCAAATAACGATTCTTTTTATCTCCTCACAAAAACTCATGATAGCATTTTAATTCATCCTGATAGTATTAAAAAGATAAAACGACTTATTCCTTTAATAAATAAGCCAAACTCAGCTGAAGTCAGAGATTTTGTTTTTTTGAAGAACGGTGATAGGATGAGAGGAGTAATACTTAAAGGAGATGGAATAGATAAAATTGCACTTAAAATCCAAAGTGGAGATACACTAATACTGGATAAGGAAGATGTTTTGGCAGTAAGAAAATTGCCGGCAGATGATCATTTTTTTTTGAGAGGTGAGAATAAGTATGCAAGCATAGGCCCCGGAATAGGCATTAGCTATGGCGGCATTGGATGGCGTTTTCAGCAGCGTTTTGGAAATATGAAAGGCTTTGGCTATCATTTTGGTCTAGGTTTTTATCCCAACACACAAAATTTTTATTTTTCTACATGGCTTAACGCAGGATTAAAATACTATTGGTATAAATGGTTTTATTTGGATATGAGTGCAGGAACCATTAAGCGAATTCATTACCAACATATAGATTTAGATGTTTACGGAGTTTCACTTCTAGTGGGAGGGGATTATTTTTTTAAGGAGCGTACAGGTTTAAATATAGCTTTAGGAATATCTTCGGATACTTTTCAATCTGGGAGCAAGCATTTTTATTTCAATGCCGATATTGGTTTTATAATCAAGTTTAAGAACAATAAAAAATAAAATTGAACCTAGTGGTTCCATAAATTACTATTAATGAAAACGATAAAATCCTATAATAAGCACATGAGAATATTATTAAGCTTTGTATTTCTCTTAGCATTAAGTACTATTGTGCTTGCTCAGGATAGATTGCACGACCATATATATTTAAAGAATGGAGATCATATTCAGGGAAAAATTATAAGCCAAAAAGCCTTGGATTATACAATAATTGAAATAGAGAACGGAAGCAGAGTGAAAATATTAAGTACGGAAATAGAGCTAATTATAAGTAAAAAGCTCCGTATTAGTGATAATGATAAAATTACTTCTTTTGCCTTTGGTATTGGGAATAGTTATGGCTATCCCGGATTTCGATTTCAGCAACGCTTTGGAGGAGCTATTGGATATGGATATCATGCAGGTATTGGCATCTTTGGAATGTCATCGGAAGAAGGCATGACTCTTTGGTTTAATGGCGGAGTTAAATTTTATTGGTATAAAGCTTTTTATTTAGATGCAACATTTGGTACCATTGAAAAGAATTATTATTCCACTGGTTATAAAGTGGAGTATGGAACATCAATACTCTTAGGTTGCGATTATTTTGTGAATCCAATTCTGGGAGTAAATGCTGCCTTTGGGCTTACATCAAATGTAAATAGTGCTGCCTTTAAAATTGATTATTTAGCTTTTGACTTAGGCGTTGTTATTAGAATAATTAGATACAAGGAATAATCAGATAAAATATGAAAACAAGTGTAAATTATAAAAAGTTCTTTTCTATACTCAGTATCGTCAGCATGACTTTACTTATGTTAGGTTCTTGTAAAAAATATCCTGAAGGACCGGTGTTTAGTTTGCAAACCCCTGGTCATAGGCTTGTTGGAAAATATAGTATTAATAGGTGCTTTGTAGGTGGAGTAGAATTGACTAATGAACTGAACGGGACAGTATTCACCTTTAAAAACCTGAAGGGTAATAATACTTTTTTAATTAATGGCACTGGATTAAGTATTTCAGCAGCTTATTCATGGCCTTATAGTAAAGATTATTTAGATTTATCTACTTTTTATTATATGGACAATAACAGGATCATTCCTGCTTTAGAACCTTTTACACAGGATGCAGAGATAAGGATAATCATTATGCTATTAAAGCAAAGGGAGTTTTCATTTGAAATAGAATTTAATGACAAAATATACAGGTATGAACTGGAGAAAAATGAATAAAATACTTATGATGAAAAAATTGTTATTATTTTTATTGCTATCATCACATGTGTTAGCCTCGGTGGCGCAAACAGCAAATATGGATGCTATTTTTCCTGTTAAGGGGGAGATTATTACAAGTTGTCATATTATAAAAATAAAAAAGGGGAATTTGGTTTTATTTCATCTAAATGGGATTGATTCCACAGTAAAAGCAAAGGCTATTATAAGAGAAGGCAAGTATATTGATTTGTTTAAGTTTAGAGAATTCTCAAATTTAAATAACTATAATTCTACTATTGATTCCTTACAACATTTAACCTATAAAGGAAAAGATTATGCATATTATTTAGCTTCTTCTAATAGAGTTAAAAAAAGGAGAAGAACTGGTATGGTTCTTACTCTAGCCGGACTTGGAGGAGCGGCAGTAGGTACTTTAATTATGTTAACCACCTGGAATTCTGAAGGAGTGGGTCCGTATGTAGGAGTTTTAATTGTTGCTGGTGGTTTAACAACAGCTTCTGTTGGCATACCTATTTGGATTATTGGGTCAGCAGTTTACAGTAAAAATAAAAAGGCAATGGAAATGTGTAGGCAACCTAAACTAACGATGGGTTTAGGTATAACCAATGATGGTGTCGGAATTTTTGTCAATTTTTAATAACTCAACATGAAGAATAAAAAAGTGAGAGATAGATTTACAATAATTGGGTTTATTTTAATCTTTTGTTGTCTGTCAACAGGATTTGCTTTTGGGCAACAGGATTTAGCATTGGATATTATTAAAATGAATAATGGTGTTCAAATAAAAGGGATAGTTATTGAAGATATTAAAAAAAAGTATTTAGTAATTCGGAATGAGGAATTGGGAGAAGTAAAGGTTAATTATAACGATATTAGATACTTCTTAGCTAAGCAAGATACCAGTAAACTATTCTATGTAAGAAAAGGGCATGATTATCAGTCTTTTGCTTTAGGAGTAGGTATCGCATATGGTGGCATGGGCATTAGATATCAAAAAAGGGTAGGGAGAAAATTTGGCTTTGGTTATGCATTTGGCGTAGGATATAATTATTTTGAAAAGTATTCTTACAAATCAGATGAAGATGTGTTAACCCAAAATATAGCCTTGAGTGCGGGACTTAAACTCTTTTTTTATAAATGGTTTTATGCCCATTTAAATTTAATGATAAATATTGATAATACTAATAGTATTTATAAAATGAGTAAAGACTTCCAATTGAGTTATGGAGCCGATTACTTTTTCAATAAGAGATTTGGAATTAATGCAGGGATAGGGATGAGTATTTATAAAAAGAATATATTATTAAATCACGGGCCTCTTATTTTCGATTTGGGTCTTATCCTGAAATTTGGCACAAAACATTAGCTTCTTTCAAAATTGTTCAATTCAACTTCTTCCCTCACACACGATTCAATAAGAGAATCCCTGAAAATCATAAGCATTGTACGTAAATTAACAATGAACTCTTATCAAAGCGCAAAAATCTTCTTAATATTGAAGTTCAATGAAACTTAACACATAAAAAACATATTATTATGGCTAATGTAATGGAACAAAAAGTTCAAGATTTTATGGCAAAAGTTATTGCTAAAAATCCAGCTGAAAGTGAATTTCACCAAGCAGTACAAGAAGTGGTTGAATCTTTAATACCTTTCGTAGAGGAGAACCCTCAATATAAAGATGCTAAGATTCTTGAGAGAATGGTAGAACCTGAAAGAGTGATCATGTTCCGCGTTCCTTGGTTAAACGATAAAGGTGGTGTTGAAATCAATAAAGGATTCAGAATTGAAATGAATTCAGCTATTGGCCCTTATAAAGGTGGTTTACGTTTTCACCCTACTGTAAACTTAGGTATCCTTAAGTTTTTAGCTTTTGAACAAGTTCTTAAAAACAGTTTAACTACTCTTCCAATGGGTGGTGGTAAAGGTGGATCCGATTTTGATCCTAAAGGAAAATCTGATAATGAAGTGATGCGTTTTGCACAAAGCTTTATGAGTGAGCTTTTCCGCCATATTGGTCCTAATACTGATGTACCTGCCGGTGATATTGGTGTTGGTGGTCGTGAGATTGGTTTCTTATTTGGTCAATACAAAAGATTACGCAATGAGTTTACAGGTATTTTAACCGGTAAAGGCTTAGAGTGGGGTGGATCATTAATTCGTCCTGAAGCTACTGGTTACGGTGCTGTATATTTTGCTCAAGAAATGCTTGCAACTAGAGACCTTACTTTTGAGGGAAAAACTGTTGCTATTTCCGGTTCTGGTAATGTTGCTCAATATGCAACTGAAAAAGCTACCGAATTAGGTGCTAAAGTTGTTACTCTTTCTGATTCTTCTGGATATATTTACGATGCCAATGGTATTGATGCTGAGAAATTGGCTTTCGTTATGGAATTGAAGAATGTGAAGCGTGGACGTATCAAGGAATACGCTGAGAAATATGGTTGCGAATTCCATGAAGGTGGACGCCCTTGGGGAGTGAAATGCGATGTAGCTCTTCCTTGTGCCACTCAAAACGAAGTAAACGAAGAAGAAGCCAAAACTTTAGTTGCTAATGGTTGTTATTGTGTATCAGAGGGAGCTAATATGCCTTCTACAATAGATGCAATTAATGTATATTTAGAAAATAAGATTCTTTATGGTCCTGGTAAAGCTGCTAATGCTGGTGGTGTTGCTGTTTCCGGATTGGAAATGTCTCAAAACTCTCAACGTTTAGCTTGGACTCGCGAAGAGGTTGATTCTAAATTACAAGCTATAATGGTTGATATTCATGAAAACTGCGTGAAGTGGGGAACAGAAGGTGAATTCATCAACTATGTTAAAGGTGCAAATATTGCCGGTTTCGTTAAAGTTGCCGATGCTATGTTAGCTCAAGGTCTTGTATAAATAGACGTTTTTCAGGCTAAACCCTGATTTATTCATATAACCCTGCCAATTTTTGGTGGGGTTTTTTATTGTCTTCATATTTTGACAAAAGAAAGGATGAAAATTATTACTTTAGCATCCATGAAAAAACAAGCCTTAAATTCCATTTTGCTAATGAGTTTTATATTAGCATTTATAGCAGTATCTGCACAAGAACAATATACTCCTTACGATGATGTCCCAGGCAATATCAAATCATATAAGCCAAGCTATCATTCAGATTTTCCCAATTGGGCAAAAATGCTTTATCAGTATCCAATAAACTATTCCAAAATTTGTGATGCTTTCAATCAGTCGGAGGAAAGGAATACAAAAACACCTATCACACGTTATTTTAAAATTTGGAAAAGAAATATTTTGCCTTTTGTTCAGGACGATGGGAGCATATTAATGCCTAATTTGGATGAGTATTATAAAAACTTGAAACAGTCACAGTTGGGGGCAAGTACATTTTCCGGACGAGAGTTAAATACTGAATCTAGTTGGACTTTTTTAGGTCCAAAAGAAACTTTTTGGCTCAATGAGTCTGGTTCATCCACTCCTCCTTCATCTTGCCCTTGGCAGGTTAATGTTTATTCTTTTGATGTTTCGGCATCTAATCCTAATATCCTCTACTGCGGTACCGAAACAGGTTTTGTAAATAAAACCACAGATCATGGAGAGAATTGGCAACAATTAGGAATTGATTATTTCTTTGGCTCGGGTATAACTGCAACTGCTGTTCATCCTACAAATCCTGACATTGTTTATGTAGCTGCCGGAAATCAAGTTCATAAAACTATAGATGGGGGTATCACTTGGTTACCTCTGCTGGAAAGTAGCGAAATGTTTCATGCTGATAGATTGATTATTGATCATGAAAATCCTGATAAAATATTTGCAGCATCAACTACAGGTGTTTATGTAAGTACAGATGCCGGAGGAACCTGGAACAGAAACTATAATAACCGAGCTTATGATATCGCAATAAACCCCGGTAATGAAAATATGGTTTATGCTCTTTCCAAATCAGGGGGAGATTTTGATATGATAATCTCTACAAATGGAGGAGTTGATTTTGAAATAGATTCCAATTTCCCAACAGATGTTTCCGATGAAAGTGGAGGTATGTTAGCCGTTACACCAGCCGACCCAAATAAACTATGGGTCGTCATGTTAAGCGCCAATTATACTCCCTATTTGTACAAAGGTGATATGAGTTCGCAAACTTGGGAATTGTTAGCAACAGGGCAAACTAGTGAATTCCCTATGAATAATGGTCAAGGATATTTCGATTTAGCTTTGGAAGTGTCTCCAACGGATGCCGATTTAATTTTTGTAGGCACTACTACATTATTCAAATCATCCAACGGTGGACTTAACTTTCAGGCAATTGGAGGATATACAGGACCATTTATGATTCATCCGGATGTGCAGGATATGAAACTGATGCCTAATGGCGATATGTGGTTAGCAACCGATGGCGGTATCACTTTTTCCAATGATCATTATTCCAATACCAATAATTATTTCTCAAAAAGTAATGGGATAGTGGGCTCCGATATGTGGGGTTTTGATCAAGGTTGGAACGAAGATTTAGTAGTAGGTGGCAGATACCATAATGGAAATACTGCTCTTGCCGATTTTTACGGTGACAAAGCAATACGGTTGGGTGGTGCTGAGTCGCCTACAGGATGGGTAATACAAGGGAGAAGCCGCCATGTAGCTTTTAATGATTTAGGCAATGGATGGATACTCCCTAGTACTGCAGAAGAACAACATGATGGCCGTTTTGTCTTTAGTAAATATCCAACTATGGATGAGTATGGTGGCCGACGTGGTAACATCGTTTTTCATCCTAATTATTATGGACTGGTTTATTTAGGCGATGGTGATGGTTTTTGGAGAAGTAGCGATATGGGTATTACTTGGGATTTACTTCATGATTTTAATTATACTATTCGATACCTTCAATTGAGTTATCATAATCCTAATGTTATTTATGCAGATGTAGTTGGCAACGGATTATACCGAAGTGCTGATGGTGGTCTTACTTGGGAACAAAAACCATCTTTAACAAGTAGTGAATATGGAGGCTCATATTGGAAAGGTAAAACATTCTTTGTAATCTCTCCTACCGATGAAAACACCATTTACGCTTGTTTACAAAATGGAACTTGGTCGAACGATATTGGTGAAATATTCAAATCAACTGATGGTGGTGATACCTGGGTAGACTGGACAGGAGATATCTCTGAGTATACCAAAAATATGATTATTCAACCTGATGCAGATGGCAATGACATTGTTTATCTTTTTTGCAATGCACGTAATGGTCAAACAGCCAAAGTATTTAAAAGAGGAGAGAATGATGATCATTGGGAGCTATTTAGTAATAACTTCCCGGCAAGTTTTTATGTGAATCTGGGTTTACCTTTCTATCGCGACTCAAAACTACGAGTGGCTGGAACAGGAGGAGTTTGGGAATCGCCAATGGCCGAAGAAGATTTCTTGCCAATTATTAATCCATGGGTTAATGCACCTGTTAATAATTGCATGGAAGACACGCTGTATTTTGACGACCACTCTATATTAAACCATGAAGGAGTTACATGGCATTGGGAAATTACACCCGATCCTGAATGGATAGAAAATACCGAAATGAGAAATCCAAGAGTTGTTCTGGGTAATCCGGGTTCTTATTCTGTGGTATTATCTGTTACAAAAAACGGAACAAGCTATTCCAAAGAAATTGTTGATATGGTAAGCACTACTACTTGCCCTTCCATTGATAACTGCTTTAATCCTGCTGAGCTACCTAAAGATATCATGGAATTGGTTTATGTAGATAGCGAAGAAGTAAATTTCCCCGGTACTGCTGTTATGTCTTTTGATGGCGACCCATCTACTATTTGGCATACCAGGTGGAGTACAGGATCCGATCCTTATCCTCACGAAATACAAGTAGATTTAGGACAGCCCTATCAAATATTCGATTTTACATATTTAACTCGTCCTGATGGGCAAAATGGCCGAATAAAAGAATACGAATTGTATATTAGTGAAGATAGCCAAAATTGGGGAATGCCCATAAGTGTTGGGGAATTTGAAAATACAGGCGCTCCTCAAACCATTGTTTTTGAAGAGTCGGTTATTGGTCAGTATTTTCGTTTGGTTGCACTTTCAGAAGTCAATGGGAATGCTTGGGCATCGGCAGCAGAGTTTAGCTTGGTAGGTTGCACCGATTTAACCTCCACACATAATAGTTTAGATGCTTATCAGGATTTGCAAGCTTTTCCCATTCCAAGTTCAGGCAATGTAAATATCACTCTCCCATCGGGCAATAATTTTAACTATACTATTATATCTACTTATGGAAAAATAATAGAACAAGGGAGGATTGAAGAGCAAACAGGCTCTTTTGCAATCGACTTATCAGCTTATAGCTCCGGTATTTATATTATTCAAATGAGGAGTGAGCAGGGTGTTGTATATCGAGTAAAATTGGTGAAGGAGTAAACACTTTGCCACAAAGACTCTAAGGCTCTAAGAAACACAAAGGTTTTATTTTAATTCGCATACTAATGCCTTAATATCATCTTTCCTCTGATAAAATGATTATCTGAACTTATACTATAAAAATAAGTGCCGGAAGCTGCTAATTCACAGCTATTATTAAGTCCATTCCAAACAATACTATGTTTTCCGGCCAAATAGTTTTCATTGCTTAAAAGTGTACGAATCAAGCGACCATGAATATCAAATATGTTTAGTGTTATTCGGGAGTCTATAGATAATTGGAAGTTTATATCGGTGCTTGAGCTAAAGGGATTAGGCGAATTAAATATTCTTTCTAAATCAGAGTCAGAATCTAATTCAACAGAACCTGAAACCTCCGAATCAATACCCTTATCAATTCCATTTCCAGAGCTTCCGGCATAAAGAATTGATGAATTTGATGGATCTA
>Ga0256826_1000420_pt1 | contig 25814 bp, 23 predicted proteins | sample CV79metaG_FD_185975 | JGI IMG/M metagenome (GOLD analysis project Ga0256826, IMG submission 185975) | Hydrothermal vent microbial communities from East Pacific Rise, Pacific Ocean - CV79 | ecosystem: Environmental > Aquatic > Marine > Hydrothermal vents | place: Pacific Ocean: East Pacific Rise...
TATAATTCTGGTCAAATTTAAAAAAGAAAGTGGGTGATGTGATATGCCAGGTATAGTACTACGCCATGATGATAATTTTGATGCATCTTACCGTCGTTTCAAAAAGCAGACTGACCGTAACTTAATCGTTACTGAAGCTCGTGCTCGCCGTTTCCACGAAACGGAAACTGAAAAACGTAAGAAATTCAAAATAGCTTCTCGTAAGAAAATGCTTAAGCGTCTTTATATGATGAGACGTTACGAATCACGCCTGTAAGCGTTAGCCTTCGGGCTTTCGTTTCACTACATTAAATTTCAAACTCTCCAAACAGACAAAAATCATAAACTTTAAAACTTTTTTACTTCCACACTTTTTTTACACTATTTCTATCTATAATACTAATACGAAAGCAAAAAAGAGCTAGGTTTTACCCCTTCCTTCTCTTAGCTTTCAATATATTATATTTCGAAAGCTAGACCTTGTCTTTTTTCATTTTTTGACAAGGTTTTTCTAACGAAACTTTCCGCTTAAAACTTATACCCACCTATTAAACGCAGTGAAAAAGTATTTGGTTCATTGTCTAGATTTACATGCTCATATGTACCTGTGAAGTATGCACCAGCCTCTGCCCCATAACTTATTCTAATACCATTTAGAGCCATTGCACCTTGTGGTTTTGTAGGATCAGTTACTAACTTTTTATCTCCATTAGAGTCTGTAATTTCTTTTTTTGCAAAAGAGTTTGAAGAGTCTAAATCAAAGTAAGTATATCTATATCCTATCCATAAGTCATCGACACCTAAGCTCTTGAAGTCATAGCCTATTTGTGCCTTATATGAAGCTGCATTTTGCAGACTTCCTGCTTCAAAAAAGTGAAAAATCATACCGTTTGCAAAGTATGGGTACCCACCAAAAGCACCAAGTGTTGCCCCTTGGCCCTCTCCGTCAGTGTATTTTGCATACCCTGTTGCAAAGTTAAAACCGTTACTAAAGTCACCATCAAAACGAGCACTATATAAACTATAATCTATGTTTGTACTCGCAGCATCTGTTGCTAAGTAACCAACCTCTTTAAAGTTTATAAACTGTAGACCAAAATCATAGTTAAAACTACCCACACCATTTGTATAATCATACTGCACAAACAGAGTGTTGTACATATCATCAGCATAATAATCCCAAACTTGTAGGTTATGATTTTTATCATCATTAAAACCTACTGCTGCAAAGTAAACACCCTTATCCTCAATGACACTCTTATCTACACCATCTATAAAAGATGCCTGACTCATACTGTGAAACTCAGTACCATTAGCACCACTATCCCAAACACCTGACATACGATCAAAGTAACCCGCTGTAATATCTATATCTTCCAAACTACTATTTACATAATAAGCAATCTCAAAACTATTTGCAAGCATATACCAGTCATCAGCATCAATCATAGGAGTTGTTAACTCTTCACGACCAATAAGAGCCTTATTTTCTTTATCAATATATTCCAAATAACCCTCTTGAAGTATGATAAACGACTTTTTCTCACTTGGGTCAAAAACAAATGTTCTGCTTTCGTACTTCTCATCATTTATACCAAAGTCAGTTGCACCTGCAAGTGTTGCTTTTACTCTGATTCGGCTATCTTTAGGACTTGAAATAGAGATTTTTGGCATCGTGTAGATACCTTTAGAGTCAATATGTCCTTTATTTCTACTTGGATATGTTGCAGAACCATCAGCTTTTGGAGGATTTTGGTAATCATACTCTACCCAACCAGCACGAATATCACCAGAGAACTCCCAACCATCAACTATATCTATACCCTGTTCTTTCACTACCTTTCTTTCAAAAGTATGATCTTGAGAAAGTGATGTATCAAGGTCAGTTGCAGCATTTAGCATGGAACTAAGAAGTGAAACGGCTATTAAACTATATCTTATATTTTTCATTTTCTATCCCTTTTATCTACTACTGTGCGAGAGGGTTTAATCCAAGCTCGTTAATTATATATTTTATTGCTAACTGTGCACGTACACTATTTCCATAAGTATCAACAGGAGGAGAGACAACACCTATACCAAACTCTCCTGGAATAATGGCGACAATACCACCACCCACACCAGATTTTGCAGGTGCACCTGTATCGTATAACCAGTCTCCTGCATTATCATAAAGACCAGCTGTTGCCATTATTGCCATTATTTTTGGTGTATAAGCAGCACCTAAAACTCTTGTTTTTGTGATTGGGTTGATACCATGGTTTGCAAGTGTTGCGCCCATTACTGCTAAGTCATGTGAAGAGACATTAAGTGAACACTGTTTAGTATAAACAGTTGTAGCTTCGAGAGGGTCACTTCCCATGCGACCATAAGCATCCAAAATTTTACTAATAGCTTGGTTGCGTTTATTGTCATTTACTTCTGAGATATATACCTCTTCATTAAGTTTAAGATGACGCCCTGCATACGCAGACATATTTGCAGATATTTTTGCCCAACGCTCTTTAGAGTCTCTCGCTTTTACCCAAGATGTACTCTGAATGGCCCCTGCGTTTACAAACGGGTTTAAGGCACTTCCTTTATGCTGCTCAATCGCAATTATAGAGTTAAATGCAGCCCCAGTAGCATTTACCCCAATCTTCTCTTGAACAAATTTAGGTCCCTTTTCACTCATAACAAGTGCAGCCGTAAAGACTTTAGAAACAGACTGAATAGAGACTACCTGTTTCGTATCTCCTATCTCATAAATATTTCCATTTTTATCAACCATTGTGATTCCAAAAATAGTCGGATCAACAATAGCTAAGGCATTAATGTAAGTAGCATTATGACCACCCATATCACCCTTATACTTGCTGTAAGCGTCTTGCAGAACTTCATTAATTCTCTCTTTGCTTAACTCATCAGCATTAAGAGTGAAAGTAAAAACAACAAATATCCCTAAAACTATTTTAAAACTATTTCTCAACATAAAACAACCTTTTAATTTGAAGATTATTTATTATATCAAAATTCTACTGCTATACCAAATAACAACTGGAAGTCATTTTGATTAGGTGTAGACCCATCACTCGCTTTTTCGGGCTCAAGAATATAGTCCCAAATACCTGTAATATCTATATCTAGCCATGATGTTATCTCATTTTCAAATGTAACGAGCATATGGTGTTTGTAACGACCTGCCCCATCTTGAGTCAGTGTTAACTTGTAGCTATAAGTGATATCAGTGATTTTATTGAGCTCTAACTCATACTTTGTACTTAACTCTAAGGCAGGAGAGAAGTTCGATATTTCTGAACCAAGGACAACAGTGTCATATTTTGTATATAAAACTGCTGGACCACCAGAGACATTCCATGTTATCTTTTTCGTATCTATTAAAGTATAACCCACCCCTAAACCAGCTGTAAACTGTTGGCTAATATTTTTATACTTATCTGTATAAAACTCTGTAAATAGAGGGGTCCAGAAGAAATTTTTACTTAAATACCTATCATATTTTTGACTTAGACGATGATCATTTGCCGTTTCTTCATTATCCTTTCTTGTAACACGACCTAAGTAATCAAGTGTTAAACGGGTACTAGCTGTACTGCGTTTAAAATTAACCTGAGCTACATAGTCATATTGATTAGTATTACCACTTCGTAAGTCAAAACTTATAGAGGCTTTCCCCGACCAAAAATTTCTTTCATGATCTCCGGCAGGAGCGAAAGAGATTACATCTTTTTTTTCAAACTCATAACTATTTTCACCTTGGATAATCGTTACTTTATTGTTTTTCAGTCTTAAAATACCAGGGAATGTTGCTAAATTTTCTATATTAAGACTGATAATATGATAACTCTTTATCTCAACTACATCATCAAAATCAAAAGTATACAAACCAACTTCATCACTATCAAACTCTAAGTCATCATTAAAAAGACTTTTAATCTCCCCTTTAAACCACTCCCCAGACTTTGTTTTTACCCAGTCATATTTTTTAGGTGTTGGAGAAAGGTCTTCCCACTTCTCCTGTATATGTGAGATATCCACATTTCCTGACTCATCAATAGACTCTACTACATCAGAAACAGTCACTTTACCTCTTTTTTTTGCATCACTCTCTTTGGCTTTTTTACGAATAGCATCATCACTTAAACCAGATTCATCTTTTACTACTATTATCTCTTTTTTATCTTCATCATTACTCTCTATTTTTGTTGCATTGTTATCTGTAGCATCTATAGTAGTATTAGAGTCTAAGTGATTTGCATGTAGAGACAGTATAAGTAGAGTAATTATGAGTAATAATTTCATTTATCAAAGTTTTCCATACATTTCATTATAAAAATTGAGTGCATATCTATCACTCATACTTGCAATATAATCAGCAATAACTCTATGCCTTTTACGTGTTTGTAGTTGTTTGTAGTAAAAATCTGGAAGCATTTTTTCTTCTTCCATAAGACCGTTATAGAGTCCTTTTATAGCCTGTTTTCCTGCATACATTTTTCGAACTATACTCTTATGTTGATACATCTTAGAGAACATCAGTTTTTTGAGCTTTTTGAGTTTTGTTTCTAGTTCTGGTGCCATACCAATCGGTGTTGCATTAGTAGTATCTTGTAGACGAGGCTCTGAATACTCTAAAAGTGAGTATACAAGATGGTTTATAAGATGTGAGCTAAATCTATAACGAAACATTTCATCATTCTCTTCTCCAACACCTTCATCTTCTACTTTTACAAGTATTTCACGAACTAACTCACTCTCTTTGAGGTCCTCAAAACTAATGAGTCCGGAGTTAACACCGTCATCTATATCATGACTTGTATAGGCTATTTCATCTGCACGGTCTACTATCATTGCCTCTATTGAAGGGTGTTTATCTAAGTCAAACTGTTTGTGAATAGTATCTGGAAGAAAGGATTTATGATATGGATATGAGTGCTTAAGTATTCCCTCTAAAGTAGCAAAAGTCAAGTTAAGACCATTAAAGCCTTTATAGCGTTTTTCTAAAGATGTAACAACACGGAAGCTTTGAAAGTTATGTTCAAAACCATTAGTAAAACCATCAGCTTTTAAACACTCGTCAAGAGTATCACCACCTACATGACCAAAAGGAGTATGTCCTAAGTCATGAGCTAAAGCGATAGCTTCAGCCAGAGACTCATTAAGCCCAAGAGTAGAAGTGATAGACCGAGCAATTTGAGAGACTTCTATAGAGTGTGTTAATCGTGTACGGAAAAAGTCCCCCTCATGATTGAGGAATACTTGTGTTTTATACTCTAGTTTACGAAATGACCCTGAATGAATAATTCTATCACGGTCACGTGCGAAAGGATTTCTAAAATCCTTATCTATTTTATGAAATCTGTCGCTAGCGTTCATCTAAGCTTTTTTAATAAACTCTGTTTTTAGGTAGATTTTTGTACCATTTACACGACCTTCAACATGGTCATCCATATCGTGAGGAAGAGATATACGAGTTACAGTAGTCCCGCGTTTAGCAGTAAAACCAGCACCTTTAACATCTAAATCTTTTAAAATAACTATACTATCTCCAGCAAGTAACTCTACACCATTTGCATCACGAAATGTAACCTTATTTGCCGCTGCATTTACAGCTTGCTCTGCTAGTTTTAACTCATCTTCTTCTAGGTACATCATCTCAACCATATCTTGACGACCAAGTTGATTCCATAAAATGTACGACATTATTTTTGCTGCTGGCGTTTCACTCCACATAGCATCATTTAAACAGTTAAAGTGAGTCTCATCTAAATCTCCAGACTCTATCTGACCCTTACAGTTAGCACAAACATAAACGCTCTGATCTTCACTACCATCACTTATAGGTAACTCTAAAACACTTATATCTTCGCTACTTCCACATAGTTCACATACTTCACTTCTTGGCATTTTTTTTCCTTTTGTTAAATTATATTGTAATTATATCTTACTCTTCATCTTTATCAAACTTAATATCTTTGTCTGCAACTTTTTTATCTTCTATAACTTTGTTAAAAGCCTTATCTGCTTCTTTCTCACTATAGTCTCTACACTCATCTGGCACTACCGCATTTGGCTCACTTGCTATCTGCTCACACATTGCACCATTGACAGTAAAGTATGAACACCCACTAAAAGAGAGTGCTATTATTAATCCATATTTATACATCTATTTCTTCTTTATAATTAAGTCTAAGTATTTTTGAGGTGTTACACTCATCATCTCTTGAGCAAGCCATCTTATTTGGAAAAATGCAGCACCACTATCACGAAGAGTAAAGTAGTTTTTGAGACTTCTGAGGTTAAAAGTGACAACCATATCTACTTTTACATTGTCAGAGATGATGTGTTTAAAAGCATCACCCACATTGCGTTTTTTCTTTCCAGCTTGCAGTGCATCATAAAGTTTTTCACTCTCACCTGCAAACTCTTCTAAAAATACCAGTGAACTCTTCGCAACTGAAATAGCATAAAAATCTTCTACCTTACTAAACTGGAAGTCAAGCTTATCATACATACCACTAATTTCAACACGGTTATAATCTTCATCTATTGTCACAAACATATGAAATCCTAGAAGTTTTTGTATGAAAAATTCTCTGCCTCCACCCTGTTTTGAAGCAACAAAAGCATTAATAATGCCACTCATAGTGTAACGAGTAGAACGAACACTAATAGCTTGAAGACGGTGACGGGCATGCTCTTGAAGTACACCACGAGAAGTTCCACGGATAAGAAAAGAGAGGTTGGCATGCTCTAAGATAGAGTGATGAAAGTAAGTCCAAGCAAGGTCATCTAATAGAGCTGAGTCTTCGATGTCATTTATAGAGTCACGCATCGCTTCATCTGGCATACTCGTCTCAATCTCTTTAATAACAGAATTTTCACTATTAGAAAATGAATCATAACAGGTACGAGCAGCACTCTCTGCCACACCAATACCAGTATCTTGAAGTAAAACCACTTCAGGTCTTGAGTACTTTATGCCGTAAATATCTTCCATCTGACAACCCCTTTTATAATGAGTATATTCTACTATTTTTTAGCTTGAAAACTATTTAGGTTTCTTTAAATTGAGAAAGAGTTTCTAGTGACTTCGTCCTATAAGAATAGTTACTCTTCTATTTTTACTTCTTGTTTTATTTTTCTCTATGCTTGTTGCATTTACATCAACTTTTTCAATAGGTTTGTTTGATGCATAAGCTATAAGGTGAGCATGTTTATCTTTTAAACCTTGTTTCATAAGGTAAAGCATTACACTATTTGCTCGCTCAGAAGAGAGTTCCCAGTTTCGTTTAGAAGAGCCTGTAGCATCAGTATGACCGATTATAATTATCTCTCTACTTTTACTTGTATCTACTATTTTTGCCATAAGAGGATTAAGTATTTTTATACCCTTTTGATCAAGAGTTGCACTTCCACTCTCAAACTGTACACTTGAGAGCATATTTACCTCAAGGCCTTCATTATTTAAAACAACATTTACAAGGCTTGTAAGCTCATTTTTTTCTATCACCTCTTCATACTGCTGCTTCAGCTCAGAGAGTGTCACTAGCTTATCATCTTTCATTAGTCTATTTGCATGATCTATCTTTTCTATATCTATTTTAGAAAAAGACATTACCAAAACAAGTACGGCTAGGATGGCGGTGATTAGGTCAGAGTAGGAAACAAACCAGAGAGTCTCCCCTGCTCCACTTCTGACTCTTCTAGTTCTTGGTGCCACTGCTCTCTTCCTCTTCTTTTTCCTCTATAACAGGAGGCTCCATAAGTAAGTCTATATCTACATTATGTAAAAAAAGCTTCGCACTGTTGACAAGGTCTAGCTCCTCTTTATCCAACTCTATTAAGTGGTTTTCAACCTCTCTAGCATTTGGTTTGGTGATGAGAATAACCCAAAGAGTTGCATAGAGAGTAGTTGCAAGTGCAACACTTAAACCCGCTAACTTCTCAGCGATGTCATCTATTCCCTCTGAGGCAAACATCTGAAGAAGCCCTGTAATAGTACCAACCATACCAAGCATCGGAAGTATCGTTGCTATATAACCATACTCCGAGATAAGTTTCTCATACATAGTTGAAATTTTCAATGTACGCTTTTGAACTATAAGTTCCATATCACTCTCTATTCCACCATTTAAAAGTATAGTTTTTATATCTTTACAAAACTTGTTATCACTCTCTAAAAACTCTTTATAGTCTTCATTATTTAAAGATATCATCTCTGTTGCAGCAAGTAGCTCTTTTCTTGCTTTTGCATGAGAGTCATACACTTTTTCCGCACTCGCTTTTACTGAAAAGTGCAAAATAATTGCTGAGAGTCCTATAAAAACTATTGAAGGGTAGTGGACAAAACCATAATGAAGTTGTAAAAAGTCTGCCTTCGCACTCAACATCTTTTCTGTTGTTAGATAGTAAGGTAAAATAACAGTTACCCCATAAATTATGGATATCATAAATGTACTTGCATATTTCATTAAAAATCCTCTCTTTGTAGTGTTAGTAGTATTTTGTTTCTATCAAATGAGCCACTCATAGACTGTGCTACACAAAAATGGTAGTCTCCATCTATAAAGATTTGATTAAGCAAAAGCTTATCACCTGTTCTCATCTCATACTTCGTAAAAAAGTCCCCATTTGGTTTGAAGTTTACATACCCATACTCAGGAATATATAACTTCACTCTTCCTTGTAGCTTTGAGATATGCTTTACCTCAGCTTTTACTTTTGATGCTCCATCAATAATCTTTGAAATATCAAAACCATAAATAAGATTTTTATCATCTTCACTTTTAAAAATAAGTACCCTTGAACCAGAAATGGGGAGATGCGAACACTGGTACTCATCAAGCGAATAGAAATATTCTTGTGCATCTACAAATATTGAGAGTACATTTGTGGTTTTATCAAACCAGTTAAACATTCCTTTTAAATAGATCTTTGGCTCTATCTCAATGTCACTTATACTAGAGTCTCTCTGTACCTGTTCTATCTTTTTTTCAGACTGTTTTAAACTCGCTAAAAGCTCATTTATTTGGTGTTTTAATGCTGCATTTGCACTCTCGTGTGCCACCTTATCTGACATAAGTATATCAACACTCTCTAAAAGTTTCTTTTTTTCTTCTTGAGCATTGTGTTTATACTCTTCTAACGCTTCTACTTCATCACTAAGCTCAGATATCTGTTCTTCCAAGTTCTCTTCTTCTACTTCTTCAATCCCAACATTTTCCATATTCCACCTCCTGACACATCTGCTTTACTACTCATAATCCCCGGAGCAACTGTTACAATTCTATCTTTAAGTTTGGCAATATTTTTTTGAACACTCTCTTTATGTTCTTGCTCATCTTTCCGACTAAAAGTCCATGTGAACAGGGCCATCGCTTTTGAACTTTTAGCATCATAGTCTTTAAAGTTTTGCTCAGCAAATTGTGTGAAAAGCCTTTGAGCCTCTTTATAACTTATGTTAAAGTGTTCTTGACAAAACTCCTCTTGCTCATTTTTTCGAATTCGTGTTCTCAACCCTTTAACCGTATCCCTATCCAAAGTCCAGTTTGCTTTTTCAAGTTTTCTCACAAGTTCATCATACATTCCATTTTCAAGATCCTTAAACTCTTCAACTGTTTTTTTAAAGTTCAAACTTATACAGCTATCAATACGAATCTCTTTTTGTTCTGGGGTAAGTTCTCTATCCATTCTTGGTAACTTGAACTTACTAAGATCAAACTTTGATTCAGAAGCAATAATATCTATATACTCCCTATATGCTTCTATCGCAATTTTTATACCCTCGGGGTTCCAAATAAGTCCATTATGTGCGATATTATTTCTAAAATGAACTGCACTCTGAATATCCCCAAAGTTACTTCTACTCTCTTGATTATATTTCTTATATGTTTTAATAAGTCCTCCCATTGAACATTTAAATGTAAAACAGAGATTTATCTCTTTTAAGAGTGATTCTGCTATCCAGTGAAGTATATATAAGTGTTGCATAGTCATGTCTAACTTTGAAAGTTGTTCTAAAATCACAGATGCAGACTCATTTTTATCAATACTTTTTTGCATAAATTTTAGGTTTTTCGCAAGAGTTGTGTAGGAGTTACCACCACTCATAGCATATGACTGATCTATATAGTACTCAGAGATTGCAGGTAAAAACTGTTTAAGCTCATGTGACTGGTCAGAGCTTAGTTCATCTGGTAACTCTTCTAACATAAAATTTAAAGAATCCATAATCTTTTTAGTATCAATAAGCAGAGGTTCTATATCTGTCCCCAAGTCTCTATCTATACTCTCTTGAAGTGCATCTATCTCTTCTTGTGATGCAGCACTTCTTTGAGCTTTAATGATTTTCTTTATATTTGCTTGTCTTGTACTATGATAACCTCTTATACCACTAAGTGCACTATTATGTTTAGCACCTGTATTTTTAATCTTTTTAATAAAAAAGTCAATATCAAATTTTTTAAGAGTTTTTTCATATACACTATCAAGTAAATACCAAACTTTAGCTCTCTGTTTATTTATAATGAGATGCAGTGGATTTACTTTGAGAGCTTTAAGCGATACTGTTAAATCCTTGGCGTCGATTAACATTTCTCTTTGTAGTTGGATGTCTTCTATACTCATATAAGTCTCAAGAATATTTATAAACTTGGAAACTTGTTCTTTCATCTCTTTGTTTTTTGTTTTATAGATAAGTGCTGTATTTTGTACTAAAATCGGTGCTGAAAAACCATATGGTTTATTTTCAGTACTCAGACCTAAGCGCACCTCATTTTCTATCATATCAAGCTTTATTCTATCTGCATCACTAAGGATAGAGGCTAGAGTAACTGCTGTATTACTAAGTGCAGCAGATTGCTCTGTTAATTTTCCAATAATACTAATAAACTCTTTATCATTTTTGTAAAAATCACTGCTACATATTTTTTTAAAATAGTCTAAATTTTGTTCAACTGTTTTCCCTTTTTTCAAGCCTTTACTCCTCTCTTAGCAATTCTATATCACTACTCATAACACTTCTTTTAATCTATGTATTAAAACTTCTATATAACTGATATCTTGACCCCAAAACAGGTAACTAAAGAGTAATGCACTAAAAAGTATGGTGTAACGAGTTGCTAGCACCTGAACAGCTCCATATAGTGAGTAAAACATCTTCATAATATTTTCAAGTATCTCACCTACTTGGAGAGCTATCCCAAATGTCACAGCACCAATAATGGCAATAAGCCACCATTTTTCTATGTCCATTTTTGCAATAAAATAAGCCCAAAAACCCAAAATAATTAAATAAGGAATCATTTTAAAGAGCGTTACTACATAACTGTTAAATGCAAAAGTACTCCCTTTTAAATACTCTATAGCACTCTTAAGCGTGTACTTAAATTTTGTAAACTCTGAGACTAGGTAAGCACTCTGGTGCATAAGTTGGTTGCGCTCGTGTGCCACCCATCTAAGAGAGTTATAGCGACCCCCTAAAAGTTCTCTCTTATGTGCGCGATAAGCATAAGATTTATAACTCTCATAATCTTCAAAATCTTCTTCATCAAGATACTCGTCATATAGATCACGACGATCAAACTGTTTCTTAGCCTTAGCTTCATAACTCTTTACTTTATCACTTAAGCTATTGCCTCTTGCACCATCTCTATCAAGCTCTACTTCTAGTGAGTGTGTCAGATAAAGAGAGCTCATTAACTCGGTCATTTCATTTCTAAAAAGCATATTTTATTACCTCATACATATAAGGGAAATTTTCTGGATACTTATGCACACTCAGTCCCATTAACACTACTATAAAACTCATCGTTGCACTGTAAATAACTTGGCCTACAGCATTTAAGTAAAACTTGCTAACAAAGTAACTAACAAAAAGTGCTAACAGTGATGCACCAATCAGCCTGTACTCATATGCAAACATCATAGTAAATGTAACAAAAATTGTGTGAAGTATATATGTAATTACTCGTAGAAAAGTATTCCCTTTAAACATTCTCTTTAAATATTTTCGAATACTCTTTGCTTTATTAAGAGTCTCTTGTGCATTTTTTATTGAGGGCTCTCCATGTATAGCATTGTTTCTACTTGTAGCTATCTCTAAGATATTATCTATCATTTCTTGGGGAAGATACTCCTCTACACTCTTCGCCTTTTCAAAAACACCCTTCCCTTGTGCACCTAAAGCCTCAAGGTACTCCTCTATCTCTTTTGTAATCATAAGAAGTTTTGTTAAGTCTTTATATGCATATAGTTTTCTGTTCATCAATAGAAAAAGAGTTTGTAAAATACCAAAGAGTAAAAAAAGTAGCGAAGTACCAAGCATAATAAAGAGTGCTTTTTCTATATTACTAGCATATACCCCAATGAAAAGGGGTGTAATAAGGAGTAGATAAAAAGCCAATCTACTATAACTATTATGATACAAAAATATAAAATAATCTTTCACTTGTTTACTCTCCCTTTTTTAAAGTACAAATTGTCTTTAGATACTATTACATCAGTTCGTTTTTAAATTTTCTTCATAAAAATTATATACATCATAAATAGATATATACTCCTGCTTAGATCGTAGCATAGTGTTTATGAGTTTTATAAATGCTAGCATGTGATTTTTTTGCATTGCCACTTTTGTTTGATGGCTCAAGTGTTTGTTTGTAGAAAACTGTAAAAGCCGAACAAGTTCTTTGGAGTCATATATATCTAGTGTTACACCTAAAGTTGTGCAAAGATAGTCTCTTATCTCATCTCTCATCTCTTGACGAATAGGTTCTTTTATAGAACTATAGCCTCTCTTTTTCGCATAAAGGCTCTCTATATTTTGTGTTTGTAAAGCAAAAGAGCTATCTACCTCCTGCATAAATAACTTTACATTTTTAGTAGGTGATCCACGGGTAAATATTTTCTTAGCAAACGCACGTTTAAATGTCTGTGTTATCTCTGCATTTGTTAGGTGGGCTATTTCGTTATACTTATCAAAGTCTGTTACTATCATAATGTTTGCATCTTCATCTAAACTTTCTCGTACAGAATCAAGCTTATAAAGCAGTGCAGTTGTATCTAAAATTTTCATATATTTACACTCTATCATATGAAGATGATTGTTTTTCATCAGTAAAATATCGTACTCGTTCTCAATGTAGATTCCATCGAGTCGTTTATCTTTTACTTTTACACCCATTAAAATATCATCAAAACCCAACTCTTTTATGAGGTTATAGATGTAGTACTCATACAAGAAGCCTGTTCCTTTCGTAGAAAGTGCTTTTTCTTCCTCTTTTGATGCAATATATAACTTTCTATCTGCCTCATACTTTTCAAAAAATATATTTAAATCATTTTCATATTTCGAAGCAAAACTCATATCTTGAAGGGTGACTATCTCTACATCTTTGAGAAGTAGGTGATCTTTGATAGGTATACTTGTTTGCATTTTATAACTTTTCATAGTCTCAAGAGTCAGTATGTTATACTCATTGTCATACATATCATATGTCAGTATATTTGCACCCTTAGCCCGAAACTCATCACTCAGAAGTACACCTACATTTGCTAGACCATCGGTGATGTTTATATAGAGCTCGTCATAACTTCTTGTATGCTCATCGATGAGTGCATTTACTTTAGTGATTGCACTAAGGCTATCTTCATCCATCTTTATAACAAGAGATTTTATTTCTAAGTTATACTTGTCTACAAAGTTACAAGTGCCATTTATAATTTTTCTTGCATATACAACATCATTTTTAAAATCATCATGAATGATAATATGCTTGGTGATTTTTTCTTTAAACTCATAAAATATTGGAAGGACGGAGGAGTAAAAATCTCCTACTATTGAGACTAAAAGCATTAATTAAACTCCTTTATATTTGTAACTTTTGAATAAACACTTTAAACTAGTTTCCATAGCTTTGATTTAAAGTTCTAACTTTAAAAGAGTCTCAAATCGCCCTATATAAAGTGCATTGTTCATATAAACAGCATCCCCTTGCATACCATTTCTCACACTTGTAGCTGTTGTTTTTGTGAAGTTTGCTACAGTTTTTATGGCACCTGTTTTAGGGTTTATTTTTACCACTCTCCAACCAAGCCAGGTAACTATTTCACCCTCTTCATTTAGTGTTATTGTATTTCCCACTGCAAAGTTATGCTCAAAAACTTTTCTCTCATAAAGGTGCTTATAGTCGAGTTTTCCAGTATGAATATTAACTCTATAAACATATGTCTGTCCACCTGCCTCAGGATTATTTGTAAGCCCTACAATATAATCCTTGTCTGCACTAATAATCTGACCAGGAATACTCCCTTTTACATCATAAAAAGGGTCAAGAGTATTTACAATTTTCTTTGTCTTTGTATCAAAGATAAATATCTTAGATGTCTTTGGTTTAAAGCCATCTCTGCTTGTCACGGCAACTGTAGCTATGGCTATATAGTCACCTCCATTAACAGGAGTTAGATGCTGAATAGCATAGTTTACAAAAGGCTTAGAGAGACCACCCATTTTACCACTACTAGGCTCATACCAAGCAAGACCACCACCATTTCCATCTCGCATCCACTGTCCACCAAAGTAGAGAAAACCATCACTCCCTTTTGCAGAGGCGAATATTTTATGTGCACCACTTCCATGCTCTGCCAATTTTCCACACCAACGAGGATTTAGATTTTGATCTTTGTAGTCTGCTGTTTCACCTACATTTGGATCATAGTTATGAATACCCTGAGTCCATGTTCTTGTAGGGTCATACTCAAAAAGAACACCTCTAGGATAACCACTCATATAGACTTTCCCCTTATATTCTATCATAGTATAAAGTGAAACACCTAATGAACCTGCACTCTTAGTAAAACTATCACTCTGTGTGTCATAAATAACATAAGGGCCGTAGCCATCAGAGCCTGCCATCACTTTTGTGTCAGAGAGCTTGACTACTCTTGCGATAGTTGTAGGATAAGTTGTAATACTATATGCATACTTTTTTAAAACACTCTCTTTAGGTTGACGAATATACAACTCCGCATTCCCATGTAAAACGGAGGCATTATCTGTTACTACCTCTGGCTTTTTTGGTAAAAATCTATCGACGATGTTTGTTCTTATAACTAAAGTGTACCATTTATCCCAGTCATCATACTCTGCTGGCATTGGCCATGGTTGTGTACTTGCTCGCCAATCTTTTTCATTATCAGTGTCATAAACATCACCCTCATATAAAAAGCCTTTATCGCCATAAAACCTACGATTTTCAATCACTACACCATAAGCACTCTGCATAATATTTGCTTTATCAGTTGTAGGAATTTCTTTCACATTGTGAGGAGCTGCTCGCTCATAGGCAACTATACCCCAAGGTACTTTTCCAGTAAGAAGGTATACATACTTCTCATCAGCACAAACTTTCCATATTCCTTTTGGAGTAAGCAGAGGACCAGAGTCAGAGATAACACTCTCATTTACATAATCTATTTCAAAAATTCTTGGTTTGTAAGCATTTCCATTTGCATTACCAGCATCCCCTGAATCAACAGCATAAATAAACATATGCTTATCGGTCGATATCTGTATACCGTTGTATGTGTTTCCATAAATATCATCAGGAAGAGTGATAGCATCTAGTTTGAGAGTGTTTGTTAGAGGATCGTAGATATTTATCTGTGGTTTTTGTGTACCGTTTGCTTTAGCACTCACCATAAAGAGTTTTCCATTTGGTGCTATGACACTATGCATACCATTCCATGCAGCACCATCAGCAAACTCTTTTTTTATAGCTCCAGTATCTCCATCTATAACCACTATTTCTATGTTTTTTTTATAGTTTTCATAGTAGACACTTAAAATATCCCAAGAACTATTTTTATCGTTCATATCGTTTGGGACTTTATAGATACTCCCACCTCTGACAGCACTCAGCCCGGCACCCGTGTCAAATAGCTCTTTTGCAGGAGGAGAACCTAGTGCATCTGAAGCGAAAAAATCTACTTTTATTTCGGTGTCTATAAGGTTACTTACACCAGTTCCTTGAGAATCTCTATCTTGCGGAGACTCTGTTTCATCTGAACTACCGCAAGCACTAAAGACGGCTACAACTAAAGTAATACTTAATATATTTAATAGATATCTCATAGGGAGTTCCTTATTTAATAACTGATTATAACATAAAAAATTACCTTGAAATACTAAGTCCTATTCCTAATTTATTCACATGATTATTGTAATCTATAAGAGACTCTCCATAACCGGTAAAACCTTTCACATAGAGAAACAAGTTATTTTCTTCAGAGAGAGGATACGAGTAGTTAATCTCTGTTGCTCGTTTATCGCTAAATGTATTACGAGAAATAAGTGTAAGGAGATTTTTTTTGTAAGGCAATAGAAATTTTATCTGTCCATATCCCATATAGTCCATTAAGTCGGGGTTATATTCTAAAGAACCTACAGGAGCCCAAAACTGAAGCTCAGTAAAAATGAATCCTGTTTGAATGTAAAACTTTCCTGTGAGATAGTTCCACGAACGTTCTTCATCTCCACCACGACCATTTGATTTATGCTCAAACCCAAAACGAACAGCTTTAAAGTAGTCAAACCCTTTAACATGTCCAACAGGAACAGTCAAAAAAAGTTCTGGGTTATAGTTCGTCTCTCTGAAGTATGCTGAGGGTGCATAAAGCTGCCAAAAAGAGAGCTGTGTGTAAGCCATTGTATAGACTTCATTTAAACCTAGGAGATTTGCTCCATAGTCATACTTTATACTAATTTGAAATTCAGTTTCCACATCGAGTGCTTCATGTCCATTAGTATCTGGATACTGAGAGTTATATCTGTAACTAATAGGAAGAAAATAGTTTGCATGGTGTGCTTTAAAACTGTACTTAGACTCTGCAACTTGCTGTATCGTCTGCATTGTCTCTATATCAGCTGATGGGTTTATACTTCTAAATAACTTTTTTTCCTCTTTTTTTATGTTTCTACTTGGATCGTTCATACTCTGCCAGTAGTAACCGTGTGAAGAGAACTTATACCATTTATCAGCCTCTTTTTTATCAACTTCAGTACCCTCACCATGTTCATACATATAAGCAAGTATATATGCAGCATCATAATCTTTCTCTATCTCGGATAGCTTTTTAAACTCTTTAAACGATTTTTTATAGTCCCCGCTTTTATATATAACATAAGCATCTTCATATGCTGTTGATGCAAAAAGGTATGTAAACACAAACACTAAAAGAAGAGCTACTTTCATTATCTCTGTACCCCATCTAAAACAGGTACAAAATCACAATCCTCTAACTCTTCTTCCTCTATACTATCCCCATTTTTCATAAAACGAGTAATCACTTGTTTTCCATTTTTTTCCATTGGTGCGACAAGTATTCCTCCATCCGCTAACTGTTCAAAAAGTTTTTCGGGTATCTCTTTTGCCGTTGCTGAGAAGAGTATACGGTCATAAGGGGCATACTGTATCCAGCCATTTTGTCCATCGTCAGTTCGTGTATGAATATTGTGAATACTCAGTTGTCTAAAACGACTTTTTGCTTCAAGCATAAGAGGCTCTATACGCTCTATAGTAAAAACACCACGAAAAAGATGAGAAAGAACTGCTGCTTGATACCCACTACCACACCCTACTTCAAGGACTCTATCCGCACCACGAGGAAAAAGGTACTCTGTCATCTTTGCAACGGTTAAAGGTGAGCTTATATACTGTGCTTCACCTATAGGAAGTGCATCAAGCTTGTAAGCACTATGTGTAAAACCTTTTGGTACAAAAAGTTCTCTATTTGTTTTAGCTATTGCCTCTTTTACCTCAGGAGATAAAGGAAATATTTTACTACACTCATCTGCTAGTCGTGCTGTTCTGGTTGCTGTTATTCTGTCCAAATTATTTAATACCTGTATTTATATATCTTCTCATAAGAGTGATATTTTTTTTGTTATATCTTACTTCTAAGCAAGGCTTATTCCCATTATAAAAAGCTTCACCCTGGGGTGAAATAATAGAGCTAAATCCACTACACTCTTCATTGAGTGCATCACTAGCAATAACATAACACTCATTCATAACAGCGAGTGTCTTTGTGAGTAGCTTAAAGTGTTCTCCTCTAGGTTTTCCCCACCATGAAGGTGTGAGTATAACATCAGCACCCTCTGCCATTTTCCATAACTCTTTAAAACGCAGCTCAAAACAGATAAGAATAGCTATTTTAATACCATCCACCTCAATGATTTCAAAAGCTTCATCACTCCCCTCGCTCATATATTTATCTTCATTGCCAAGTTTAAAAAGTCTCGCTTTTGAGCGTTCATATATAACTTCACCTCTGTGAAAAATCTTTGCAACATTATAAATCTTACCATTAATGCTCTCTAGCATTGTTAGTACAATAGTTTTCTCCATAGAGGCCTCTTTAAGTACATCTATTGCTCTTGCACTAAACGCAGCTGCCTTCTCTATGTCATCATAAGCAAAGCCCGTTAGAGCCACTTCATGAGCGAGAACTATAGAGTTTTGTTTTATTTGTTTGAGAAGTGTTAGTAGTGTTTGTAAGTTTGTTTCGTAATGAGGTGTTGTTTGAAAAAGAAGAGAGCAGAGAGTCTGCTCCTTAGGTCTAGAAGTCATCGTCAAAAGATAAAGAACCTTTAGAGTAGTTTGTTACAGTTCCCTCAAAGAAGTTTGTCTTTTGGTCATTAAACTTAGCAAAGTCGTCTACCCATTTAATAGGATTTTCAACATTATAAAGCTTCTCAAAGCCTACTGCTGTTAATCTTTCATCTGCGAGGTACTTAATGTACTGTGCAACGATATCATCTGTAAGACCTAAAATCTGACCTTGTGTAATATACTGACCCCATTTTGTCTCAAGATCAACAGCCTCTTTAAACATCTCAATAACTTCCGCTTTTAACTTATCAGTAAAAAGGTCAGGACGCTCTTTTCTAAGAGTGTTGATAAGATTTTGAAAAAGTACAAGATGTGTTACTTCATCACGTTGAATAAAACGAATCATCTGTGCAGAACCAAGCATCTTACCAGAACGTGCAAGTGTATAGATGTAAGCAAAACCACTATAAAAGTATATACCCTCTAAAATCTGATTTGCAAAACATGCTTTAACAAAGTTCGTCTCACTTGGATTTGTAGAGAGCTCAGTATAAACTCTAGCGATTGCATCATTTTTATTTTTAAGCATCATATCACGACGCCATAACTCATAAATCTCTTCAGAATTTGTTGAGATAGAGTCAACCATAACTGCATAGCTTTGAGAGTGAAGTGCCTCTTCAAATGACTGACGCACTAAAATGAGGTTTATCTCTGGAGATGTAACATAAGGATTTACATTATCGATAATATTATTTGTTTGAAGTGAGTCCATAAAAATAAGTTGAGAAAGAGCCTTATCATAAGCAGTTTTCTCTGCTTCTGTAAGGTTTTTGTAGTCATTTACATCTCGAGTCATATCCACTTCTTTAGGAAACCATGTGTTATTTAACATCATTTCCCAAAGGTTATATGCCCACTGATACTTAATGTTGTTGAGCTCAAAAATACCTGTAGGATCTCCACCAAAAATCTTTCTATCGTTTACACTTTCAGTAGAATCGGGATTGTATATTTTCTTTCTATTCATAATTTGAGCTCCATTTATATAAGTTTGTGATTATATCCATCTACTCATTAAATCAAAATTATTTCAATTTTAATCTTCAGTCCTTTCTCACTATATATTAGATAGACTCCACAAATAAAAAAGTTTATTTACACAAAAGGGAGTATATAATCAAAGCTTTTAAACCTGCATTTGGAATATCCAACAAACATTTTCAAACTATCTACTCTTCTCTTTTTAGAAAACCCATTCAGCTGGATTTTACAAAAAAACAGTTTTCTCTAAGTGATGGGGACTTTTTAGAGTGCTACTGGTATGAAGCCAAAAAACAAACTACTCATACACCCCTTGTTATACTTTTTCATGGTCTAGCAGGCTCTTACAAATCTCCCTATATTCAAGGAGTAGTACAAGAACTTTCAAACAATGGTTTTGACTCTGTTCTCATGCACTTTCGAGGATGCACAGGAAATGACAACAAGCTTCCGCGTTCTTACCATAGTGGTGATAGTGGCGATGCCCTAGAGTTTATAAAAAGTGTTAAGCAAGAGTTCCCTTACTCAAAACTCTATGGAGTCGGCTATTCGCTTGGAGCGAATATGCTCCTAAAGCTTCTTGGGGAAATACAAGAAAACAAGCTCTTAGAAAAGTGTGTAGCAGTCTCTCCTCCTATGCAACTCGATGCCTGTTCTGCGCGTATGAACCAAGGCTTTTCAAGGTACTACCAATACAGACTTGTTAATGATCTAAACGCAGCCTTAGATAAAAAATATGATAAACATAACATGCACAGACTCATTGGTCTCAAACGCGAAGATATTAAAAATCTTAAAACTTTTTTTGATTTTGATGATGCCTATACTGCTCCTATTCATGGCTTTGATTCTGCACAAGATTATTACATAAAATCTAGTTCTAAACAGTACTTAAAGTTTATAAAAACACCTACTCTTATCATTCACTCCAAGGATGATCCCTTTATGAGTGAGGGTGTCATTCCAAGTAAAGAAGAACTCTCAGAGGATGTTATACTTGAGTTAACAGAGCATGGTGGGCATGTAGGCTTTATTGGAGGGACTCTGTTTTCTCCAGAGTATTGGTTAGAAAAACGCATAGTCACTTTTCTTTTAGAGGATTCAAATTAACGTTTAACTAACACAAATGCTCTATTATTCACTATATAGTATATTATACAGGAGTTTATTATGGTTTCAAACTGGCGACTCAGAGTAGAACAGAAGTTTGAAAAATTTTCTTACTTTATTATAAACCACCGACTTAAAGCACTTTTTTTAACCCTTCTTTTTATCTTTGCTCTTGCATCAAACCTTCCAAAAATCACTTTTGACACTTCAACGGAAGGTTTTCTCTATAAAGATGATCCACAAATCCTTATGTACAATGACTTTAGAAATCAGTTTGGTCGCGATGAGAAGATTATCGTTGCTATTAAAACAGAAGATGTTTTTGATAAAAAGTTTTTAGAGAAGCTCTTTGCTCTGCATGAAGATATAGAGAATGAAGTCCCTTACATAAAGTCAGTTGATTCACTTAAAAACGCACGTAAAACTGTTGGTAATAAGAGTGAACTTATAGTCGAAGATCTTTTCTTAGATGGCATACCCCTAGAAGAAGAGAAGCTAAAAGCCATAGCAGATTTTGCAAAACAAAATAGCATATATAAAGACCTCTACTTAAACGCAGACTCTACTTTTACCACTATTATGATAACTACAAACACTTACACCTCTGCTAGTGTAGATGAGTTTGATGCACTTGCTGATGGGTTTGGGGATGAATCAGAGGATACAACGAGCGAAGAGTTAGCGTTTATAACACCTAATGAAACGAATGAGCTTATCCTCTCCCTTGAGACTATTCTCAAAAAGTATAAGGGTGAGAACTTTAAAATCTATGATGCGGGAAGTCCCATCGTTACTAAAAACCTACAGTATACTCTTATGTCTGATATGTCTAAGTTTATCCTTTTAGTAGTGCTGACTATCTCTATTTTACTTTTTGCTACCTTTAGACGCCTTAGCGGTATAGCCATTCCTCTTCTTGTAGTTATCCTTACCCTTCTTGCTACTATTGGAAGTATGGCTCTTGCTGGCTACCCCATAACCTCTATGACACAGATTCTCCCATCTCTACTTCTTGCTGTTGCCATAGGTGATAGCATACATATACTTACTATTTTTTACCATAAATATGATGAGACTAAAGATAAAAACTTCTCTATTGCTTATGCTATTGGGCACTCAGGACTTGCTGTTGTTATGACCTCTTTTACTACAGCGGCTTCACTCGCTTCATTTAGTATTTCAGATATTGCTCCCGTTGCTGCTCTTGGTATATTTTCAGCTGTTGGAGTTACACTCGCCCTTATACTCACACTCATATTTATCCCTATTATGCTCTCTCTTCTTCCTATAAAACATATGCATGATGAAGAGGATAGTTTCTTAGATACTTTTATGATTGGTGTTGCTGATTTTTCCATTAAATATTATAAAGCAATTATTGCTTTTGCTTTTGTTGTAATTCTTACTTCTCTTACCTTAGCATCACAGATGCAGTTCTCTCATAACCCACTACACTGGTTTAAAAAAGATAATGTAGTTCGTATAAACACAGAGACTATAGATAAAGAACTTCGTGGTTCTATTAGCATAGAGGTTGTTCTTGATACTCATAAAGAAAACGGTGTATATAACCCAGAGTTTTTAAATACTATAGAGAGAGTAACTAAAGAGATCTATACATACAAAGGTGAAAACTATTTCATCGGGAAAATTGTTAGCATAAACGATGTTTTAAAAGAGATACATATGGCTCTTAATGAAAACAGAAAAGAGTTCTATGCTATTCCTCAAAACAGAGACCTTATAGCCCAAGAGTTTTTACTCTTTGAAAATAGTGGCAGTGATGATCTTGAAGATATTGTTGACTCACAATTTAGTAAAACAAGAATCAGTATAAAAGCCCCGTGGGTAGATAGTATTGAGTATGTTGCAATGATGGATGAACTTGACATACTCTTAAACTCAGAGTTTAAAGACATGGCCACTGTCAATATTACAGGGACACTTCCTATACTTTCAACGACAATAACTAAGTCTATTAAAAGTTCTATAGACTCTTATATCATTGCATTTATTGTCATTGCAGTTTTAATGGTACTACTTATTGGGAGTTTTAAACTAGGACTTTTAAGTATGATTCCTAACCTCACTCCTATTATGTTTGGTATTGCGTTTATGGTAGTTTTTGACTTGCCGCTGGATATGTTTACCATTCTCATTGGGGCTATAGCCATAGGTATGGTTGTCGATGACACCATTCACTATATGCATAACTTCAAACGCTACTACATTCTTCATAACGATGTAGATGAAGCCATAAGACTCACACTCCACTCAACAGGACGAGCAATACTCATAACATCAATAGTACTAAGTTCAGGCTTTTTAGTCTTTATGTTTGCAAGTATGACAAACCTATTTAACTTTGGGCTTATCACAGGGGTAACTGTACTTGTAGCTATGATAACTAATCTAACACTTACAAGTGCATTGATGAAGTTAGTTATAAAAAGTCATGAGGATTTATAACTAGAAAATACTCATTCCAGTTTTTGTAGTAAAAAGTTCAAGAGCTTTTGTTCCAACCAAAGAATTTCCTTGAGCATTGAGGCCGGGAGACCAAACACAAATAGCCATTTTCCCTGGAACTACAGCTACAATTCCACCACCTACACCACTTTTTCCCGGTAGTCCTACATTGTAAGCAAAGTCACCAGAAGCATCATAGTGTCCACATGTAAGCATCAGTGCGTTTATGCGTTTTGCTTGAGAGGGTGAAATATATGCTTTATTACTAACAGGATCGAGTCCATGGTTCGCAAGATAAAGCATTGCACGTGAGAGCATCTTAGTACTCATCTCTACAGAACAATGTTTAAAATAAGTTTGAATAACATCAAAAACATTATTATTCAAGTTATTAAAACTCTTCATTAAGTTTGCTAAGGCTATATTTCTATACCCATTTTCCATCTCTGACTCTGCAACTACTTTATTTAAGTATATATCCTCTTCACCTGTTATAGAACGAATGAACTCTATAACCTCACTATATGCAGACCTTGAAGACTTATAGTATGTGATGAGAGCATCTGTAACATTAATAGCACCTGCATTGATAAAAGGATTTCTTGGTATGCCATTTTCATACTCTAGTTGCACAAGGGAGTTGAAAGGATCTCCTGAGGGTTCATGCCCAACTCTTGCATGAATCTCTTGAGAGTAAAATTTCAGTGCTAATGTATATGTGAAAACTTTTGAGATACTCTGTATAGAAAATAGTTTTTCAGAGTCCCCTACACTATATTGTGTGCCATCAAAGAGAGTAATACTCATAGCAAACTGCTCAGGCTCTATACTTGCTAACGCAGGTATATAATCAGCAACTTTTCCATCACAAAGTATTGGTTTTATCTCTAGTTTTATATCTTCTAAAATTGTTTGATAATTCATACTAGAAGTATGCCATCATATTTATTTTGTTAGTCTTATATTATTAAAAGGGGAAAATTAAAAGGGTATTTTAAAAGAAAAAGAGTCTCACAGAGTAAAACTCTGTGAGGGGTTAAACAGAGAAAGTTCCCTATTTACCTTTACGAGAGTGACGCTTACGCTCAGCTTCTGTAAGGAATTTTTTACGAATACGAATAGACTTAGGAGTAACTTCAAGTAACTCATCATCTTCGATCCACTCAAGAGCACGCTCTAGTGACATATCACGTGGTGGAATAAGTTTAATAGCTTCATCAGCACCTGATGAACGAACATTTGACTGCGCTTTTCCTTTAATAGGATTTACTACTAGGTCATTATCACGTGAATGCTCACCAACAATCATACCCTCGTATACTTCAGTCTGAACACCTACATAAAGAACACCACGATTTTGAATACCAAAAAGTGAGAATGCTAAAGTAGAACCCGCTACCATAGATACAAGAGCACCATAAGAACGAGAATCAACACCACCACTATATGGACGGAATTCGATGAAAGAGTGATTCATAATACCTTCACCTTTTGTGTCTGTTAAGAACTGACCACGAAAACCGATAAGTGCACGAGCTGGAATTTCGAATTCAATACGTTGGAAACCAGAACCCATTGGAAGCATAGACTTCATTTCAGCTTTTCTTTTACCAAGACGCTCAATAACACCACCAGATAAATCTTCTGGAACATCAATAACTAAATGCTCAAATGGTTCACATTTAACACCTTCGATCTCTTTAACGATAACTTCTGGACGAGAGATAGAAAATTCAAAATCTTCACGACGCATGTTCTCAGCAAGAACAGTAATTTGAAGTTCACCACGACCTGAAACTTTAAACTTACCTTCACCAACAACTTCAAGTTTCATAGCAACATTAGTATTCATCTCAAACTCTAAACGCTCACGAAGTTTGTTAGATGTTACGTGCTTTCCTTCTTTACCAGCTAAAGGAGAATCATTTACAGCAAATACAACTGTAAGAGTAGGCTCTTCAACATGCATTGGGTCAAGGGCAACTGGGTTTTGAGCATCAGCAACAGTATCACCAACATCAACAGTTTCCATACCAGCGAATGCTACGATATCACCAGCTTCAGCCTGATCAATTTCCATACGGTTAAGACCGTGAAAACCAATAAGTTTAGAGATCTTACCTTTAACCATTGCACCATCAGCTTTAGCAAGCATAATGTTATCACCCTTGTTAACTGTACCATTGAAAATACGGCTGATACCGATTTTACCAACATAGTTATCATAATCAAGTGTAAAAACTTGTGCTTGAAGTGGGTTTTCAGCAGAACCTTCTGGCTCAGGAATTTGATTTATAATTGCTTCAAAAATACATGCAAAGTCTCCATCAGGATCATCCATATCTAGCTTAGCAATACCATCACGAGCAGCAGCATAAATAATAGGGAAATCTTGTTGCTCGTCAGTTGCATCCATATCTGCAAAAAGGTCAAACATCTCATCAGCAACACGATCTACATCAGCAGAAGGTTTGTCAATTTTATTAATAACAACAATTGGCATTTTACCAAGTGCAAGCATCTTTTTACAAACAAACTTAGTTTGAGGCATAACACCCTCATAAGCATCTACAAGAACTAAAACACCATCAACCATTTTAA
>Ga0256826_1000421_pt1 | contig 25741 bp, 27 predicted proteins | sample CV79metaG_FD_185975 | JGI IMG/M metagenome (GOLD analysis project Ga0256826, IMG submission 185975) | Hydrothermal vent microbial communities from East Pacific Rise, Pacific Ocean - CV79 | ecosystem: Environmental > Aquatic > Marine > Hydrothermal vents | place: Pacific Ocean: East Pacific Rise...
TAGATACTCCGGGACACGCTGACTTCGGTGGTGAAGTTGAACGTGTTCTTAAGATGGTAGATGGTGTTTTAGTTCTTGTTGATGCTTATGAGGGTGTTATGCCTCAAACTAAGTTCGTTGTAAAGAAGATGCTTGCTCTTGGTAAAAAACCAATTGTTGTAATTAACAAAATTGATAAACCTTCTGCTGAGCCAGATCGTGTTGTTGATGAGATGTTTGACCTATTTGCTGATATGGATGCAACGGATGATCAACAAGATTTCCCAATTATTTATGCTGCTGCTCGTGATGGTATGGCTAAATTAGATATGGCTGATCCTGATGGCGATTTCAAATGTATTTTTGAAGCGATTATCAACTCTGTTCCTGAACCAGAAGGTTCTGCAGAAAACCCACTTCAAGCACAAGTATTTACACTTGATTATGATAACTATGTTGGTAAAATCGGTATTAGCCGTATTTTCAACGGTACAGTTAACAAGGGTGATAACATTATGCTTGCAAAAGCAGATGGAGAGATGGTTAAAGGTAAAATCTCTAAACTAATAGGTTTCCATGGTCTTAACCGCATGGAGATCGATCAAGCTGAGGCTGGTGATATCGTAGCATTTGCTGGTATGGAGACTGTTGACGTTGGTGATACTGTTGCTGATGCTAATAATCCTGTAGCACTTGACCCAATGCATATTGAAGAGCCAACGTTAACTGTTGTATTTGCTGTAAATGATTCTCCACTTGCTGGTCAAGAAGGAAAACATGTAACATCTAACAAACTTCGTGAGCGTTTAGAGTTTGAAATGCGTACAAATGTTGCGATGAAACTTGAAATCGTAGGCGAAGGGAAATTTAAAGTTTCTGGTCGTGGTGAGCTTCAGATTACTGTTCTTGCTGAAAATATGCGTCGTGAAGATTTTGAGTTCTCAATCTCTCGTCCAGAGGTTATTGTTAAAGAGATCGAAGGTGTTAAGTGTGAGCCATACGAGCATTTAGTTATTGATGTTCCTGAAGATCTTTCTGGTACTGTAATTGAGCGCCTTGGTAAACGTAAAGCTGAGATGAAATCAATGCTTCCAATGGGTTCAGGTTTCCAACGTATTGAGTTTGAAATTCCTGCTCGTGCACTTATTGGTTTCCGTGGACAGTTCCTTACAGATACAAAAGGTGAGGGTGTTATGAATCACTCTTTCTTAGAGTTCCGTCCATTTAGTGGTGGTGTTGAGTCTCGTTCTTATGGTGCTCTTGTTTCTATGACTGCTGGTTCTACTCTTGCGTTCTCACTATTTTCAATCCAAGATCGTGGTGTTCTTTACATCGGTGTTCAGACTGATGTATATGAGGGTATGATTGTTGGTGAACACTCACGTAGTAATGACCTTGTTGTTAATCCTATTAAAGGTAAAGCACAGTCAAATGTTCGTTCAAGTGGAGCTGATGAAGCTATTAAACTTATCCCTTACCGTGATATGTCACTAGAGCGTGCACTAGAGTGGATCGAAGATGATGAGTTACTTGAAGTTACTCCTAAATCTATTCGTATCCGTAAAAAATTCCTTACAGAAAATGAGCGTAAACGCCACTCTCGTAAAGGAAAATAGATTACTCTTTTTTCACACTATTATATAGTGTGAAAAAATTTATTTATCTCTCTGAAACTTCTCTTTTAATTCTTAATTTTCTTCAAAATATAATCTGTAAAGCCTTGATAACTCACTACTAGCACACTTCTTTGTGTTAACATTCATTTATGAATAATAATTTGATAACAACCAGTTATGCAAAAGAGCATCTTAGTAGTGTGATAAAAGAGCTAGATCAAAGTTCTACTAATACTCAAACTAATAGTATTGTAGAAGATTTAGTAAAAAAAGTTACAGGTTCAGAGTACTCCTCATTATGGATATATGATAGTACTCAGACTGTCTTATTTCGTGAAAGAGCAAATGCTACACCTAGAGAGGTTTCTGTTGAATCAAAAGAGGGACTTTTGTATAGATGTTTTGCTACACAAACAACAATTGTAACTAACTATTTAGCAAGTGAAAAGAACTATGTTGCTAAAATTGACAACCCTGATAATATAAAAATGAAATCTAAAATAATGATTCCACTCATTGATGAAGGAGTTTTTCTAGGAATTGTTACAGCATATTCTTCTGTGTCTCAGATGAAGAAATTCACTTCAAATGATATAGAACTAATGAATGCTATAGTTCCCTTTGTAATTAATGCAGTGTATAAGATAAAAGATGAGCTATTAGAGAGTGAAGATCTAGAGAAAAGAAGTACAGACAGTATTAATCAGTTAGATGATATAAAAGAGCAGCGAAAAAACTTGCAAACATCACAAGAAGTTCTTGATTATGTAGCCAATATTGTACATGATATCAGAACACCATCAAATGGACTTTTTGGTTTTTTAGATATTTTAGAAGAACAAATAGAAGATAAAAGATTACAAGAGTATATTGGTCATGCAAAAGAGAGTGCACAACTTATAAGTGAGTTAACAACATCTATTTTAGATGGTGTTTCAACATCTAGGGAACAATTTGAAGATAAAAATGAACTTGTTTCTCCTTTTAAATTTTTTGGTAATATTGCAAATATTTTTTCTGCTACTATGTATCAAAAACAGATTAGTTATAATATCTATATTGATCCATTACTCCCTAAAGAAATTGAAGTAGAGAGGATAAAACTTAAAAGAGTGATTATGAACCTTATTGGTAATGCCAATAAGTTTACTCCAGAAAAGAAAACGATAGAATTTTCTGTACGTTATAAACAAAAAGATAAAAAAATTCATATTTTTGTAAAAGATAGTGGTATTGGCATTGCAAAAGAGAAACAAGAAGAGATTTTTGAAGCATTTGCACAAGCAGAGGATAATACACACTCAAAATATGGAGGAACAGGTTTAGGTCTTGCTATCAGTGCTGCCTATGTAAAAGAGCTTGGTGGTAAACTTTATGTTGATAGTGAACTTGAAAAAGGAAGTACATTTTATTTTGATATAGCAGTTAAAGCTCAAGATACAGAATTAAAATTTGTGCCAATTAATAATAAAAATATAGAGATAGCTGTTTTAATGAAGCAAGAGAATAACTTTATTGCTAGTAATATGGCGAGATATTTAGTGAAAATGGGAGCTCATAAGCTATCAGCACTCTCTAGTATAAGTAAAATTTCTTCAAAAACTACCCATGTTATAGTTTTTGAAAATATGTTAAATATGGAAGTATTTGAATTTATAAAATCAAATAAACTCAAAATGTTAGTTGTTGAAGAAAACTTCTTAAGTTTAGAAAAAAGTAATTTAGATGGTGCATCTTTAATTTCTCAATATGAATATTTTGCAGAAAATTTATATACCTTTATAGATGAAAAAAAATTACCAAAAGTTTTAGTAGTCGATGATGATAAGATTAGTGTAGATCTACTAAAAATAATGCTTGAAGATGAGCTTTGTGATATTGATGTGGCTTATAATGGTCAAGAAGGCTTAGCTTTATTACAAGATTCAATAGTAAATAATTTACCTTATTCTCTTATGTATTCAGATGCAAATATGCCAGTTATGTCAGGTAAAGAGATGTTACAAAAATATAAAGAGCAGACTAAAAAAAAGGGACTTGAAAATATTTTAAGTGTTTCTATCTCTGGTGATATTTATAAAAAAGATAATGATTCAAATGGATTTGATATTTATCTTGGTAAGCCTTTTAAAAAAGAAGAGGTCAAATCTATATTTAACAAATCAATTCAAACAAGGAGTTATCAGTGATGAAACAAGAAATTACAGATGTAGAAAAAGAGATAACAAGTATAGATCTAATTGTATCAAAAGCAGATGCAGAGGGAAATATTACATATATCAATCCTATCTTTATGAAAATATCGGGCTATAAACAGGGTGAACTATATGATGAGCCTCACTCTATTTTAAGACACCCTGATATGCCAAAGGTAATTTTTAAATACTTATGGGAAAACATAAAAGAGGGTAGAGATGTAACTGCATATGTGAAAAATTTATGTAAAGATGGAAGCTTTTACTGGGTAATTGCTACTGTAAAAATGGCTAAAAACCCTGATGGCTCATTTAGGAATTTTATGTCTACTCGTAGATGTATTACACAGGGTGCTAAAGAGAAAATAGTCACTCTCTACTCTAAACTGCTTGAGATAGAAAAGAGTGATAGTTTTGAAGCATCACAGAGTGCATTTGATAACTTCTTAACACAAAACAGTGTAAATGATACAGCATCATTTAATAAACTCATGCTAGAAATAAACAGATAAATAGGATAGAAATATATGATAAACTTTGATGAAAAAATGAAAAAACTTCGTAGTGTAAATGGTTACTTAGGATCAGCAATACTTAACTACAGTGGTGAAACTCTCTATGTTGACAATGAGAGTACAGGAACAGATATAGCTTACTCTGCTACTATCTTTAATGATGCATTTCGTACAATTAGTGAGACATCTCTTGATGTTGGTTTTAGTGAAGCATCATCAGTAGAAGCTAAAACTTCCGATGGACATGTATTTTTAGTAAAAAGTGCTGGAAATTACAGTGATAACAGTTATTCAAAAATAGATGTTTTTTGTATATTTAGAGATGATGGAAATATTGCATTAGCAAAAATGATAATTGATAAATCTTCAAAAGTAATCTCTAACGAGTTAGCTAAGATATAGAAAAATCTATGAAAACACTCTATCTTATAAAACATGCTAAATCAAATTGGAGTATTCCAGACACAAGAGACTTTGAGAGACCCATATCCAAAAGTGGAGCGAAGGATATAAACACAATTAGCTCTTATCTGATGATTCAAGAAATTTTACCAGATATTATCCTCTCATCTTGTGCATTAAGAGCACAAGAAACTACTGATTTGTTAGCCGATAAAATAGATTTTCAAGGGAAAAAGATTTTTTTAGAAGAGTTGTACATGACAACAGCTGAAGATATACAAGAGATAATTATGGCACAAGATGATTCTCATAGCAGTATATTTGTTGTAGCACATAATCCACATATTAGTGAGCTCATTAACCTAGTTACTGATGAACATTTTAGTAAGATGCCATCAATGGGTCTTGTTGCTTTAAATTTTGATATCGATGAGTGGAGTGAGATGGAGACAAAAAAAGGAAAAATAGACTTTTTTATTTTTCCTAAACAGTTTAAATATTATATGCCAAAGCAGATAAGAACTACACTCAACAGAATTTAGATATCTGCATGACTTTTGATAAAGAGCTTCATGAGAGCTCCTGTTAGAGTAAGATTTGTTATCATCGCAACTAGAACTGTCACACCTGTGATGAGCCCAAAGTTAAAGAGGTTCGTCATACTTGCAAACATAAATACTAAAAATCCAGAACTTAGAACTATAGATGTTATAAAAATAGCACGACCGGATGAGTGTAGAGTAAGTCTTATGGCCTCATCTACATCGTTATGGAGTATATAGTAGCGTTTAAAGTTATGCATATAGTGAATGGTGTCATCAACTACCATTCCTATGGCTATAGCACCTATGAGTATGGTAAACATATCTAAGGGTAGGTCAAACACAACCATAAATGCTATACCAAACATTATAGGTGTAAGATTAGGGATCATGCTTAGAAGTCCTAGTTTAAAGTTACCAATAAGTAGCACCATCAAAACAGCAATAACAATAAATGCGATGATATAAGACTCTATAGAACTCTCGATAGACTTAGTAATAGTTGTAGAGAGAATAGGAAGAGTTCCTGTTACATTTATGGTAGCCATATCTTTGAACTCTGCATCTAGTAGGGTTTGGAGTTCATCTATCATCTCTACATACTCAATACTGTCGACCCAAGGAGCTTTGATACTCATACGAGTTTTAGAGAACTGTGAGTCAACTATCTCCTCTAAATCATCACTTCCACTGTTTTCAAAGAGCAGAAACTCTTGGGCTATGAGGTCTTGGTTTTGAGGTATAACATAGTACTCAGGTCTATTTTCATTTAATGCCATATGTATCTCTTTGAGCACATCATTGATACTTACTATCTTGCCTATAAAGTAGTTTTCACCCTTATAGGTATATATCTCTTTCGTTACCTTCTCTAGGGCATTTAAAAAGAGAGGATTGTAAACGCCATTCTCTTTGCCTGTATCTAAAACAACTTCTATACTTATAGAACCACGAAGCTCTTTATCTATTACTTCAGTGTTTGTTCTTACAATATTTCCTTCCTTAAACCAGTGAAGAGGGTTGTGAGAAAACTGCATCTGAGAAGCTAAGACTAAAGAGATAATGATTACAGCAAGAGCCGATGTGATAATGCTCTTGTAGTAGTTTATAGAAAAGTTAGCTATTTTTATCATAAAGCCATCAAGAAAACTATCTTCATCATGTTCCTTATGTTTCATAGGTAAAAGAGAGAGTAAAACAGGGATGAAGATAAGTGTTAAGATAAGTGCTAAAGTCACACCGATAGCAGAAAATATCCCAAGTGCAGCAACGGGAGCAATGTCTGAGATAGAAAATGATGCTAGTGATGCAGCAGTTGTAAAAGAGGTCATAACTACAGCAAGTCCTGAGTGTCCTATAGCATAGGCAATGGCTAAGTTCTTATCTCCTGTTTCATCAAACTTATGGTAAAAGATGGAGAGTATGTGAATACTATCTCCAATAGCTACAGCGAGTAGAAGTGAGGGAAGAATCTGTGTCATAGAGGTGATAGGGTAGCCTAGAAGTGCCATACTTCCGATAGTAGCGATAAGAGTAAGAATAACAACTATAAGAGGTATAAAGATACCGCTAATACGTTTAAAGGTGATGAAAAGTAGAATAGAGATAGTTAAAACGACATAGAGTATGAACTTTGACATATCAGCCATAAGAGTAGTTTGAAGATTCTTTGTAACTATGGGTGAACCGGCATTGTAGATTTTGAAATCATCAGCCTTATATTTTTTTAAAATTCCTTCGAGTGTACTTATGAGCTCATTTGTCTCAGGTGCGGTTATAAACTCCAGCTCCTCATTATTATGAGTCTCATCTCCAAAACCATCAGCAAGGGGGTCAAAGTCATCAACACCAAGAGAGGTATAAGTGTTTGTAGTAATCATAATAGTTGTAAATGTTGAATCAGCATTTAAGTATAAGTCTCTGTAAATAGTATTGGTTTTGGCAAATTCTGCGATGGCGTTTAATTTTTGTGTATCATCAGGTATGCCATCTAAAAAGAGGTCCTCAACAATGAGCTCAGATTTGTTTCCTATGGTTTTTCTAGCATTTTTTAGAGAGTCAACCTCTTTGATGTAAGGAACTGTATCAAGTATCTCATCATGAAGTTTAAATAGTTTTTCTAAAAATACATTGTCAAATACATCTTTAGTTTTGATGGCAACTATGATTTTCTCATCACGACCAAACTGATTCCTAAAGTCGTTATACATAAGAATCTGTGGATCATCTTCGTAGAGAAATCCCTCTGTTGAGGTGTCAAATGTGATTTTAGGGAGATTGGATGCAAGACCAAAAACAAGAGTTAGTGTTAGAAAAAGAGCGATAAATCTATGTCTTATAACAAGATATGTAAACTCTTCAAACTTTTTTTCTACATTTAAACGCCAGTCTGCTTTCATGATAAACCCTTTAGTCTATAGTTATATTATAAAATAATACTATATTACTATTAGCTAATCGTTAAGTGCCTTTTTATCTATATACATAGCTTTGTCAGCTATCTTAAAAAGTTCTTGAACATCAGTTGTATCTTCGGGATAATAGCTAACACCAAGGCTTAAGTCAAAAGAAATAACATCATTTGTAGTATATGCAAGTGGCATCTTAGTAACTATTTTTTTAATTTTATCAATTTTAGACTGGATGAGAGTTTTACTTTTTATATTATCAAATAAAATAACAAATTCATCCCCACCAATTCTTGCAACAGTATCATTTTTTCGAACTACATAAAGAAAGAGTTTGGCAACATGTTTTAAAAGCATATCTCCAGCATGATGTCCATAATTGTCATTGATTGGTTTAAATTTATCAATATCTATAAAACATAGGGCAAAAAGAGAGTTGTTATCTTTTGATTTTTGGACTGATTCATCGATTTTCTTTAAGAGTTGTGAGCGGTTTGGAAGTCCTGTTAGGCTATCATGTACAGAAGCATGTTCTAACTCTTTTTCTATCTGTTTTAGGTAAGTAATATCTTGACAGATAATGATGTTTTCATAAACTTCAGAACCTTCACCCATGGGAATAATATTGGCATGAAAAGAGATAACTTCATTCATCTGATTGATTGCATTAAAAATAATACTGCTATTTCCATTTAGGTTTAGGTCTCTAGCTTTAAAAAAGAGAGAAAAGTGCTCCCCAATAATATCGTCTGTAGAAACATCAAAAAAGCAAGCGAAAGCATTGTTTATAAGTGTAATGTATCCATCCATATCAACATTAAAACTAAGGAGTCTTTGGTTTATTAATTCACAATGTTTTTCGCTATGTTTATTATTATTATCATTTTCATAAACTAGGGTTCTCTTGTTTATCTCTTGAATCATATTTATATAACTAAGAGACTCTTTTGGTTTTTGAATAATATATGCGATGAAAAGAGTCTGAGCATCTTGGGGAGTAAAAACTTCTATATCTAAATCATAATAGTGAGAGTTTTTTAAGAGCATTGGAAAGTGAATGACACTTGCTTCTTCTTCTCCATGAAAGAGCATACTCATTCTCTCTTCAAGACCAATAAATTCCCACATAACATCTCTAATATCTGAAGATATAGCTAACTTAGATGCATCATCTGCTATCTTAGTTACTAGGTCATTAAACTCAATTATTTTGTAAAACTCATCAAAAATAATGTATGAGACTTTGTTTTTTATACAGACAAGTTTCGTGATAGTTTCTATAATCATTTTGCCAAACTTTGAACTACAAAGTCATCAAGTGAACCAAATATATCCAAAACAGCATCTCCATTTTTGGCAGATGTTTTTAGGACATTTATTATTGAAGGTGAAATCTCTTTTATACTATTGAGTGTCTCTTGGCTAATAGTATGTTTTATGTCACTTTTGTTAAGTGCTACAGAGATAGGGGCATCTTTAACAACATCATGACAGAGTTGTATATGTTTAGAGATGGCATCTATAGTGTTTTGACGGGTAATATCTGCTACTACTATAAAACCTTTAGCTCCAAGAAGATACTGTTTAAATATAGGTTTAAACTCAGTATGTCCCTCTATATCCCAAAGCATAAGTGTTGATTCATTAAGCATTTTTTTTGAGATACTTACTCCGATAGTACTTAGGTACTCTTCACTAAAGCTGTTATCAACAAAGCGTTTAACTAGTGAGGTCTTACCGACACCAAAGTCACCAACCATAACTATTTTATAGGCTAACATTGTTATCTCCTTTTGAGTAACTAATAAGTATACAACGAGCTTTATCAACTTCATTTTTCATATCAACATCCTCTGGTGGAGTCTCTTTTATGATTGAAGTAAAGTTATTTTGTATCTCTCCTTGCTCTCTTAAAAACTTTATAGTAGTGGTAATTCTTTTTTTAGAAAGAAGAGAGTTTTTAAGTTTAGAACCGATTTGGTCACTATAAGAAGTCAGCTTGAGTGTGTACTCAGAATCTAGATTTTTTATAAGCTCTATAACTTTCATAAGCTCTTCTTGTGCAAGAGGATTTAAATTTGTACTTGCTCTATCAAAGTAGATTTTTGTCTCTTTTAGAGGTGGCTTAATCTCTATATCATATTTTATATTTTGAATATTTGGAATTTCTTCTAATTCATCCTTTGCAGTCTGTAGAAGTGAATTATTCCAAACCCAGCCTTTTATCTCTAAAAGAGTGTAATCATAGGAGTAAGTAAGATTGATACCCTCTTGTGTGTTAAGACCTCTAAGTAGATAAGCAATGTTTGAGCTAACTTGCATAGGATCCTGTAGAGAGTTTATAACTAAAAGTTCATTGTTCACATTTAAAACACCATCTATATCTTGTGCTAACGTTTGTGCAAGTTGTTTGTGGTACTCAAAAGGAACACTTCCTTCAAGTCTAACAAGACCATCTTGTGCATAAACACTTAGTTTATAAGATGTTAGTTGTGGCATTTGGTAGAGTTTCTGGTTTATAGTTTGAGTCAGTATTTTATTTTGATAAGATTTATAGTAGCTATATCCACCCCATAGGAGCAAAACAAAGGGTATAAAAAACATAAGAGGGTGAATACTCTTTTTCTTTTCTTCTTCTTTATTTTCAGTAGAATCTAAAAGTCTTGAGATTTCTCTATATATTTCAATATTTTCAAAGGCATCAAGGTCTCCGTTAAACTCTCTAATAGAATCTCCATGATGAAGAACGATATTCTCTAGTGTTTGGCGTATTTTATCGTAGGTGTTTTTATAAGTACTTCCCTCAACTATAACAGCTAAGTAGCTATAGCCACTCGCTTCTATGATAATTTTATTACCCCCATACTCTATCTCACCTAACTCTTGGCTATCACTATTTTGTTCTATCCAGTCATTTACAAAACTTCGAATAGCAGTCATCATTGAGGCTAACATCTCAGGTTCACTAACTGGTGCATTTGGATTTTCAGAGTGAGCGAGAACTATGCCAGTCTCTTTGTGAATGAGTAAAAGAGCACGAATACTTGTAGTGGCATTTTCATTTAAAAGAAGTTCGCTTTCACTTACTCCTTGGAGTTTTGCTTTAATTTTACGTTTTATAGACTTAACAGATAAACCATCTTGTATCTGTGCATTTATTTTACTAAGCATATCTTCAAGCATTTTTGTAACATAACGGCTAATCATGTTTCCCAAAACAGGGTACAGAGCATCAACAACATCATCTTTGTGTGATTTTATCTGCTCTCTTATAGCACTACCAATTAAGGGTGCCATCTGAGTTGCAATTTTATCTTGTGATGTTTCATAGTTTTTATCTATAAGTCGATTAACTATGGGAGAGAGAGCTTCCTCAAGAGAGTTCTCTTCCTTGTTGGGGTTTTTGCTCATTGTATATAAAAATCTATTTTTCTATGTTTGCCATTGAAAGTTGTTGGTTAATTTGAGTACCCTTCATAGCCATAGCTGCTTCCATCATAATATCGGCTGCATCATCACGTGAAAGTTTCCCTAGTCCAAGTTCAGAGATTTTTTCATCTAAAACACCAAGGAGTTCATCTTGAAGTGTGTCCATCTGTGAACGAAGAGTTATTGTATTTTCGGCCTGCTGTTTTTGAAGTTGTTCACGTTTGGCATTTAACTCTTCTTCTACGATGTCAAGAGCATTTTGTAGACGCTTCTCTTGTTTGAGTGCAGAGTCTCTTACATCTGCAAACTCATCTTGCTGCTGTGATGTCATATTTTTGATTTTTCTGCTTATAGTCTCAACTTCACTCTCGATTTTTGAGTTAAAATCATTTTGAGCCTGTTCCATTTTTTTGCGCATCTCTTCGTGAATATTTTTAATAGAAACTTCTAATTTATCAAACTTTTCTTTAAGTTCACGTGATTGAGAACCAAAAAGTATCTCTCTTATTTGATCTACATTTCCTAATTGTGTTATATCATTTTCTGTTTTGTTTGTCTCTGTTTTGCTCATTGGACTTCCCTCATAATAGAATAAATAAAATTACTATTCTATTATACATTAAAGAAGTGATTAAATGGTGACTATTCTAGTACTATTTTTAATTTTGCTATAATGTTTCAATATTTTAAAGGGTGTAGGTTTATTGATAATTTATGAAAGAAGAAAAATTACATTATATTAAAGAGACTATGGAAAGTATAGCACATCAGTGGCGCCAACCTCTTTCTCAGATTAATTCAACTGTAGGCTTAATTGATAAAATTTTATATGATAAAAATATTCAAGATCCTCTACTTGAAGAAAAACTTCAAGAAATAGAAGCCTTAACACGATATATGTCAGACACTATTGATGATTTTAACAATCACTTTGCACAAAATAGTAAAAAAGAGAGAATAAAATTAGCTAAAGTATTAGAAGATGCACTTTTAGCTGTCGAGAGTAGTTTAAAAGAGAATAAGATTGAATTTAATCTCAAATTAAATACTGAGCATGAGTGTGAGTGTTATGTTGAGCAACTCAAGCAGATACTAATAGTTCTTTTAAATAATGCAAAAGATGCTCTTGTGGAAAGAAATACATTTAATGCAAAAATTGAAGTAGAACTTTTTTACCAAAAAAATGAATATATAATTAAAATTTCTGATAATGCAGGTGGAATTACGAAGAGTGTTAAGGATAAAATGTTCGAACCTTACTACACAACTAAACATCAGTCCCAAGGCACAGGTATAGGTCTTTATATGGCAAAAAAGATAATAGTTGAACGTCATAATGGTTCACTTAATGTTAAAAATGCAGGTAGAGGTACAGAGTTTTTAATTCATCTGCCAGAGGTGAAAAGATAATGAATGAAAAAGAGAGATTATATGACCTTCTTTATGTAGAAGACGAGAGAGAAGTTCGACGAAATTATGTTGATTATTTAGAGCGTTTTTTTCAAAATGTATATGAGGCTGAAGATGCTTTACAGGGGATGAAACTCTATAAAAGTAAAAAACCTTCTATTCTAATAATTGACATTAATCTTCCAGGTAAAAGTGGAATAGATTTTTTAAAAGAGATAAGAAAAACAGATCACACAACAAAGGCTATTATGCTTACGGCAAACTCTGATGTTGAGACACTTTTGCATGCTACAGAACTAAAGTTAACTAAGTACCTAGTTAAACCAGTTTCAAGAAGTGATCTTAGAGAAGCTATTGTTTTGGCTGAAGAGGAAATTTTGAATTATTCTATTCTTTCAAATAAAATTATAAAAATGAAAGACTCTTTCTCTTGGGATAATGAAAATAAAAAACTTTTGTACCATAATGAGGAGAGAGGTTTAACTAAAAAAGAGACAGAACTTTTGACACTTCTTTTTTCAAATACTAAAAAGATATTTAGCACTAGTGATATAATTTTTGAACTTTGGTATGATATAGAAGAGTCTAAAAATGACTCTTTAAAAACCCTTATCAAAACCCTGAGAAAGAAGCTTCCGAAGGGAAGTATAAAAAATATTTTTGGTGTAGGGTATAAACTAGAAATTTAACTTTTCAAATACTCAACAACTCTTTTTTCAAGCCAAAATTCTGGTTGAAAAAGAGTTCCTCCAATAAAACCAACATGACCACCCTTTTGAGTTAGTTCTAGTGTAACATTTGAAGAGAGCTCATCAGCAGTTGGAATAATATCTTTTGTCATAAAGGGATCATCAATCGAGTGAATGATGAGTGTTGGTGTTTGAATATATTTAAGGTATTGTTTTGAACTTGATTTTGTATAGTAATCTTGGGCAGATTTAAAACCATGAATAGGAGCTGTATATGCTCCATCAAAATCCCAAAAAGTTTTAAGACTCTTTATATCTTGGCGTTTAAGATTTATGAGTCTATTCATGTCGTGTTTATCATACTTTTTATCCAATGCCTTGTTAAGATCTTTGACAAGCCTATGTTGATAGTATCTTGAAAATCCTAGGTTCATTCTATCTGAGCAGACATCTAACTGCATAGGAGGGGAGACAGCGACTACTTTTTCTAAAAGATTATTTTCTTTTATTTCTCCTAGAAGTTTTAGAAGCATATTTGCCCCTAGTGAGTAGCCAACTGCATAGAGTTTTGAGTAAGGAAACCCTTTTTTTACACTCTTCATGAACTCTAGGGCATCACCACTATCTCCGCTATGGTATGAACGAGGAAGCTTGTTATCGGTTCCTGTACATCCACGAAAGTGCATTAAAACAGAGTCAAAACCATTTTTACTTAACTCTTCAACAACTCCTTGAATATAAGGAGATTTATATGAACCTGCTAAACCATGAAAAAGGATTACGAGGGGAGTGTTATCTTGGCGTTTGTTAGTTTTATGCCAATAGCACTCTAAAAAATCTCCATCATTTAAAGAGAAGTTTTTTGTCTCAAAGAGAATATTTTTCTCTTTTCTAAAGAGTGATGAGTAGACTGTTTGGAGATGGCGATTTCCAAGACCAAAGGCTGGTTTAAATGAGGCTATAACTAGTCTTTATCGTGAAGAATTTTATCTAGCATATCAAAGACATCATCACTACCTTTTTCCATCTCTTTAAATGCCGCTAACATAGACTCTTTATCTACATCATCATCCATCATAAGATCAAAAACTTTATGTGTTCCATTATGTACTGTTGCATGTGGATTTTCAAGTGCTTTATAGTGTGAGGTGTGAGAGAAAGTATCTTTACCGTCTCCTTCATAGTACCATTTACCAAGTCTACAGTTATGATGATCAACGAATTTAAACTGCTCCTCTTTAGTGATTGCTGAGTAGTAGGTATTTACTTTCCATAGAATATGGTCAAGTTTAGCTAAAGACATAAAAACTCGGTCATTAGAGAATCCCATAGCTTTAAATGATTCGCTGAGTCCATCATGGTTCGTCCCAATACAGTTGTTAAGCTCAGCTATAAGTTCACTTGATTCAGTAACACTTTTTTGAATACCTGAAAATTGATCAGACATGCTATCAACATCTTGTTTCATAGTTTGAAGTGAGATGTTTATTTCACTTACTGCTTTATCTGTTCTGTCTGCAAGTTTACGTACTTCATCAGCAACAACGGCAAAACCACGTCCGTGCTCTCCAGCACGAGCAGCTTCAATAGCTGCATTTAGAGCAAGAAGATTAGTTTGATCAGAGATGTCTTTTATGAGACTTAAAATGGTAGTAATATCGTTTGTTCTTTCTGAGAGTCCTTGAACTGTATGTATTGAGGTGTCAGATAAAGCATTTAAATCATCTAAAACATAAGAAATTTGTCCTGTTTTTTTACTGATGAGTGTAAGGCTATCTACAAGATGACTAGTTCTGGAGAGACTCTGTTTTGAACTATTAACAGACTCTGCAATATTGCCTTGAATATCTGCAATATTTGATTTGAGGTGTTGGGATTGAAGTAGCATAAGAACATCAGAGAGTTTTTCATCTTCTGTTGAATTTTTATTATCGAGTTGAGCTTGTAACTCGATAAGTTGTGCTTTTAGGAGCTCATTTTCTTGCAGAGTTTCTTCATGCTTTTGTCTTAGTTTATTATATGTTTCTGTAGGAACACCATTACTTCCAAATAACCCCATTTAAACCCCTTTAGTATAAAAAGTATTGCTTAGAGTCTATCTAATGTCTTATTAGTTTTTTCTGAATAGAGAGCTTGTAATTTTGATTTAATGAGTAGATGGATATAATCATAAACTTAAATTTAATTCCGGAGCTTAAAGATGGACAGAAAGAAAATATATAACCCCGAGTCAACAGAAGATGTGAATGATAGAAAAATATTCGGTGGTAGTCCAACAGGTATCTTTGAATTAAATAATATTAAATACCAATGGGCATATAACCTCTGGGAGATGATGTTAAACAATACTTGGTTTCCAAAAGAAGTTGATATGACTCGTGATGTGAATGATTATAAAAATCTTACAGTTGCAGAAAAAACAGCTTATGATAAAGCACTTTCACAGTTGATCTTTATGGACTCACTGCAAACAAACAATATTATAGATAATGTAAATCCATACATTACTGCTCCAGAGATTAATCTTATTTTAGTTCGTCAATCTTTTGAAGAGGCTCTTCACTCTCAAAGCTATGCTGTTATGGTTGATAGTATCTCCACAAATAGTGAAGAGATTTACGATTTATGGCGTCGTGATATGATGTTGAAAAATAAAAATGATGCAATTGCTAGAGTCTATTTAGAGTTAGCTAAGAATCCATCTGAAACAAATTTCGTTAAGGCATGTTTTGCAAACCAAATTTTAGAAGGTATCTATTTCTACAGTGGCTTTGCTTACATCTATACTCTTGCACGTTCTGGAAAAATGTTAGGTTCCGCACAGATGATACGTTTTATTCAGCGTGATGAAGTTACACACCTTGTACTTTTTCAAAATCTTATAAACACACTTAGAAAAGAGCGTCCTGACCTTTTTACCGAGACTCTTAAAGCTGAAGTAATTGAGATGTTTAAAGAGGCTGTTAAGCTTGAATCAGAGTGGGGAAAATATATCACTCAAGGACAGATTTTAGGTCTTACAGATGATATTGTTGAGCAGTATATAAAATACCTTGCCGATGATAGATTAACTTCTGTAGGTTTTGATAAACTTTATAATGTTGAAAATCCTATAAAATGGGTTGATGATTTTGCTAAGTTTAATGATCAAAAAACAAACTTCTTTGAAGCTACTGTAACAAACTATTCTAAGGGAAGTCTATCATTTGACGATGACTTTTAGGTGATGAAGCACTTATTAACAGTACTTCTCCTAGTACTCACTCTTTTTGGAGCAAATGTTGATGAATTTGCAGTAGAGATGGGTTTTGAGCGTGATTATAAAACTGCTCTAGCTAAGGCTAAAGCAGAGAATAAACCGCTCATGATGGTTTTGGGTGCTGACTACTGTCCTTGGTGTCGTAAGTTTGAGCGTAAAACACTTAGCTCTAAACTTATAAAACCTGAACTAGACAGGAGTGTTATTACTTTAATAGTAGATAAAAAGTTTGATGTAAAAAGTTTTCCAAAAGAGTTTCAGACACAACTAACACCAAGAGTATTTTTTATAGACCCTAAAGATGGTAAAAGTTTTTATGAAACAGTTGGTTATGTAAAGAGAAAAGTGTATCTTAGAGACTTAGAAAAAATGCTCACACTCTATGGAAAACAATAGATGAAGATTCTGTTTTTTCTTCTATTTACCCTCTCTCTTCAAGCAGCAGGATTTTGGACACTTACAGGTTTACAAAAAGCAAATATTTATGTTGCCAATGATCTTTCATATATAAAGCCAGAGACTATTAAAACCATAAAAATAAAGATGGCTACTATGCTAAAGAGCAATGGTATTTTAACACATCAACAAGATAGTCCAACCCTTATGATTAAGCTAGAAGAGATCTCGAATGATGGTGTTTATTATGTTTATGTAAAACTTGCACTTGGTGAAGAGGTTCAAACTTTTAGAGCAGACAAGAGTGCTACATTTGCTCTTACATATGACTCAAATGACTTTATAGAAGTTGATGCAGAAGAGTTAGATAGTGAGATTTTAGATAGTATCGATTTTTTACTTTCTCAGTTTAGTGAACAGTACGAGGATGACAAAGAGTAAGCTCTTTTAAGGAGAACTATTATAACAACACTACATTCCCTCTCATTTGTTACAACAGATGACTATAGTAAGAACTTACAAACATTACTATCACTTATAAAAAATATCCCTTATAACTCCATTGTGGTAGCACCAGAAGTCTGTTTAACAGCTTATGATTATGAAAATTTTGATGCTCTACTTAAGTTTGCACCAAATGCCATAGAAGAGATAAAAAGAGTTTCTAAAAATAGAACTATTATACTTACTATCTTAGAGAGACGAGGTAAAGAAGTTTTTAATTTTGCAAAAATTTTTTACAATGGCGAAGTAGTTTATGAACGTGCTAAAGCAAGACTTTTTCGTTTTGGAGATGAGCACAAGTATATGAGTGAAGGAGATGATGAAGCAATCAAAATTGTAGAGGTAAATGGCATAAAAATAGCAATATTTATCTGTTTTGAACTGCGTTTTAAAGAGCTGTGGCAGATGAGTGAAGGTGCAGATGTTATTGCTATTCCATCCTGGTGGGGAGTTTTAAGAACAGAACATTTTAAAGCCTTAACACAAAGCTTAGCTATTATGAATCAGTGTTATGTAGTAGCAAGTGACTCTAAAAATGAAGAGTGCACAAAAATGAGTGGAATAATTACACCTCAAGGTGAAGTACAAAGAAACATTGATAGATCCTCCTTAGAACAGGAGTATAAGCCAAAAGAGATAGCTCTTATGCGTCGTTATATGGATGTAGGTATAGTATGATTTTAAAATTCTTTTTGCTATTTTTATTGGCTATGACAGAACTCTTTGCATTAGTAGATATAAACAATGCAACAGTCGAAGAACTCTTAAAACTCAATGGTATTGGAAAAGCAAAGTCTCAAAAAATCATTGATTATCGAAATGAGCATCAATGTTTTAGAAGTATAGATGAGTTAGCAGATATTGAAGGTGTGAGTAAAAAGATAGTACTTATAAATAGAGCTAATTTAAGCCTTGGTGTTTGTAGTAATTCTACAAAGAAAGAGAGTCTAGCATTTAGTTCATTAGAGGATGTTTTAGTAGACCCTGTAAATATTGTTTTTGTAATTATTATACTTATACTAGGTCTCCTTGATTATAAAACAAGCAAAGATCTCAAAAGTCAAATTATTAGTGTGGGTGTGCTTGGTACCTTTGTGGGTATTTTTATAGGACTACAAGGTTTTGATCCGGCCGATATTCAAAATAGTGTAAATGATATTTTAGTGGGTTTAAAAACTGCATTTTTTACTTCTATAGTTGGAATGAGTGTTTCCATATCACTCTCTGTTCTCCAAGAGCTAAAGGCTAAACCTGAAAACAGATAATAATGAATGGATGAGCATATCCGATATGATGTCTGGATTAATGCTTATTTTTCTTTTTATTGCCATCAGTTTTATGATAGAAACAGAGTCTCAAAAGCAAGAGATGAGAGATATAGCAATTTCATATAGAGACACTAAAGCAAATCTTAATGAGACCCTCTATGAAGAGTTTGAAAATGATTTGGAGCGATGGAATGCAAACATAACAGAGGATAATCACATTGTATTTGCCTCTCCTGAATTACTTTTTGAGGTAAGCAAGAGTAAAATAACAGATGAATTTAAAACTATATTAGAAGAATTTTTTGCTAGATATATTACAGTTTTAACTGCTAAAGGGTATAAAAATGAGATACTTGAGGTAAAGGTCGAGGGACATACTTCGAAGAGATGGGACTCTGCTACTTCTCCACAAGAGATATATCTAAATAACATGAAGCTTTCACAAAATAGAGCTTATGAAGTCTTAGTGTTTTGTTACTCCTTAAAAGATAATGTCATAAATGAAAATAGAGTTTGGATACAGAAGCATTTTAGAGCAAATGGGATGGCATTTTCACAGTTAAAAGATGTAGAGAAGGCTCGAAGAGTTGAGTTTAGTATTACACTTAAGAGTGAAGATAAGGTCTATAAAATTTTAAAGTAACACCTAAAGTAAGTAGGAATAAGCTTTGCTAGTAGATATATAAATAATTAAAAGAGATAAATAACTTGGATAGAATAACAGCAACAAAAACAGCACGAATGGCAGATGCGATAGAAAAAGAATTTCCAGTATCACCTGAGGTCAAAGAGGCAATAGCAAAGACAAATAGAGAAGCCTTTGTCTCTACTGGTTTTAAACATAGTGCCTATAAACTAGATGCTCTTCCTATTGGAGCAGCACAGTATATAAGTTCTCCTTTGACAGTAGCTAAAATGACAGAGTATCTTTTCCCTCGTGGTGCAGATAGAGTTCTTGAAATAGGCTGTGGCAGTGGATATCAAGCAGCAGTTCTTTCACATCTTTTTCGTGGAGTATTTACTATAGAACGCATAGAACCTCTTCTTCTTGAAGCAAAACAGCGTTTTAGAAGTTTAGGAATAAATAATATTCACACAAGAACAGATGATGGGCAAAATGGATGGGTCTCTTATGCACCTTATGATAGAATACTCTTCTCAGCAACAGCCAGAGAGATACCTGTAAAACTATTTGACCAACTTGCAGATGGTGGTATATTGGTTGCACCAGTAGAAAAAGGGAATAAACAAGTTATCACTAGGTTTATAAAGAATGGTTCGACTATTGAAGAAGAAGAGTTAGAAGATTGTGATTTTGTACCTGTTTTGGACGGTATACAAAAGTAACTACATAGGAGTTAGTGATGAGAAAAATCGTTTTATTATTTGTTTTAGTTTTTGCTTTATTTGCGGAGGATATGACCTATAAAGATGAAGTTTACGAAAATGTAAATGGTGAAATTAAAAAAAATACTGATGAGCTCTATAATACTTTGAATTTTGTAGAAGATAATGAGACAAAAAAAACAATTTATCAATACTCACACTCTGTCTTTAATATAAAAGCACATCATGCAAATTATCTTTTACCAATTGGTGTGAGAATTAATGGTAACTATGATGATCCAACAAAAGAGCGTAAAACCTATAGAGCAGAGGTAGAGTTTCAAGTAAGTGTAAAGTATGACTTTTCACCAAATTTACTAGGTCTTGGAGAACTCTATACTGTAGCATACACACAGCACTCCTTTTGGCAGTATTATGTAGGTGATGCCTATTTTAGATCAAGTGATTATAACCCAGAGATTTATGTAACAGTCCCTTTAAAAACTGAGTATGTAAAGGCCGTTCGTTTGGCAGTCGCACATAAATCAAATGGTTTAGGTGTACCCCATGAGAGAGCTTGGAATTATGCAACACTTTATACATATTTTCAGTATAAAGCTATTTTTACAGAGTTAGCATTATGGTATAGATTTCCTGACAATTATGACTATAATCCAAACTTGATAGATACTATGGGAGATGGGCATGTAAAGTTTCTCATTCCATATAAAAAGCATCTCTTAACAACTTTATTTAGAAATAACTTCAAGGGTAAGGGTGCTTTAGATGCACAGTATAGTTACCCACTTTTTGGAGAGAGTCTCTTTCTTTATGTGAAAGGTTTTGTAGGTTATGGTGAGACAATGAGCTCATATGGTGGTAATCCTGAACATGCAGGTCAAACACCAATGAGAGATGATTATGTAGAAAAAATTGCAATTGGGTTTAGTTTATCACGATGAAACAGTTAATTATTATAGCTATATTAGTTAGCTCTACTTTTGCTGCTACCTCCTTTGAAGATGCTTATAGTGTTTATAAACAAGATGACTTTAAAAGATCTCTTAAAATGTTCACAAAGTTAGTAGATGAAGATAAAGATTATGATGCTGCATACATACTAGGATTTATGTATGAACATGGAGAGGGTTGTGAAGTAGATATAGCAGAGTCTCAAAAGTATTATAAATTCTCTTCGCATGGTTACTATTGGCAGTTTAAACCAGATCCTAGCCGTAGTACAAAAAAAGAGCAAAAAAAACTGTTTGGCTCACTTCAAAAGTCTGATAATGAGATAACACAAGAGACTATTAAACAATACACTCAATCTCTCTATAATATTAAAGCACATGGTGCAAATTATTTTTTGCCTATTAGCTATCGTTACAAGGGAAGTTACCCTCAAACAAATGGACATGATGCACTTGAGGTAGAGACAGAGTTTCAGTTAAGTATAAAGTATGATTTTGCTGCAAATCTTGTAGGTTTAGGCGAAATATATTCTATAGGTTATACACAAGTGTCATTTTGGCAACTCTATGCAGATTCGGCCTACTTTCGAGAGACAAATTATAATCCTGAAGCTTTTATAACTGTACCAGTTCAGACTGACTCACTAAAAGCAGTAAGAGTGGCATTTGCACACCAGTCAAATGGTAGGGGTGGTCCAGAAGAGAGATCTTGGAACTTTGTGAGTGGTAGTTTTTACTTTCAAACAGGCTTTTTCTTTACAAGTGTGAAGTTATGGCACAATGTTTTTTCATTAGACTATAACCCTGATTTGATGCACTATTTAGGATATGGAGAGATTGAACTTATAGTTCCATATAAACACCATATACTAAAACTAAAATCACGAAATACTTTTAGTGATAAGCGTGCAACAGAAGTGAACTACTCTTACCCAATGTTTGGTTCTAAGGACCTCTTCTTTTATGCAAAAGCATTTAGCGGCTATGGAGAGTCTTTGATAGATTACGATAACAAGGTAAATAAGATAGGTATTGGATTTAGTATATCACGTTGAAAAATAAAATAATATTTTGTCTATGCCTTCTGTTCCTAGAATGTAATGCAGAAGAGGGAAAAGTAGTGCCAGCACAGGAAAAGAGGGACTCTAAACCGCTTAGTCATCAGTTTAATGCTGTATGGAATGAAGTGATTTTTGATCCTCTCTCTAGCCTACCACAAGAGAGTATTTCATACAGTAAACTTTTTGATGGAGGTCTTGATCTCATCTCTTTAAATGCTAAAAGAACTTTAAGTAGTGAAGCAGATATCATCGAGCCATTTAACAAACTTGTTCACCCTAATGGCGTTTGTTTAAGTGGTGTATGGAAAATAGATACACCAAATCCTTACAGTGGACAGTTTAAAAATGGAAGTGAGTCACTTCTTATAGCTCGTGCATCAACAGCTATGAGTGCAACAAAAAGGGGTGAGATTCGTGCTTTTGGTATGGCTGTAAAACTCTTTGGCACAATGAATAAAGAGGAGACGACTACAAACTCTTTGGCAAATTTCTTTGTTATAGATGATTTAGGTGGAACAGATACCCAGTACTACACAGATGTAGCACTCACAAATGAACCTGATGTTAGTTTTACAAGTGCAGTTTTTGGCTCTCTAGCATATGGACTGAAAGTAGCCTCAGCATTTAGTAGTACCGATGAAAACTCTGGAATTAGACAGCTTTATGAACTCTCCTATCTTGGTGAGGGTGAGAGTAGTCGTGTAATCACTCCAAAATGGATAAAAATAGAAGCACAGAAGAAGCAGACGAAGTTTGGAGTGGAGGATTTTCGGGAGGAGTTTATCTTAGGGGTTGGTGAAAACTTGGTTTTTAATATCTCTGTAACGAGTCAAGAGATAGAGGGTGTAAAACAGTTTAAAAAGATAGGAACAATCACATTTGATAGCTCTGTTATCTCAACAACTTGTGATCACCGTCTCCATTTTCACCATCCTCTATGGAGAGATGATTTAGTTTATGAGTAGTTTGCAAAGTTGATATTATGTTATAATTTAAGTACTAAAGTATCTCCTACAAGGAGTTACACTTATATGATTTTAAAATAGGTGTTGAAAAGTACAAATAAAAGAGTAGAAGGTAGAGAGTAAAATGGAAGAGATATATGGCATTAAATATACTAAACCAGAGGTTGTTTTACTTCAAGACACAGGAATAGGTGTAGCAGAAACTGCTGCTCGTACTTGCTATGACTCTTTTACAAACAGCGAAAACGAAGTTATTCAAAATTTAAAAAATAGACTTCCAGATAGTACAATGTGTGATGAGATAAATGATATAGAAGATTCAGCACTTTTAGATGATTTAGCTTGGACATATTTTCACCACTCTATTTTAGAACATGCAAATCTCTCTTTTTTGATTCGTGGTACTTCTCGTGGGGTACTTCAAGAGCATGCTCGTCATCGTATTCAAGCTATAAGTGTGCGTTCAACTCGTTACACAATGAGTGGAATTATTAATGCTTTTGTCGCTTCAAAACATGGTGGAGATAGAGACTTTTTTATAGCAAAAGTACAAGAGTTTGATATGTTTGTAACTTCTGATGAGGAGTATAACAAGTTAGAGATTGGTGCAATGTATGATAAGCTAGATTTTCAATCTAAAAAGTTTGAGGACTTTCACTTTATCTCTGTAGCAAAAAGTTCAATTCCTTTTATAAAAGAGTATGAGGGTAATGCTCAAGCTCTTTACGATGCTCTACAAGCAGGTAAGAAAAAACGAAATGTTGGTGATGCTTTTAAACATATTATCAGTGATAATGTAAAAGTAGATATGGTAGTTACATTTAACCTTAGAAGTCTTAGAAACTACTTCACACTTCGTGATAGTGGTGCTGCATTTTTTCAGATACGCTGGCTTGCACAAGAGATGATGAGAGTTACACCTAAGAAGTATTTAGACTTAATTATAAAAAGTAAGTAGGAAATATATGTACAAATTAGCGATACTAACAGCACTCACTTTGAGTGGATGTTCGAACTTTACTATTAATGCAACAATGTGTGAACAGATAGCTTCTGAACCAAATGCAGTAATACCTCAAGAGTGTAGAGATTACAGTGAAAAAGAAGCAGACAAAGCATTTAACAAAGTAGTTGATGATAAAAAAGTAGCAGATAAAGATATTAAATTTGATAAAGAGGAAGAAGAGTAATGAATAGAAGTGAAGTATGTGAGTTATGTGGTTGTAGTAATGATGTTGCGTTAGTAGAGTTACCAGTAAGTGATTCAAGTGAAGAGCAATCTATATACTTATGTTCAAACTGTAATGGACAGATCAGTAGTGGAGAGTTAGATGAGAACCATTTTAACTGTCTTAACGATGCAATGTGGAGTGAAACACCAGCAGCTAAGATAATGTCTTATATTCTTTGGAGTAGACTTGGTCGTCAAGATATGATAGAGATGATGTATCTTGAAGAAGATGAGTTAAAACTAGCAGAACAGGCTGTAAATGCAGAAGCAAATAAGGTTACATTTCGTGATGCAAATGGTGTAGAACTTCTTGCTGGAGACAGTATTGTTATCTTAAAAGATTTAGATGTTAAGGGTGCTGGTTTTACTGCTAAACGTGGAACTACTGTAACTCGTATATCTCTTCCACACGATATGGATGACCATGTTGAAGGTCGTGTAAATGGAACAAAGATTTATCTTAAAACAGAGTTTATTAAAAAAGCCTAATGCAAGCAGAAGATAGATTTCATAAAATAGATAAGGATTTTCGTAATCCTTTCGCACGTGACCGGGATAGAATAATTCACTCAGGTTCGTTTCGTAAGTTAGAGTATAAAACACAAGTTTTTTTAAACCATGAGGGTGATTTTTTTCGTACTCGTTTAACACACTCTATAGAGGTCTCTCAAATAGCTCGTTCTATTACTTCTACTTTAGGACTTAATGAGTCTCTTTCTGAGGCTATTGCACTTGCACATGACTTAGGACACACTCCTTTTGGTCATGTTGGTGGAGATACCTTAGATGAGTGTCTCAAAGATGATGGTTTTACTAATGGATTTGAGCATAACTTTCAGAGTTTTCGTGTAGTTTCAAAGTTAGAGAAACGCTATAAAAACTTCGATGGACTTAACCTCACTTTTGCTACACTAGAGGGCATACTTAAGCACTCCTATCCTTATCATAAGTCATTTTTACCAGCCTCTGTTCATGAGCAGTTTAACTTAGATAAACATCCCTCTTTTGAGGCAATGATAGTAGACCGTGCCGACGAGATAGCTTACACTAGCCATGATATAGATGATGGTGTAAACTCTGGAATCATTAGTTTTGATGACCTGAAAGAGAGTGAGTTAGTCTGTGAGATATTAGAAAAAGTTGAAGCTGAGGGAGTAGGTAAAGAGAATGATGAGATGTTCCGTTATAGATTTAGCTCACACCTCATAAACCATTTAGTCTACTCTCTGTTAGACTACTCAAAGCCTAGACTCCAAGATAACTCAAATGAAACGCCAATTGGGATGGAACCTGAACTAGAGACTAAACTCAAAAAACTTAAAAAACTTCTTTTTACTAAAATGTATCAACATAAAAATATTGTCAGAAAGATGTATGCTGGAAAACAGGCTATAAAAGGTCTCTACACTGGACTGATGGAAGATGATAAAATGCTTCCAGAGTTTTACTACAAACAACTCTTATATCGAAAAAAACATCGTGTAATTGCTGATTATATTGCAAGTATGAGTGATAGGTATGCACTTAACTTCTACAATGAAATGTATGGAAAACTTTGATAAATGAGATTTTTTT
>Ga0256826_1000422_pt1 | contig 25723 bp, 25 predicted proteins | sample CV79metaG_FD_185975 | JGI IMG/M metagenome (GOLD analysis project Ga0256826, IMG submission 185975) | Hydrothermal vent microbial communities from East Pacific Rise, Pacific Ocean - CV79 | ecosystem: Environmental > Aquatic > Marine > Hydrothermal vents | place: Pacific Ocean: East Pacific Rise...
ATAATATTGTGACATAAGTATATCATAAGAGCTTGTTAAATTTTAGTTTTTTTGAATTTATTTTGATGAGTGTGTAAAAGTGGTGGGTCCTATGTGACTCGAACACATGACCACTCCGTTATGAGCAATAGCTAGTATTATTCCTTAAAGTTCCTTTAGACCTACTTAAGCAGCTATATAGCCTTTTCACTTTCTTATTAATTCTTTTAATAGTATAATTAATTCTCAAGAGAGTATGTCCCAAAGTATGTCCCAAGCAAAAGGAAAAATAATGGCAGTAGATAGAAGTCAGTTTACAAAAAATGTTGTAACTGGCATAAAGGCAAATAGTACTTATACTAAATTTTATATTAGTTGTAGAGTAAATAAAAAACTAAAACAGAAAGTCCTTGATTATTCTACTAAGGCTTGGGATAAGAGAACAAAAATATCTAAAGCAAAAGTAGAGCTTCAAAATTTAAAAGATGCAATGGACAATTTCATTGATTCTGATGCTAAAGTCAATGAAATTGTAAAGATGTATTTCAATACACTACCAGATACCGCTTATAAGAGTAATCGCTTATCTTATTACAATAGAAAAGTAAAACCTGTACTAGGATCAAAAAGAGCAAATACAGTGCTACCCATGCATATACAAGACCTTGTTAATAACTTAGCGAAGAAAGGCGATAATCCAAGAACTGCAAAACAAGCAGTTGAAGTCCTCTCCCCTGCTTTTAAAATTGCACGAGCCAATAGAATCGTAATAAGTAATCCATGTGAAGATGTAAAAATCGCTCCGGCTAAGAGACGAAAGATCGTTGTTGATGCAACAATGAGGTTAAAAGAAATCTATGATGCCATACAATCTACTTATGCAGATGAACCTCTATATAGAGCTTTGTTTTTAATGGCATTGCATGGTCGTAGAAAAAATGAAATACTCAACCTAAAATGGGAACATATATCTTTTGAGCATGATTATTATCTACTACTAGATACCAAGAACAATGAAGAACAAAAGATATTCTTACCACCTAATGTAAAAGCTTGCTTAGAAGAGTTTAGAGATAAACAAGGTTGGGTATTTGAGTCTCCTGTAAACCCAGGGAGAAGATTAAGTGATGTTAAATATCAAACTGCTAAACTAAAAAGCAAGATTGGTGATTGGTTTGGTATGCATTACTGTAGAAATGTACTTGTAAGCGCAATGGCTGAGAGAGGGGTTGAAGCTATCCATATGAGTGGAGCATTAGGGCATGCAGACCCAAATACTATTACTAAGTATCTTACCATGAACTATATGCAAGGTTCAAAAATAGCTAGTGATATGATACAAAAATAGATCTACTCATACATGTCTACAATAGAAATATTTGTAACTTTTCTGTTAAATCACTCATAAACTTGTCACTGCATATCTATTAAGCTATTTTGATATTAATTTTATCAATTGCAGAGAGTAATCTTTCTTCAGTATAAGTTGGAAGTAATGCGAGTCGATAACGAAGATATAAAAACTTTGCATGAAGGTGTTCTTCACTTGGTTCTAAAAAAACACGAAATATTCTATCTAAAGATTCTTTTACTTTAGTAATATATTTCTTCTTTTTTGAAAATTTTTCAGTATCTCCTAGTTCTTCAATATAATTCTCGAGGGTATTTATCTCTCCCGAAAATCTTATTAGTTCTTTTACACGGGACTTAACTAAATCAGGTCGATTTAGTGCATAATATGAAATAGAGGCTGTCCCCTTTTCTTCTATAATTAAACTTGTATCTTTAGCCTTGGCAATAGAAGTATGATCTTCTAGATTGTTTTCAAAATAAATGTAATCCATAGGATCTTCATAAGCAGGATTAATTAGCAAAGGGAGTTCATTTTGGATATTGATTATAGAAGGTGGCTCTCTTAATCTGTCAGGGACAGACAAAGGAAAATAATCTTGTTTACCTAAGCTGATAGATTCTTCATTAATAACATATTTTCGTCTTTGATTACATCGAGTACAGGCAGGAAGCAAATTACTCCATTCAGCAGCAAGCCACCAATAGCCATGTGACAGATGGGACCCATCCGTTAATGTAACTCTACCTTTTGGTCTAAAATGCTCAATATTCAAGTCTCCTGTGACTGCATATTGCATTTCACAATATGCACACTTTTTATAAAATAAAGTTTCTAATACTTTTTCAATTTCATCATCTTTATACAAAGAAAATTTAAATTTTCCATTAATACTTAAAGATTGCCTACAATTGTAAGAAAATTCCTTTTTCACCTTAGTACTACTAAGGATAACTGGTTCACTAACTAATTGTCGTAATCGCTTAATCATTTATATGTGCATCCATTTTCTCTAATATTTTAGTCGTCATTTTATCTACAGAGTCCTTCGACCATTCATTGTATTGCTTCTTACCTGTCCGTTGTGAAAGTTCTTTATCAATTAACTTATACATTAATCGCTCACGTTCAGTAGACCCAAGAATATTATAATTTGCTAAATATTCTTTTAATTCATTCAGTCTTTGACTGTCTTTCAATGGAAGATTACTTTGTGATAATAAATAATAATATTCTGCAAACTCTCTTTCTAGCTCAGGTTTCATAGTTGATTGTAGACCAAATATTGATGTAAGCATCTGATCTACACCTAAGCCATCCATAATACTAGGTACTTTATTTGTTGTTAATATAGTGCCATTCTTATCCCGACTTAATACACTAACTTCTTCATGGTCAACACCTCTTAATATAAGTGGATCATGAGTAGAAAATATAAATTGTACATATGGAAATGTATCTCGTAGTGCAGACACTATTTTCAATTTCCATTCTGGATGTAAATGTGCATCTAGTTCATCTACAATTACTATTCCTTTTGCACCTTCCATTTTATTTGTTCTTGTGTACAATACATCCATAATATCTGTGACAAACGAAATAATACTCTGATAGCCAGAACTAAAGTTTTCTAGTTTATGTGCTTCTCCATTATGTTCAATAATTAATCCATCCCATGCATTAAATCTAATATCAATATTTTCATTTTTAAGTATATTCGCAATCGTACGGGCAATATCTTCATGATAATCATTATGTCTATTTTCTAAACCAATTGGACCATTAATAAGTTCTCTTTCGTTAAAGAGTGTAAGAAGCCTATAATTGTCTTGTCGCTTAATTTCACTAAGTTCTTTTTTTGCTGCAAGTCTATGTGCTCCATATCCCATTAATAATGCAGAAATAGGAGTTTTTCCTGTAAAAAATTTAGAACTTCGATTAAATTTAATGATATTTTTATTATCTTCATTCCAAAATTCTATTTCAATACTTCCTTCTTGATTCGTATCACTCAAGCATTTCCTAGCATCTGAATAAATTTCGTGAGCTTTTTCATATCCCAATATACCTAGTGCTATTGCTTGTAATATAGAAGTCTTTCCTGCGGTATTAGCTCCGATAAGAGCTTTACAAGAAGCTCTTGTATCTTGCATGTTTGGAAAGCTTAAGCTAAAGTTACCAATCCCTTTAAAATTATAAATTTTAATATTACGGATATAATATGGCATATGTAGAGTTTCGGATTCTTGAACTTCTCCCCATGAGTCCTTATTTATAATAGTTTTTAGATTTTTTGGTCCTGAAGATTGTAAGTCTTTTAGTACTGATAAAATATTTATTTTTTCGAAATTTACAATCCTACCTCGATATTTTGAATGAGATGTAAGTAAACTATTAATCAAAAGTATAACTGAGCCACTATATTTCGACCGAGGATTTAAAAGCTTTCCTAAGTCATATGCTACACCTTCTTCAGTAGAAGGATATGGAAATTTGTGCTCAATATTACTTCCTATCTTCCACCATATATTTTCGAAGTCATGAATAACACTAGCTCTTTCTTTAACTAAAGTATTACGATTTAAATTATAAACCTTAATACTGTATTGTCCCTTTTCAGAAAGAGCTACTAATTTCCCGTCTAAAGATATTGATAGATGTTCTTGAGGTTTATCCCAGCATGGATCTAATAAAATAGCTTTTTCTTCCTCTCTAAGAGTAGAAATATCAGCACCAAGTGTACCTTTATATTCTACAGGAAAGAAATTTGCTTTTACAATATTACAGTCACGACACACATAATATAAGTTTTCCCATTCTATAGCTAACCATGTATAATATTTATTATCGACTTCTCCGTCAAACCTTTCAGCTGAATTTAATGGTCTAAAATTATCTATACTTGCTGTACGTTTATCTAAAATAGTTTCGCAATATGCACACTTGTTTTTAAATAAACGAGCCAAGTCATCTTTGACTAATGGAATAATCTTACGAGCAGAACTAGTAATGTCTACTTTTCTAAAATCATCACTGTTGAGATATTGTTTAATATCATTCTTAATGTTGTCTACAGCTTTACTAAATAAAATTTTTGGAGCTTCTATATCTTCTCTATTAATAAATCTCAAGGAAATCCTTTATAGTACTTTTAATAACGATATTTTCTATTAGTACTAGTAGATTTTCACTTTCTTTACTGAGCCAATATTCTTTATTTTTATCTACTAAACATATTGATATTACTTGATTTTTCAAATTATCCCCTATCATTTATAATCAGCTTTTTACTTCAGCTAATACAAATTCACTATCAGCATCTAAAATAGCTTTAGGATTTTGATTATATCCTAAATTATTTTTAGCATATTTATGAACCGCATCTGCCAAATAATCAACCAACGATCTATCTGTTAAATACTTGCCATTCCTGATAATAGATGGAATATGTCCATTAATAGCTTCTACCAAATGATATGTCCAAATACCATGTGATAAACTATTACATGAATAAGAACTCTGACCTGCTTGGCATGATAAAAAAGTTGCAGAGTAAAGATTGTCATTATTCTGTAAATTAAATTCGGTTTCATCTAGATTTGGTAGTGTACTTCGACTATTCTCTTTTTGAATATGTGTAGCACAAGAGTCAATAAAAATTAAAGCTGATTTACATTTAGATTCTAAGAAAGGATCTAATAAAAGTTTCCTTAATGAGATTGCTGTAGATGTAACATTAAATGGATGTGTATCGTAAGTAGACAAGTAATTAGTCGTACCATCATGAAATCCATGTCCAACATAATAAAAAATCAATCTATCTTTTTCAGTAAGAATATGAAATAGACTTTTTAAATCATATTCTAAACTACTTTTCATAGCATCTTCATTTATAAATAATGTTATATTGTCCTCAAGTACATTCATTTTATTAATAAGTGTATTCTTAAATAGCTCTGCATCCTGTTTTGCATACTTTACAGAATCTATTTGATCAGATACTCTTTTAGCATAGTCTTCTAACGCAATAATAATTGCATAAGTCTTCTCATATTCTTTTGTTGAAATACTTTTTTGATTTAAATCACCTTCTTTTGTTTCAGACCCTTGTCGAATATATTTTTTATCATCTAAAAATATATTCTCATTTGACTTATCTACACTTATTACAAAAATATTTTTACCTTCTATAGCAATATTATTAATTTTAGTTCGAGGTAATGGAGCTAATAGTTTGATGGCTTTTTGTATAATATCTCTTGAATAAAAGTCTGCACTTAAACCCATTAGACCAACTTCTTTGGAAAAGCCAATAATTAAATAACCTCCATCTGTATTAGCAAAAGAAGAAATAATCTTGGCTAGAATTCTTTCAGGTGGGAGAGGGTATCTATATTCAAGTTGTTCATTTTTAGGTTGTTTAAGTAAATCAATTACTTTTTCTTTTAAATTCATACTGGAACCCTAGTTATTTCTGTATGTTTTAAAAGTTTACCTAGTGTCATTTTTTGTGGCTTTGAATTACCATTTTCATACCATAATTCATTCTCTATAACTTCCAATACATCTTTTTCAGATTCATAATAAATAACAATTTGGTCATCATCCGATGGTCTGGTAACTATACTGATTTCTTGTCCATTTTTTATAATTCCTCCTAAAATAGTTGGTGCTGTTTTTCCAATATCTTCACAGTCATATTCAGGCAAAGTTTTCAAATAGTCTTTAATATTCTGCATCGCCCTTTTAATTAATTTTTGAGATGCTATAAACATTTCAGGTGTTGGGGTAATACTGTGAAATAGATTTGGAGATGATTCTTTTGCTATTTCAAAGTCTTTCAAACTTGTAATACCAAAACTGGCTAATGATTTTGGACTATCAATTTCTGGTAAATCTAAATGATTTTTTGTAGTTTTTTTAATTGTATAGTTAGGAATATTTATTGTTGGTTGTTCAATGTTTTCATTTTCAAAATATTCTATAATTTCAGATTCATCATCTTCTCTTAAAAGAAAATCTAATTTATCTTGATATCCTTTTAGCCCAAAATAATCACATAAAACTTTTGTTAATGATATTAATGCTTTATTTGAATTCCATGGAGTCTTTACAATTAGTTCGTTATTTTCTATATGCTGTTCAACTGTTTTTAAAATATTTCCATTGTACGATAAAGATAGTTTTTGAACTTCATATACCTGTAGTTTATCAAGTGTTTTTCGAAGCTTTATAGCTTGTTCTTCTGTGAATTCAATATCAATTTTTGCAATCCATTTTTCAAAATAAGGGAATATACTTTCAAGCTTTTGTTTTAAATCTGATTGTAATTTTTCACCTTTATTCTCAACATCGAAATTATCTTGTTTTAATATTTCAACATTTAAGTATCCCAAAAAACTTTCAATATTTGGATGAGCTTTATTCTCTTCACTTAAGACAATAAAGCTATATGTATCTTGAAAAATAGAATTATCTCCATCGACATAATAGTTAAGTTCTTTACAGTTAATAATATCGTAAGATTCATCAACCAATAAAGCTGATCTTGACCAAGTTTTTACTTCTTCAATTTTGTCAATATCCCAGTTTTCAGATTGATTTAAAAGCTTAGAAAAAACTAGTTGTAATCTTTTTTTATTTGATTCTTTTATTTTACCTTCATCTGTTTTATCATCTATGATTGCAGATAATAATTTTAAATAATCTAATAATTTAAGTTCTGTTTTAAAATTAAAAAATGATTTCCAATTCTGATTATCTAATTCTTCACCATCAAATACAGGCAAGTATATACTTACAAGCTCTGTAATTTCTTTGCTGTTTATAAAAACAGAAGTTGATTTTTTACAAACTCCTTTTTTTGTTGGAATGCACCTATTATTTTGAATATACCACTGTAAATAATTTAAAACTGGATCACCTTGAACTCGACCTCGATATCCACTGTTCCCCCAAAATACAGTAGGAGACTTTATTATCATCTTAATATCTACTGTTGGAATTACTGCCTTCCAAAACAACTTAGAAAATCCAACAGTATTTGTTTTTGATAATAAATACAAAGTATTAATATTTTGATACGTATCAGCTGTAAAAGTAGTTACAAAAGGTGAGAACTTTTTATCTTCTGAAGTAAAATATTTTTCTTTGAAACCATAATGTTCTATCAGTGAATTTTTTAAGACTTTTTCTTTGAAAGATAGTAAACTAATACTTTCTTTTACTCCTAGCAATTTAAAAAAATGTCTTATCTCATCCTTGTCCGAATCAAGACCTAAGTAATCCTCATGTAAAAAAATGTCGTCTGACATAACTTCTTCAATTTGGAGTCGAGGGTTGTAGCTATTTGAAAAATAACATTCTATTGCTGACGATAGATTCCCTGACTTAGTAAGAAGCTTTAGTGTTGAAAGCTGTGCTAGTTTATCATTTATATTTTCTTTTTTGTATAAGTTGTATATAGTTTGTATTGTTTCAAGAGCATTTTCCTCTGTAATATAATTTTCAGCATCTGGAATGATAGTTTTTTCTAAAAAAGTTATATCTGTTTTTTCTACAATCCCTAATTTTTCCAACCAAACTCTAATGTTTTGATTTTCCAATAGCCATTTTTGTATTTCTTCATGTAAAAATGACAAAGTACTTTCAGAATTATTCCAAGTTGTGTCATTAGGTGTAGGAAAATATATCTTGTTAGGATGATTTAATTTTGACTTATGGTCAAGAATAAATGCCCATCCTTTTAACATTTTTTTCTTAATAGGAGAATCTTTAATTTCACTTTCATTTTTAAAATAGCTTATAAGCTGTATATTTTTATCTATACTATGATCAGATATAAAGTTATCAAAAGCAAAAAAAGCAGGTATGTCACTCCATTCAAAAGTGCTCACACCTATTCCTTGAAGTAGCCCATTAAATCCTGACCGTGGTAAAAAAGGATTTTCAGCTATCTTATTATTAGTTCCACTTTTATCTATAATAAACTTTCGAATTACTTTGGAGTTAATAAATGTTTTTTCAGATAATAGTGTGGTATCAATGATTGCTTGATGAACTTTTAGTAACTCATTTTTATTTGATAGAATGAAGGGTATTGTTTTTATTGCTTCTTCAATTCCACTATTGTATGCATTACTTAAATCATCACGGACTAATAACTTCTTCGGTATTAACTGATAAGCTTGATATGAATATTCTTTCTTAACCAATAATGCAATCCATTTTAATAACTGATTGCCTATAGACATAAATAACCATTGATTCCACTTAGAATCTGCATGAAGAGATTCTCTATTTGCCGACATTAAAAATGTGGTGTTTACAAGTATTGGCAAAGAGTATCGTTTTTCATCGGTAGGCAAGTAAGCATATAATAAATTTTCAGTATTAGATAACTTGACTAATCCTTCTTTGCCTTTTTTTATAGCCATTGTCAAATCAATATTATCTGTTTTCAATAGTTTATCTGGTATATTTCGTTCATCTTGAAGTGATTTTTTTAGTGCATTTGAAACTTCTAGATTTATTGTTTTAATAAGCCATTGTGCTACTGTTTTATTATTTTGACTAAGTGTGATTTCATTGCTTTTTTTTCTATCAATTACAATATGGACTGTATTAGTTGTAGTGAATTTTATGCTGTTGATATTCTTTAAAAACAAAAACATATTTACATTGCTAGATAGCTCTTCAATTGCTTTTTCTATCTCATCTTCACTGATAAGATCAATTATAGTTGCTACACTCCACTTAGTATTAATAAAAGCTTTAATATTAGCATCTATTTCTTCATGAGAGGTATAGATAGGGATGATTTGCCAAGGATGTGAAAATATTCTATTATTAGATTTTTCCCACCTCTCTTGAGTTGAACCCCATTCCCCTCTCCATCCAAAGTCATATTTAGCATCAAATTTAAAATATTCATTATCTGAAAAAATAGTTACTTTATCTGATTGTCCAAAAACAGATTTAAAGCCTATTCCTTTATATCCTGTCTTTTTTATGGATAGTTTTTTTGTGCCAATATCAATACCACATATACCTTTAATATCATCTTCATCAAATATTTTACCTGTGTGTGCAACAACTAACTTATTACCAAAAAGTTTAATTTCGATGTCAACTGATTGATCATCTATAGAAGAATCATCAGCATTTTGTAGTAGCTCATAAATAAATCGTTTAGAGTCTGTATATAAATCTGCGGATAAATATTTTAATGAACCAACCTGATTTAGTACTTGTTCTGGTTGAGAATAACTAGTATTAGTTTTATAAATTTCTTCAACTGTTTGTTTTATGCTCATAATTAATTCCCACTATACTTCTTAAAATTCTCAGCCTGTTCAAATATCTCTTTAAAGACTTCATCTTTAGTAATAGGGGGATACCCGTGTTTAGCCAGAAGCATAATCAATGCAACTTTTAACCCAGCCTTAATATCATCTCTTACATTCCAATCCGTATACTTAGTCTTATCATCAACTACTTGCTTTACTTCTCTCGCTAGTATTATTAGCTTATCTTCTGGATAATCAAAATCAAACTTATGAGCTATACTTTTTAAAATATCATAAAATGCTTTTTCTTCAAAGTCTATACCCATATCACCAAACGATTCTTTCTCTTTTTTAAGAGCATGGTACAAATCAATAATCTCATCAGTGAAGTCCTCTAGGACTCCACTGAAAAGTACATCTTCTTCTTTTCTCTCATTATACTTTTCAACTAGGTCTGTGAACTTTTTAGAAAAGTCTACAGCTTTAGCTTTATTAACTTTTTTAAAATCTTCCAGTGCTTTTGCTAGTAGCTGTTGGAGTAGTTTTATCTTTGTATTTGGTAGTTTGATTTTCTCTATCTTATTGATGTAATCTTCATCAAAAATATCTATTTGACCTTCATCCTCACTTCCAAGTTTAAATATCTCTTCAACACCATCACTTTTAAGAGCCTCTGTTATCATCTGAGACACTTTCGCATTCATTTGTGCAGTATCAGGTGCATCACCTTTTGTTAGCTTTATAACAATAGTACGAATGGCTAAATAAAAGTGTATATGATCTTTTTCATTTTGAGTAAAAACCTCACTCCCACAACATATATCGTAAGCAGATTTCAGTCGTTTAACTATATACATAAATCGTGCTTCTAACTCTTTAGTTAACTGTACATACTCACTAGATTTATTTAAACACTCTAGTTGTTCAGTTGGGCTTCCATTAAAGTACGCCTTTGTATCAAACTTATGAAAAAGTTTAGATAGTAAATCTAACTGGTCTTTTACAACAACTATAGAAGCAGTTATGTCTTCAAAGTTTTGTCCATCCATTTTAGAGAACTGTTTTAAAGCCTTATTCATAGCTGTCTTAATACCTATATAGTCAACTACAAGCCCTTTCTCTTTCGTTTTGTATCTTCTGTTAACTCTTGAGATAGTTTGGATGAGACTATGCTCTTTGATGGGTTTATCGATATATATCGTGTCCAAAAACGGCACATCAAAACCAGTAAGCCACATATCTACAACTATAGCTATTTTAAAGTTTGATTTTTCATTTTTAAATTGTACATCTAGAGTCTTTCTGTACTCTTTAGTCCCAAGCATATCGTACAACTCTTTTTCATCATCTCTGTTTCGAGTCATAATCATTTTTATTTTTTCTAGTGGTAGTATCTCTCTTTTTTCTCTGTCTGTAAGTTCTACATCTTCGCCACTTACTCTTTGTTCATTCCACTCTGGTCTTAACGCTATAAGCTCTTTAAATAACCCATAAGCGATTAATCTACTGCTTGATACAAAGATAGCTTTACCTTTAATGGTAGCACCCTCGTTGACCCTATTTTCATAGTGCTCTACAAAGTCTTTTGCTATAGCTCTAAGTCTATCAGGATCACCAAGTATTTCACTCATACTCGTCATAGCTTTTTTACTATCGTCTACTTGATACTCATTTGCTCCAGCTTCAGCACACTCTTCATAGTATTTTTCTATATCTTGTAGTTTACTATTGTCTAGTAGTACCTTAGCAGCTCTTCCTTCATACACAACTCTCACGGTTATCTCATCTCTTACTGATTCAGTCATAGTATAACTATCGACTACATCTCCAAAGACATCTAAAGTTGCATCTATCGGTGTACCTGTAAATCCTACAAAAGTTGCATTTGGCAGAGAATCATGCAAGTACTTCGCAAAGCCATAAGTTTTTTTAACTCCATCTTTTGTAACTTTTACTTTTTGGTCTAAATTGATTTGACTACGATGTGCTTCATCAGATATACAGATGATGTTGGTTCTCTCACTTAGTCGTTCTAAATCTTCACTAAATTTATGGATAGTAGTTAAAAACACTCCACCACTCTCTCGACCTTGAAGCTTTTTTCTTAAATCTTCACGACTCTCGACACTAACTACTCCATCATCCCCGATGAAACCCTTAGCATTAGCAAACTGAGAACTAAGCTGTGTATCTAAGTCTGTTCTATCTGTAATAAGTATGATAGTAGGGCTTGAAAACTCTACACTCTTCATAAGCATACGAGTGAGATAAAGCATAGTGAAACTCTTACCACAACCAGTAGCCCCAAAATATGTACCACCCTTTCCATCTCCATGAGGCTTTTGATGCAGTTTTATGTTTTCATAGAGTTTTTTTGTAGCATAGTACTGAGGATAACGACAAACTATTTTTTCCTCTTTTTTTGATTTATCAGGCATATATATAAAGTTATGGATGATATCTACTAATCTCTCTTTGTTAAACATCCCTTGTATCATACTGTACATAGAGTCTATGCCATTTACATCTATCTCATCACCAGTTATCTTTCTCCAAGCATAAAAGAACTCATAGGGTGCGAAAAATGAACCAGCTTTGTTATTCACTCCATCACTTATGATACAAAAAGCATTGTATTTGAAAAGCTCAGGTATATCGCGTTTGTATCTAGTAGTCAGTTGCACAAAAGCATCGTGAAGTGTAGCTTCTTCCCGTATGGCACTTTTAAACTCAAACACCACTAATGGCAAACCATTTATATATAGTATGCCATCAGGTATTCGTTTTTCGTAACCAACTATTTCGAGTTGGTTTACTATTTTAAAGTTGTTTTTGTTTACATCTTCATAATTGATAAACTGAATATGAATATCTTTAGCATTTGCATCTTCTCTTTTAAAGATAAACCCATCAGATACTAACTTCATAATAGACTTGTTTGTGTCGTACAGATCACTAGCTGGATAAGTTTCTAGTTTTCGTACTATTTGAGTGATTTCGCTATCAGTAATATTATCACTTTTATGGCGAGTAGCTAGATACTCTTTGAGGTCATCTTTTAAAAGTACTTCACTCTCATTTCTATCTATATCTTTACCGTATTGATATTTTATACCTTGCTCTTCAAGTAACTCTATAAACGCTAGTTCTAGTTTTTCTTCTGTAAATTTTGCCATTATTTTATATCCATATCTAATAAAAGCTTATCAAAATCACTTACAAACGCTCTATCTTGAATAACTCTATATTTTTCATATTCACCATGAGCTTTTAATTTTGCTTCGAGTGCTGAGACTTTACCCTTATCTAGTAAAATAGGATAATCCGATAATACTAAAAATTTATCTAAATATATTATCCAATCTTTCATATTCATCACAAGACCACGAATCGCTCTATCTTCTGCTAAATCAAGATAAGCAGATACAATCCTTTTGAGTTGATTTAGATGTTCTTCGTTCAAATAATTTTTTGCTATTGAGACATCATTTTTTAAAATTTTACCATCAGGGGCATTTTTCCATGTTTTAAGTCCCATATATACTTTAGTAGCATCAGCCTCACTGTAAATAATTTCTGCTGCTGTTTTACCACAAATAGCCCAGTGCATTTTATTTTGAACTGTTGTAAAAAACTCTTTTGTAGTCTCATCTTTTACATCATAGTCTGCACTCAGTGCATATATATCTGTGATTTTTTGATAAAATCTTCGCTCACTAATACGAATTTCACGGATTCTATCTAGCTGTTCATCAAAATAGTCTATACCAAAATGATGTACTTGCTTGAGTCTCTCATCATCCATAGTAAAGCCTTTGATGATGTACTCATGTAAAACATCTGTAGCCCACTTTCTAAACTCTGTCGCACGATGAGAGTTTACTCTATATCCTACTGCTGTTATAGCTTTTAAGTTGTAATATTTTCTATTTCGTTGAACATTTCTACTACCCTCTTTTTGAACTTGTAAGAATTCCTTACATGTTGAAACTTCATCAAGTTCACCATCTTTAAATATATTTTTAATATGTAAGGTAATATTTTGAGATGTTGTTTCAAAAAGTTCTGCTATACCTTTTTGAGTAAGCCATACACTCTCTTCATGAAAAAATACATTTACATTGACTTTAGCAGTAGTAGTTTTAAAAATCACAAAATTTTGTAGTTCATCCATTATGTCAACCTCTTTATATCTTCTTCAAGTTCTTTTAAACTCTCTACTTTTTGAAGTTGTTTTTTATGCTCTTTATATTTTAAATACTCTTGTTCACTTTTCTCTTTTGCTTTGTCGTGGCTTATCTTTCCAGCATGGTTTAGAAGTTCTCTACCATTGAGAGATATAACCATGTCAAGTCTTTGTATCCAATCTTTCATATACATTGGCATTTCTTGCATTGCCATAGTTTCAGCAAATGCAAGGTATTGCTCTACTAAAAGACCTAAGAGTTTTATCTCATTTTCATTCAAATAATTTTTAGCAATGCTAACATCTTTTTTTGTAATATTTCCACTCTCTTTATCAAATGAACTCATACCTAAAAGAGGTTTAGTTATATCTACTCTGCTATGCACAAGTTCAGCAGCAGTTTGTGATGAGATAGCCCACAAAAGTTTATTTTGTACGAGCTTAAAAAATGCCATTGTTTTTTCATCTTTAGGGTCATAGTCTATACTTGTCATGTATATATCTTTAATTTTTTGGTAAAAAAACTTCTCAGATAGTCGTATATCTCTAAGTCGTTTTTGAAGTTCATCAAAATAGCTCATAGAGTTACCGTTTTTAAATCTATCATCATCGAGTATAAAACCTTTTGTTATATACTCTTTAAGTCTGTCTTTTGCCCAGATTCTAAACTTTGTACCAGTAGATGAACGAACTCTAAAACCAATTGCAATTATCATGTCAAGACTATAATATGCTACATCATAATTTTTACCATCAGAAGCAGTTGTTCGGTAATTCCGAACAACTGCTTCTTTATCTAGTTCATCCTCTTTAAATATAGCTTTTATATGCTCACTAATAGTTGATTTTGCTTTACCAAATACTTCACATATTTGAGTTTGAGAGAGCCATAAAGTTTCATCTTCAAACTTTACATCAACTTTTATGTTTCCGTTGTTGGTTTGGTAGATTAGGATATTAGAGTTATTTGTCATTTTTTATATCCAAATATGTCAATGTAAGTTCTTTGAGTATGCCAATCAATGTATATAAATTATTCAGAAATTTACATACAATACTAATATAAAAAACAAATATAAAAATTTCTATCAAAATATATGTTTGCATGTGATTCTTGAAAACTTCTAATAATAAAATAAAAAGCACTAAAACAAATGCAGACTTTAATGTATTTATATAATTATCAAAAATTTTTTTTTTCATTAATATATTTTCATTGATTTTTTTAATAACATCATTATTTTTAATTTCTAAAAGTTGTATTGTTAGTGGGATTGCTGCAATAATAAAACCAAATATTCCAGCGACTATTGTAATCAAGATAATTGATATATTATTTTGACCAACTAATATATAGTCAATTAAATTAAGTATTTCAGTTATAATATTCATCATAAACATCTATCATAGTTTGATATACACTTTTTGAGTATTTTAATCTTTTTTCAACTGTATCTTCCATATTTTGTAGTTCTTCAAGATATATTTCCCTCTCTTTTTTAAAAACCAACAAATTATCTATTAAAGATAATGCTTCTTGCTTCATCTCATCATTTTTATATTTTACACTCATATTAGTAATTTTAGATAGAATCTCATTCTCTATATTCTTGTTAAATAACTTTGAAAACAATTCAAATACATATTTTTTACTTTTGTCAGTATCTAAATAAGTTCTAATTTTTAAACTTGACTTATTTGTTCGCAAAAATTCTGAGAATTCTTGATATTCAATATCTTCTATTAAATGTGAAAACTCTTTCATATCAAATTCTACACTTTCTATTGCTTCTAAAAAAGTAGATAACCGCTCTATGACATCTTCTCTATGTATAGCAGAAAACTTAATATCTTCATGTGTATTGTTTTTTACAGCTCTTTCAATAATAGATTTAGTTGGTGCATTATTTCCTATTTCTTCAACTGCTAGTATATTCTTTTCTGGAAAATACATAAAATGTGCTGGTGTTTTTAAATGGATATCATCATCAATTGTATTTTCATGCACTAACTCATTATTTTTTTTATCCTCTTTCATAATACTTATTACATCTTTAGCCAATAAAAAATAAAATTTATTCTCGAACTGAAAGTACTTCTTTTCATTAAAACAATCAAACCAAATAGAAGTTTCTAGACCATTTTTATCTATTTCTACAACCTGTCTGTTTGTGTTCCCATCTAGTTTACTTGCTAGTTCTACTAACATTTCTTCAAAACTTTTAAATAAAAAACCTTTTTGTTTTTTTCGATTACTTTTTGAATCAAGTTTATAAAATGCTATTTTTATTAATTTCATATCTAGTCCTTAATAGTTGCTATCTTTGAAAGTGAAATTTCCTTAAATTCATTAAGTTTTTCATTTTCAATTTCTTTTGACTCTTTTATATTTAATATTTTAAATACTTTATCTGTAAAACTTTCCATTACTTTCATTTCTGGAATAAGCACCTTTATTTTTTTTAATTCTGAAAGTTTAATCCCCATAACAGTAGTGCCAGATGCCCTTGATTCTAAATCTCTTTTTGCTATTGGTGTTTGAAGCCAAAAATACAAAAATACACCTGAACATTTCTTTTTATCTGTCCTAATGCCAAATAACCTTTGACTTAGTAAATAGTTTTTTCTTTTGCTTATTAACAGCATTTCACCTAATGGTGCTTCAGAAGTTAAAATAATATCATCATAAACTAAAGGTTCTTTCATCCAATTAAATAAAGTCATATCTTTTACATATTTAATTTTTTCATGTTTAACTAACTTTCCATTATTAACATTCATTGCTGAAATTATTGGATTTTTGTATTCTTTATCTTTAATTGAAAATTCTAAGTGGTCTTTACTTTTACCCCTATGTGAAATTATCTTTTTTGTAATGTCTTCAAATTTAAAATTCTTCCATTTTTTTGGAATCTCAATATCTAATTCATCACAATAAACCATCTCCCCACCACTAGACTTATAAGGCTTACCATCAACATTAGGAAACTCAAAATCCACAAACCAATCTTTATAGATAGCTTGTGCAGTATCTTCTAGCTTTTGATTTAGTTGTTCATTTAGTTTGATTCTATCTGTAATAGTGTGGTACTCTTTTACTATCTCTTTTTGTTTTTCTATAGATGGAATAGGTAACTCCATTGCACAAAAATCTTCCCATTCTAAACTTCCTCTTACTCCACCAACAGCATAAAAACAAGCTTCTCTATCAAATTCACTTCTACTCATCCACATCATAAGGTACTGAGGTAATAATTTACTTGTATCCACTATTTCAAATACTGGGTAAGCTTGCGAGATGATAGCTTCATCTTCTTTCATTAGTGCAACTGGTATTTTCCCATCTCTTCGCACTTGCATTAAGCTACAAGCAAATTGATCTTTTTTAATAAGCTTATAAGTTTTCATATTTGTTCCAATAGTATTAGCAACTGATGGAATAAACTTTTTATTTACTGTTACACCAATTAATGGAAGATTTTTAAGTTCACTATTGCGATTATAAACAAGTTGTATAAACTCCCCTATTTGTTTATAGTTTGATTGCATAACCCAACTCTTCAAATACTTCTAATAGCGCTTTTTTAGACTTTTCTTCATCTGCTAGTAAAGTTTTAAATTCACTTTGTAACGATTTCATTTTCGTATCAAAATCTATATTTTCATCTCTATTTATAAACTCTATATATTTACTAGGAACTAATGAATAATCTTTTTTAGTTACTTCTTCTTTTGAAGCAGAGTAGCAAAACTCTGGAATATCTTTATAAATATCTTTATCACTTTGCCATATATGATAAGTTGATGATATTTTATCTATATTCTCTTCATCAAACTGAATGTACTTTTTCTCAAATGGCACACCTTTTTGTCGTAAGTCCATAAAGAGTATCTCATCTGTTCTATCTCTGTGAGTTTTATTTATACTATTTTGCTCAAAAACTCTCTCTTTCTTATTAGCATTTAGTATCCAAATAGTTACACTGATATTTGTAGTATAAAACATATTTTGAGGTAGGATTAAAATAGCCTCAACCAAATCATTCTCAATAAGCTTCTTACGTATCTTATACTCTTCTCCACCACCACTTAAAGCGCCATTTGCTAAGATAAACCCAGCCACACCGTTTTGAGATAGTTTTGATACCATGTTAAGTATCCAAGCATAGTTGGCATTTGATGTGGATGGAGTGTCATAACCTGCCCATCGTGGATCATCTAGTAGCTCGTTAGTTCCTCTCCAGTCCTTTTGGTTAAAGGGAGGATTTGCCATGATGAAGTCCGCTTTTAGATCTTTGTGTTGGTCTTTGCCAAATGTGTCAGCAGGTACATCGCCAAGGTTAGCAGATATTCCTCTGATGGCTAAGTTCATTTTAGCTAGTTTATAAGTAGTCGCTGTATACTCTTGCCCATAAACAGATATGTCTTTTTTACTTCCATTGTGAGCATCTATAAACTTCATAGACTGTACAAACATACCACCAGAACCACAAGCAGGATCGTATATCTTGCCTTTGTATGGTTCTATCATATTTGCTATAAGGTTTACTATAGATTTTGGAGTATAGAACTCTCCTTTACCTTTACCCTCAGCAATGGCGAACTTACTTAAGAAGTATTCATACACACGACCGACTATATCGTGTCCTTTATCTTCTATGGTGTTGATGTTGTTGATGGTATCTATAAGAGAAGATAGTTTACTTACATCAAGACCTAATCTTGAGAAGTAGTTATCTGGTAAAGCACCTTTAAGCGATGGGTTGTTCTTTTCAACTGTAGCTAAGGCAGTATCTATTTTAAGAGCTATATCATCCTGTTTAGCATGTTGCTTTATGTACGACCATCTTGAAACTTCGGGGAGATAAAAAACATTTTCCATAGTATAAAACTCAACCATATCGATAAATGCTTCTTTATCATCAGCTATAAGTTGTTCTCTTCTTTCTTGGAAAGTATCACTAATGAACTTTAAAAAAATAAGCCCTAAAACTATATGTTTATATTCACTTGACTCGACTGTACCTCTGAGTTTATTCGCTGCTTCCCAAAGAGTCTCTTCCATTGATTTTTGTTTTTTAGTTGTTTTAGCTTTTGGCATTATTTATTGTGACCTTTTATTAACAAATTAATTTTTATTTATTATATCTAATTTAATTAGTATGTAATTTAATTAGTATGTAATTGCATGCATCGCTATTAAACTAGTGTAATCTCCATTATCTGCATCTTTAAGTGCTAGTATGTACTCATCTCGTTTAGGATTCTCTTTAGACAGTAAATCTTCTTGCCATTTAACAGGCATTGAACCATTCTGTCTAAGGTAAATATTTGCCAACATCCTAGACCAACGACCATTACCATTTTTATATGGATGAATTTGTACTGCACGATGATGTATTCTTGTAGCTGTTTCGTAGATGTTAAATGTTTTATGTTTATCCCAGTAGGCTATATCATCAGCTAATTCTTTAAGTGCTGTCGGTACTTGATAAGCTTTTATGCCGATAGATAGTTCAACTTGTCTGAACTTACCTGCCCAATCCCATACATTATCAAACATCTCTTCGTGAAGTATAGATAACCATTCATAAGAAAATGAAGCTATCTTTTTAGAAGGTGGTGCTGATAAGTATTTAATTGTAGCAAGTGCAATGTTATTCGCTTCAGCAACATAAATCTCTCTCAGGGAGTAAACTTTATCACTTGGTAGTTTGAGTCCTGATATATCATCAAGTGGTGTAGCATCGTCTATAGGCTGTGTAGAGTGTATCATTTTAAGCTACCCAAAGAGTATCTTGATAACTTCCAGTTAAAAACTCTTTCTCGTAAGAAGCTATGATTGTATTTAAACTATCATCCTCTAAACCCTGCATCTCTAGTGCTGATGTACCTTGAACTATAGAAGCTAAAAATAGAGCTTTTTGATGGGCTCTTTGTTTCTTTAGTGTACTTAGCGATACTTGCTCATTACCAGCAAAGTCTAATCCTAAGAAGTTCGTTACATGCTCAATTGTACTTAACTTAACATCTTCATTTTTTAAGAGTCTGTTTATTGTTCTTATACTTACACCACTAAGTGTAGCAAGATTATCTATAGTAATATTCAGTTTCTCTTTTCTAGCGATGATTTGATTTATTAAGTCTAGGCGTTTCATAACAGTTCCTTTGTTGTCATTATGCCATAAGTGACATTAAAGATTATTTTTGTTAACTATTATTTAATCATAAATGAGTCCAATATAGCATCCTCTACTAGATATAGCTTTGTAGCGAAATCTACAAGTACATTAATATCTACATGTAACCTGTACCTCTCCAACTTTAAATATTTTATATCTTTCTTTCTTATCACTTCTAAACTATCATACTTATCCATGATCTCTTGCTTCGTCTTTTGATTAGGTATATACATAACATGGTAACGATAGAACTCGTTGTACATTGCTCCTATATTAAAGCCATTGTTCTTAAAAAACTTTTTTTGCAAGCTTAGCTCAAGCCTTACAAGGTTATATTCTAGCTCCTCTTTATAAGACTTACCATACAGCAAGCAATGAGATACTGCTTCTCCTTTATGTTTAGCATTATTAAACTTCTCCATATATCTTGTAGTGGCAAACAATTGCTCTTCATTTGCTTCCCAGTACTGTGTAGTAGAGTGTCTTTTAGTGCATAGAGCTAGTATATTATCTAACTTAGTAAATATATTTAACGCTACATCAAACTGTGTAACTTTAAAGGCTAGTTTATGGGTGTTTAAATAGCTTACAATCAACATTAAAGTATTATGGGATACTTTATCTCTATCTGGTATATATCTCTTTAAACCTGCTAGCTTTATCGATAGGTACCATACTGTTCTCGCTTTCTTCTTATCTTTGGTTACATAAGAAAATGAACCCTTATCTACCGTTACTACTGTTTTATATTTATACTCAAACTTAATGTCATCAACTGTATAAAGCTTATACTCTTTTAATCTCTCTACAATAGCATATCTAGCTGTCTCACTCTTCTCTTCGTTATTAAAGTTACACTGTAGTGCAATGGTATCTATAGCTGTTTCTGTTCTCATCTTGTATCCCTACTAATTCATTAGATAAGAAGATGATTAACAACCAGACCTATTGCTACTACTTATTTACTATATAATTTAATATAATAATTAATACCCTATACTATATTATAGAAAATATATTTTTATATCTATGGGATTATCTTTAAGTTCAGTAGGCTGGGGTGTTTTGTTGTTTTTATCTTCTTTCATATAAGTACATAAATGTAAACTTAGAATTACCCCTACCTATTCAGCATAAAAAATAAAGTAAAATTAGATAATCTACCGGATATCTATTAATAATATTTTTGCAATAAGTTTAGTGATTTATTTTATATTAGGTGTATTCAAGTTTTAGGATAGTGTATAGATAGGATTGTTAGCTAATTACTAAGTGGATGAAAGGTTAGCTCTATGCAGGTTCTTCTTCAAAAAACTTACAAATATTAACTTCAAGTATTTTAGAGATTTTAGAAAGGTGTTTAATATTGAAATGATGATTGCTTTTTCGTAATTCTGCACGACCTAAATATGCTCCACCATTCATTCCAATTTCTAAAGCTAGTTTCATTTGGCTATATCCATTTTCTTTACGATATTTAATAACATTTTTAGAAATTGTGTCAAGAACTGCTTCACTATAGTTGTCTAAGTCATCATTCAAGAATATTACCCCAATTAGTTTTGACTTATAATAGGATTTTAGATAATATACTTCAACGATATATATATCGTTATATTAAATTTTGGAGGATAGAATGGCTGGACTTTTAAATTGCCCAACAGATAGTGAAGTAATAGGATATATAGATAAAACTGAAAATTTTCATGTTGAGGGTAGAAAGCAAAAGGAAAATGTTAAACAGGTAGAAGCACTATTGGAGTCGAAGGGATACAGTGTGAGAGTAAAAACAAAGGGGAGAGAAGCAACTATGTTAATTCCATTATGGAATATAGCTAATGTTACAGCTCAGATAGCACATACTTTAGCTACATATGATCCGGACTGGGTAATATACAAATCTGCTTTTGGTTCAAAAATTGAAGTAAAATATTTTGGAGATGCATAATGTTTTTAAATAGATTAGACAAACAGTCAAAAGAGGTTTTCTTAAAAATCGCACATTATGTTGCAAGATCAGATAAATCGTTTATAGATATACAAAAAGTACTAATATCTGGCTATTGTACAGAGATGGCAATTGATGATATTAAATTTGATGAACATGATTTTTCATTAGAGGACACACTAAAAAGTATTACTGATTATGATATGCAAAAAATTATTCTTATGGAAATATTAGCAGTAGTGTATGCTGATAGTGTTATGCATGAAGCAGAAAAAGACATAATAGATACAATGGTAGATACTTGGAATATTAATTCAAATCTTGTTATTGTTTATGGTGAGTGGTCTAAAAGCTTATTATCCCTTAATATTCAGGGTGAGGCACTCCTTGATTTAAATTAAAAAAAATATCAATAAGATAGGTAGAGAGGCTATTTAAGCCTCTTTGAATAGAAGAGAGCTTTAAGATAAATCATAGCATGAACTCAATAGCATCTCTAGCACTCCCACTACAGATACCTCCATCAAGTAGATTAGATTCAAGATAGAAACCCTCTTCATCTTTCTCTTCACTAGAGTAGACATTGACAGAGTATCCACCATGACTAGACTCAAATACCTCATAGTATGAATCATCCTGTTTAAACTCCACAGTAGGACCACGATTGAGTAGTCTTACAAGAGTATTTATTTTATTCCGATGTAGTGCTGACATCTTCACTCTTTTTTATAGTCGCAAATGCTGTAGGAGTAAATGATAAGTCTCGCTCAATAGCTAAACCAAGAGGTCCATGTGCAGACTCTAACTCTTCAAGGGTAAAGTAGCCAAGCTCACTCTCTAAGCCTTGAACATACCCATAACAGGTACTAGTATCACTCTTAGAAAACTCTATAATATACCAAGTCCAATTACTATCAGGAGTAAAGAGTTTGATGTAACACAGAGGATTTGTTTGACCCTCTGTTGCATATAAATCAGGTATATCGCTTAGTAGTGTTTGTGGTATAAGCTTACTCATCAAAAATACCTCTACTACTCTTATCACATGCCAATACTCCTAGTGTTATACCAATGAGTACACCAACAACGAGATGATTTTTATCTAAGTGTCTATTATGCATAGTTAATCTCCTTTATGCTGCTTGCTGTTCTAATGCTTTGTACCACATCTTAGTAGCCCCATCCCATCGAAATCCACAAGCTTTGATGCTATCTTTCTTAGAGAAGATATCATCACCTATGACCACTAAGTTCTGACCTTGTTCCATGATGGTTAAACCTATGTTATAGAGTGAGGAGTAATCTTGAGGGATGTTGTTTTGAACATGAGTGTTCGGTGTCTGGATATGCTGTTGTTGAGGCTGTTGTAGTTGAGCAGGTTGTTGATTACTCTGTGGCTGTCTGCTCTTACTGTAGAGTGAATTACCAAACTGATTACCAAAGCTTCTAAGTGTTCTCTTAATTCCATCTGTAACTGCCTCTTTAGCACCTCCCTCATGAGCATCAGCCAATGTTTTTGCTATTCCTGTACCAAAGCCTACATCTTCTCTACTTACAAGTTTAGAGTGTGATAAATCATGTACCACTACATTCACTAATGCTCTATAGCAGATGACATTGTTTTGATTTTGATTCTGTTCTTGTGATACTAACTCTAGTTTAGTAGAGTAGTCCCAATTGCCATATCCGAAAATACGATTAGCTGTCTCGATGATATCAAATCCCTCTAAGTATGAGAGAGTGATATTACCTTTTGAGCGACTCTTGATTCTACTGCTATCTAGCTCATAGGCTAGAACTTGTGACTGTTTATCGTTAAACATAGCTTTTCTCCTTTATGCTACTCTTTCTTGTGCCTCTACTAAACTTAGTAGTTCTGTGGCTTGGTTATTAGAGTGTGACCGTCTAGTGTTGACTTTAATACGAGAAGGAATAGATTCGGTCACTACTCCTACCTCCACAAATACATCTATCTCGTTCATCCCTGCAACTGTAAGCATTGCATCTTTTACACTTTGTTCATCTACAACTACTGTGCAGTAGCCTAGTTTTATAAGTCCATCTGAATCTATGACTTTGAAAGTCTCTTTAATCTTTGTCTTTTGAGGGGTGATAGTGATTGAAGAGATTGATGTACCATCAAGTCTATCTATTCCGTACTCTGCTAAAACTGTAGCTGTAGCTTCAAGTGCTGTTACTTTTGCAGTAGTAAGACTCTTTTTAAGAGCTGTCATCTCTTTGATGTCATTTGAGAGATAGTCAATTTTATTTTGAATCTCTTGGATGCTTAAACCTATGTAATCTGCTTTAGCATGATAAGGTTTATTAGACTCTAGTACCTGTCGTACATAGTTTTTAAACCACTCTTGTTTATCTTCTTTGATGTTTTCTATCTCTGTCTGTAGTCGATAGTTTGTCATTTTCATAGTTGTATACCTCTTATGCTGCTAATGCCATTTCAGGCTCTTTGATGGAAGCTATACGCTCTGCTATATCCCATAGTCCTTGGTTGACTTCTACATCTTTACTTATTGATGTGATTTCTCTTGATGTAAATCTTCTACCTGTCTCTCTATTCGTACCAGATATGTTTCCTCTAAGTAAGTTCTCTTGTATAACATTAAGAATTGTGTAGAGATTATCTTTGGTATCTTCATCTCGATGAGGAACTAGTAAATCTGTATGGTCTACTTGTAAGTGCTTATCAAATCTTAGAGGGATAGATGAACGAGCAAAACTCTCTTGTTCAAGTTGAGTGAGTTCTATAGACTCTAGTGTTTGAATCTTCTGCATTAACTTTGGTTTAATGGCTGTGATGTTTGCTACTGCTCTTGCAACATCGTTTTCTCTCTCGCCAAGGTGCTTGATTTTATACGACTCAAATACAGAGTCTGCAACAACGAGACCGTTAGAACATACGAAGCGATAGATACCTGCACTGATAGAAAAGCTCTTGCTTCTATCATGTGAATTGAAGAGTAAAAGTTCTACGGCATTCTCTTTTGGGTGAAGTAGATCATCAAAGTGTCTAAAACGGACTAAGTGCTGTTGATAGCCTTGCTTGTCTTCATCTCTTACACTTGCTTCACTTACTGTTACTGGGTACCAGTTATTAGCTTTTATCTCATTGATGACATCGATAGTAGGAATGAAGTGGTACTTATCACTCACATCAAAGTGTGGTTCCTCTGTGAAGAGTGCTGGTGCTTGTTGTTTTAGTTGTTCGTTTGTTAGTGGTAGTGTTGACATGGTGTTTCCTTTTTAGTAGTTATTTGTTATGGATGAAAGTCTTTAGACTAAAACTTATTCTTCATTATCGAGAGTCTCTTTGAGGATTGTGCCTACAGCTATGACGACTGTTAGGATGGTTGGTAGTGGTAGCATTTATGCTCCTTTGAGTGGGTTGTAGTATGTATTGTTAAGTGGGGACTGAAAAAGTGGGTCTTGGGGTTTGGTGAAGAACATTAGTTCTATTGGTTCTTTAAGCATTTAACTCCTTTAGTTGCTATACTTTATAAGCAACTTATGTATAGGGTTTATTCGATGTCTCTCTTCATCGTACCTTTATGATATGTGCTTGTAAATTATTGGAAACTCAGTTTCATATTTGCTATTTAAATCCGAATATCGTATAATTATAAAAAAGGAGTATGCTTATGAAGACTAAAGATATATATACTCTGTTTGGTATTGCTCCTTCTACACTCTCTGATTGGAGTAAAGAAGATAATAAGAAGAGTACTCTCGCGAAGCTACTAAAGAATCTTGATGAGAGTGAAATGAATAATA
>Ga0256826_1000423_pt1 | contig 25703 bp, 18 predicted proteins | sample CV79metaG_FD_185975 | JGI IMG/M metagenome (GOLD analysis project Ga0256826, IMG submission 185975) | Hydrothermal vent microbial communities from East Pacific Rise, Pacific Ocean - CV79 | ecosystem: Environmental > Aquatic > Marine > Hydrothermal vents | place: Pacific Ocean: East Pacific Rise...
AAACACCTTTTTATAAATCTTTTACAAGTTTGTCTAAAAATGAGAGCTTCTTCTTGGGAACATACTCACTTGTTCTCTCATCAATAAAATCAGGATCACCTTTTTCAAATTGATCTTGAGACACTCGCTGTAGATGTTTTGGTGGTTTCGATTCTTTCATAAAACCATTGTTTTTTGAGCTCATTGCTCCATGAGGGATACACATAATGTCCTCCTTATTGACTATATTAGTCTTTATTTATCTGTTATTATACTCTATTAGTGTGTATATTGTGTGTAGCTTATTGGCAATAATAAATAGTAACTATTTATTATTGTTCTGTTAAATATCCTCTTTAACTAGGGTTATCTAAAATCTCACTAAAATCTCACTATTTCGTGTTATAATACATCAATTTTATTAATATCTAGGAGATTATAAATGAAGTTTTTTTTAATAATGACGATACTAGTTAGTATGCTCTTTAGTGCAGTTGATATAAACACTGCCTCTGCTACAGAGTTAGCAACACTGAAAAAAATTGGCTTAAAGAAAGCAGCACGAATTATCAGCTATAGAGAAAAGCACTGCTTTAAAAATATTCAAGAGCTTAAAAAAGTAAAAGGTATTAAGAAAAAAATCATCAAAAAAAATAGAGGTAATATTATGGCTAGTGAGTGTAAAAAACAAGGAATATAATGGTTATGAAATACTTATCTTTACTTTTAGTTACGACTTTTTTTATATCATGTGGCAGCACAAACAGTATCGAGCACAATCCTTCTTTTGCTGGAACGATTGCCGATAACACTTCATGGTATACGACCCAAAGTCAAACAGTTGTCGATATCAATATTTCACTTCCACCTGCACCAAATTCTTCTTTATGTGCATATTATAAAGACACACTCGGACCTATTAGACCTTGTACTTTAGAAGATGTAAATAATGACACAAATCCTTTTGACACTTATAAACCAGCAGTAAGTGCATTGTTTTCAACAACAACTTTTGTACCAATTAATGAACTAACAAATGGTCTTTTAACTCAAAAAGGGAAGTCTACTCGTTCCGCAGACCAAAAGTCCTATAAACTAAAACTTACCTCGAAAACAAACCTATATGAAGGTCAAAGACGACTTCAATACAATAAACAGTTCTTTGATATGACACGTATTCGTAATAAACTCAGCTTCGACCTTTTTCAAGATATTCCTGATTTACCAAGTCTAAAAACAGAATTTGTACATATGACTTTAGATGGTGTAGATAAAGGACTTTTTACCAAAATAGAGAGTTATGATAAAGAGTATCTTCTTCATCGAAATTGGGGTAAAGATGACAATCTTTATAAAGCACAGAATTTCACCTTTTATAAGCATCCAGATCTTGTACTTACAGATAAAGGTATACCATCAAATTTAAGTGCCTTTAGTGCTATTATCGAACCGCAAAGAGGGAAGGAACAAACTAAACTTATTGAAATGCTTGATGCTGTAAACAGTAATGTAAATATAGATACAGTAATCAGTAAATATTTCAATAGAGAAAACTATCTTACATGGCTTGCTGTAAATATCTTGATGGGTAATGTTGACACAATAACACAAAACTTTTTTCTTTTAAACCCTGTAAATTCTGATACATTTTATTTTCTTCCATGGGATTATGACGATGGTTGGGGATGGAAAAATCAACAATCTCGAACAGGTTTTTATGCAAGATGGCACCTCAGTATTGCAAGATGGTGGGATTCTCCATTACACAGAAAATTCTTAACAATCAAGAAGAATAGAGATGACCTAGATAGTAAAATATTAGAGATAAGGGCTACATACATTACAGATGCTAAAATCAAAACAAAAATTGATAAGTACAAACTTTTAGTGCGTCCTTATCTTTTTACTCCTCCAGATCAAACTTTTTTAAACTATTTTGCTACAGCTCCTGCAAATACGCAAACAGAGTGGGAACAAGAGTGTGATAGGCTAGCTGGTACTATACAAGAAAATATTCAAGATAATGATAGCCAAAAAGGTTCTCCTATGCCATTTTGGCAAGTTGCATCATACTCCAATAATCTCTTATCTTTAAACTGGGATAAGTCTATTGACCTTGAAGGAGATACTTTAGTTTACGATATTCAAGTTAGTAATTCTCCTGATTTTAATACAACCATTGTCAATGAAACAACCTTAGCTGTTGACAATATACTTCTTAGTAATATTGATGGTCAAATTACATACAAAAAAACAATTGTAGGTCTACCTTCAGGGTTTTATTACCTTAAAGCTAAAGCTTCCGAGCTTACAGACTCAACACATTTTAGATATTCTTTTGATAGCTATTATGACAGTACACAGAAAAAAACATTTCATGGTGTTTTAAGATTTGAAGTAAAATAAAAATGCCTGAAAATATACAAGAATCTTCAAAAAAAAAGAGTAAAAAACTTTCTTCTCTAAGTAGTACATTTTTCAAAAATGCACTTCGTTCAAATCTTGATTTAACTTCTTTGGCAGATACAAAAGCTGGCATTCTTATTTCTATCAATGGCTTTATACTAACAGTAAGTGTTACCGCTTCAGGTTTTGCAATTCATAATGCAATTATGACTTATGCTTTTATATCTATTATTTTAACTTCCCTAGGTTCTATTATATTTGCTGTTATGGCAGTAAAACCTCGAAGTAAAAACAAACTCGTTGCAAAAGAGCACCTTGAGGGGTACAATAGTCTCCTTTACTATCAAGATATGGCTGACTTAGCACCAAATGACTACTCAAAGGCTATGAATAAAGTTCTCTTTAGTTCCAAAAAATCAAAAGAAGAAATGATAAGTCACTTACATATTTTAGGTGCAGAAATTAGAAAGAAGTACTTTTGGCTCAAGCAAGCATACACCTTCTTCTCTCTCGGTCTTATTATCAGTGCTTCACTTATAATATATGCTCTTATTTATGTTGAAGAAACGGCATTTTACAACTTATCTAAGGGAAATGTAGTTTACAAAAAAGATAAATTTTATAATGTATTTGAACCATCAGGTGCTGCCACTATGAAAGATGGTAAAGTCCTAATTGTAGAAGATGAAAGCAGTGTACATGCTCTTAAACTTTTAGAAATAGAACCTAATGGAAATGTCGTAGAAGTTGGTGATATTTACCTTCCTAAAAAAATAAAAAAATATTTCAAAAAGAATGTTGAAGATGTTGAAGCTGTAACAGTTGCTGGTGATTATGTTTATGCAATAACATCCCATAGTCTTACAAAAGCACATAAGAGGAAAAAGGCTCGTGAACAGTTTATGATGTTTTCCTATGATGATGGTGCAATGACTCAGTTTTCAGTATACACTTTACTACGCGATGATTTAGAAAAAAACTTTTCTCAACTTTTAAATCTCAACTACTCAAACAATTCACTTGATATTGAAGGCTTGAGCTTTGACCCAAAAGATAAGAGTATATTAATTGGACTACGTTCTCCAACTCATAATTCAAAAGCTGTTATTATAGGTATAGAAAATCCTCAAGAAGTTTTTGCACAACAAGAAAAACCAAGGTTTACAAAACTAATAGAATTAGACCTAGATGGTTTAGGTATTCGTGACATCACATACGATGTACAAAAAAAAGGTTACTGGATAATTGCAGGTGATAGTGCACAAAGGAATACTAGCTTTAAACTATGGTTTTGGGATAAAGTACATAATAAGGTCTCTATTGTTAAAAATCATCCTGATATTGGTTATGGAGAGGGGATAACAATAATCAACCAAAATAGTAATAATCCAGCACTCTTCATAGTTGAAGACAATGGACAAAAACCAAATAAATCAGCAGATTTTATTATCATAAACAGGAATACTCTGTGAAATACATATTACTATTTGTACTACTAATAAACTCTATTGCCGCCAAGGAGAGTTGCTACACAGTACAACTTCTTAGTAAATTTGCTTCAGATAAAAATAAGAAGATTCTTTCACAAACTCGATACGATACTTCATGTAAAACAATGACTTTAGGAAGGTCACTTACTGTTAGATGTGGCTGTTTTGCAAAAATTAAAGAAGCGAAATCAACTCTTCCTCAGTTTTTACAGAAGTATCCAAAAGCATATATAGCTACAACCTATGCTTATAGATTTGAAACAAAAAAACAAAAAAAAATTTTACTGCAACACACAGAGTCATATAAAAGTAATGTTTTAGTTACACAAATAGTTCCAAATCAAGTATCTATAAAGCAACAGACAGCTACTAAGATAGCTACATCATCTTCTAAAAAACAATTAATTGACAAAAAACAAAAACTTACACATAAAGTAAAAAAACCAAAAGTACTGTTAAAGAAAAAAAAACATAAGAAGAAGAAACATAAAAAGAAGAAAAAAGTAAAATATGTAAAAAAACAACCATCTTACTTTTCATATCAAAAATATTTAAAAAAGCTCAAAAATAAAAAGGGCATTGGAAGTTTAGACTATAAGTATAGGTTTGGAGCACAACTTAGTTATGACAAAGCATATATTGAAGAAGCTGCTGCAACCTATAATGACCGAGGCTGGAGACGGATTAGAGTTTATCATCAAGGAAGTATTCTTCAAGAGAAGCTGTTTTATGAACTAGAGTATAGTTTTACAGGACAGAATCAATATAAAGACAACTTTTTAGGTTATCAAGATAAGCTTGATAATTTCGACACTTATTATAGAGTTAAACTTGGTAATATAAAAATACCTTTTTCACTCCAACGATACAGTAGCTCAAAAAATCTAATGTTCATGGAAAGAGCCCTTAATGATGCCTATGCCGATGGTAGAAAACTTGGTGCAGAACTTTTATTAGGACAGAAATTTGATGATCAAAGAATCAATCTGTTCTTATCTACATACTCGAACTCTATTGATGAAAAACAAGATAATATAATAGAACAACCTGGTTCGTCAATGCGACTTACATATGCAAATAAAATAAGAAAGAATCATCTTTTTAGCTGTGGTTTTGGTTTGGCTACACAAGATATGAAAAACCAAAAAGTTAAATTTAAACAAAGTTCAGAATCTGCATGGATGCCTAATAATTACGTTAAAGCTACTGTAAAAAATGTCGATAGTATAACGAAAAATAATTTTGAAGTATTATATATTTATGATAAGTACTCATTACAAGCAGAGTATTCTAGTGCAACACTGAAGGCACTTAAGGACACCTATACATTTGATGGTTACTATCTGGAAGGAAGCTATTTTATTCTTGGTAATGGGCGAACATATAAGTTTAAAAATTCTACTCTTAGTAAAATTAAACCAAATAAAGGGGGAGCCTTGGAATTAGCATTTAGGTACTCATACTTGAACTTAAATGATAAAAGTGAACAAAATGGTTCTCAAACAGATTATAACTTTGGAGTCAACTTATACATATCTAGTGAAATAAAGTTATTATTAAATTATATTATAGCAAAACCTCAAAACTCCCCTGAGTATAATGGTCGTTTACAGATCTTACAATCAAGGATTTTATTTGCGTTTTAAGTAGTTTCTCACTAAAAACTCACTTATTCACGATATAATACAAAATTAAAAGGAAGCAATAATGAAAAATACTAGCATACTTCTTGGGATTATGGCACTAATGTTAATCAGTGGTTGCTCAACAGCATCACTAGTAACAACAGAAAAATCTTTACCTCCTATTTATGAAGATGTGAATGCAACATACCAAAAAAAGAATGATATTACTATATCACTTTTTAGGCTTAGTAATTATACTGATACTCCAAGAGCAGGTATGCGTAGTTCAAATATTATTCAAGGTATCCTTCTTGCCAAGGGTTATCATGTAAATGCACATATCAAAGATAAGCTTCCTAATATGAAAAAAGCAAGAAAAATCGCAAAATCTGATGGCTCAAGATACTTTATCTATGGTGGAGTAAGTGAATGGCGATATAAAACTGGCATAGATGGTGAACCCGCTGTAAGTATTCAGTGTAGCCTTTATAAAACAAAAAATTCTAAACTCATTTGGAGTGCGACAGGCTCAGATAGTGATTGGGGTAATGCATCTATTGGGACAACTGCACAAGATTTACTTGCTGAAATGATGTCCAACTAACAAACGGGCAATGCATGAAAGAAAATTCTAAACGAATCCAAGAGCTAACAAGTAAAGAAGTCGTCCTTAAATTCATTCATGATTATGCCTACTTTGAGACTATTATTATTCTCTCTATATACCTTGTAATAGGGTATTTTATAGATAGTAATGATATTTGTCTTTTACATAGTAAAATTTCTTATCTTCTTATATTACTTTCAGTTATTACTCTTTTTCATGGTTTTGAAAATGGTGTTCTCGCCTTAGCAATTATCGCCGTTGCCATTTGGTTTGCATATCCTGTTTTTGAATATGTACAATTTTTAATAGCATTACTCATGACTATGATTTTTAGTGAATTTCACTACTACTGGACCCAAAAAATCAAGGCTGCTGAAATCACGTCAAATTATAGAGGTGCAAAACTTGACGAACTTTCTAAAGCATTTTATACTCTTAAAATCTCTCATGATCAACTTGAAAAAAACTATGTAATCAAACCTATGAGTATTCGTAATTCTATAGAACATATCATCAATAAGCATAAAGAAATAAACGAACAATTTAATGACTCAAATGAGAAAATCGAAAAGTACTATAGTAATTTTTTAGAACTTCTTGAAACATCTTTCAATGTAAAAAGTGCTCTTATAATTTATAAAAAAAATGGTATTACCGATAACTATCTTGATGTTGACAACTCCAATATAGCCTTTGGAACGACACCCGTTAAGATAGATAAAGAGGATATCTTTAGTGACTACCTTGTTGACAAAGCCATTGGGAGAAAAACAGCTATTTATATTAGTGATGAGCAAGGAGAACCTTCAAATGCTACAGACAAAAACAGTCACTTTATTGCTGCTATTCCCGCAAAACAAGAAAATAGTTTAAGTGCTATTTTAGTTATTGAGCAAATGCCTTTTATGGCATTTAATAGAGAAGGGCTCACATCTATTTCAATTTTATTAGAATACTTTTCAATAGAAATCAATAAAAAAATTCTTTTAGAAAGAGATGATAAAATTACTATTGTTCCAGATGAAATTTTTCGTTTTGAATATGCAAGGCTTCATCGTCTATATGAAAACTTTGATGTCAACTCCATTATCCTCGTTTTAAGAATTAACAATGAACTTCAAAGTGCTCGTATCTATGAAAAAATAATAAAAATGTTACGTTCTTTAGATATGGTAGCTTTAGTAAAACAAAATGATTATTATTATATAACTCTTCTTTTCCCTTTACACGATAAAGCATCTGCACTTGGTTATCTCAATCGTCTTATCCTTTCAATAGATGAAGAGAAAGACAAACGATTTGACCATATGACTTTTAATATGGAAGAGACTAATCTTTTAAATAAATATTATAGAGAAGATTATGGTCAGTAATTTTATTGAGTCACTTGAAGCATATGTAGTATTACTCTATATTATACATATAATAATTAGTGCTATTTTAGCTTTTATACTTATGTTTTTTCTTGCGAAACGTTTTAAAAGACGAAATGAGGAGATAGATAAAAGAGATGTGCTTAGACTTGAAGGTATAGAAAATAGAAGTCTACTCTTTAAACTACTATTTCGTGTCTCACTTCATAAAAACAATGCTGCAACAAGTTTTTTCTTTATCTTTTTGTTTAATCTTTCAATGCCAATTCTTGGTTATATCGCTTCATTATGGATAACATATTATATAAGAGTTGTAAAGTATGAAAAACATGTTTCAAATACAAATATACTCAACCTTGATGAATTTGGAATATCTTTTTTAAAGATAGAAAGAATCTTTGGAGAAGGTTCTATGTCAGACTTAATGACGAGTAAGTATGCTCCTAAATCTAAAAAACTTAAAGCTCTTTCTTCTCTTGCTAGTAGCATGTCACCAGCCAACCTTAAAATAATTCGACAAACATTAACAAGTACTGATGATGAAATTCGTATGTTTGGATATGCTATTTTAAATAAGGCAGAAAAAGCACTGAGTATAAAAATTAATAAACAGTTAAATATTTTAAATGCTGAGTATGATGAAGATGACAAATCTAAAAAAGAGACCATTGCTAATGCAGCAAAAGAGTTAGCTCCACTTTACTGGGAAATGATTTACACAGAACTATCTCATGAAAGTCTGAAAAAAAACTTTCTTACTGAGGTAAAAAAATATATCAATATTGCTAAAGATTTTTATATACAAGGTCATGAAAAAGTACAAGATGAACTTGAAATTTGCCAACACGAGCTTCAAGAATATACACAACAAGAGAACCAAGAAGAGACTACAGAGACCACTAAAGAGATCCTACAAGAAAAGCTCTATAGTACACAACTAAAGGCGACCATATATAATGAAACATGCTCAAAACTTTACATTCTAATGGGAAGAGTCTATATGAATGAGCATAATTATAATGATGCTAAAACAGAATTTACTTTAGCACAAGAGCTGAGTACTGAAGAACTCTCCTATATCCTTCCTTACCTTGCAGAAATTCACTTTATTACAGGAAATTATAAAATCACTAAAGCTATCCTTAATCAATCAGAAACACTTGGACTTAATCCAACACTCTATCCTATTATGGAACAATGGAAAGTATCATGATTGAACATGATTTTCCTAAAAGTGACAGTGTTGATGTGATGCTGTTTTCAGAAGGAACATACCCCTATGTAAAAGGTGGTGTTTCTGCATGGTTACTCCAACTCATAAAAGGGTTACCTGATTATACATTTGGAGTTTGTTTTATTGGAGCACAAGAAATTGTAGATGGTAAACCTATGGAAATCAGTTATGAATTTCCACCAAATCTCAAGCATTTAGAAGTTCATTATCTTTTTGACGACCAAAATGCAATCACTCCTAAACGAAAGAAAGGCAGTAAAGCAGGTTTTGCGGCAGTTAAAAAGCTTTATGCCTCTTTCATGTCAGATTCAAAAGATATCCCTAAAGTACTACAAAACATTGATTTTTATAACAAAGAAGTCACCTTTTCTGACTTTTTACACTCTGAACGTTCTTGGGATTTTATCAATGAAACATACCTGAAAAATTGCCCTGATGTGCCTTTTGTAGATTATTTTTGGACCTTAAGAAATATTCATAAGCCTATATGGATTCTTGCTGAAATTGCAGCAAATCTTCCAAAGACAAAAATTTTTCATTCACCATCAACTGGATATGCCGGTTTTATTGGAGCTTTATCCTCTTATAATACAAACAGACCTCTTATATTGACAGAGCATGGAATTTATACACGAGAAAGAAAGATAGATATGCTTTCCGCCGACTGGGTTGAGTATAAAAAACCAAGTCTCTTACAACAACCAGAAGAGTACAACTACATTAAAAGAATGTGGGTAAACTTTTTTGATAAAATAGGTGTCTTTTGTTACCATCGTTCTAATCATGTTCTTTCTCTTTTCTCTGGAGCTCAAAAAATTCAGATTAACTTTGGAGCGGATGAAAACAGAACAATGGTTATTCCAAATGGTGTTGATGTTGATGGACTAAAAGCGACTATGGTACATAGAGAAGAGATACCTCGCCCTATTGTTACCTTAATCGGTCGAGTTGTGCCAATTAAAGATATCAAGACATTTATTCGTGCAATTAAAATTGCTTCTAATAGTGTTCCCGATATAGAAGGATGGATAGTTGGAGCTGTTGAAGAAGACATAGAGTATGTAACAGAATGCCAACAAATGGCAATGTCTCTAGGTTTAAAAACTAAATTGCAAATTTTTGATGGCAATAAAAGTGATCTCACTGCTGCCGAAATTGAAGAAAATGGCGATAAGATTAAACTTTTTGGACATAGTGATATTAAAAAAATTCTCCCTAAATCTGCTATTCAAACCCTTTCTTCTATTAGCGAAGGAATGCCTCTTGTTATACTCGAAGGATTTGCAGCTGGTGTTCCTTGTGTTGCGACAGATGTTGGAAGTTGTCGTGACCTTATTGAAGGTGGTATAGACGAAGAAGATATTGGTTTTGGAATTGCTGGTGCTATTACAGGTATAGCAAACCCTGAAGCACTTGCAAAAGAGTATATAAGATTGTTAAACTTTGAAAATGGCACATGGAAAAAAGCACAAGAAACAGCACTTTCACGAGTTGAGAAGTATTATAGACAAGAGCTTTTTTTAAAAGATTATAAAGATATTTATGATGAAGCAAAAGAGTTGAGCTGGGATGAACTCAAAATAAGAGTTTTCCCTTACTATTTACCAAAGAACCCTCCAAGTCCTAAAGTAATGTTAAAAAGATTTGAGGTTATAACATGGCAGGTATAGGATTTGAATTAAGAAAAATACTTAAAGAAGATAGACTACTTTCTCTTACTAAAGTATACGGCTATTCTGCTATTTTAAGTTCTGGACCTTGGATTATCTCTATCTTAGCTATTGTTTTAGTTGGTTTTATAAACATGGCGAACCTTGGTGAGACAAGTGATGCTTTTAGATTTCAAGTTGTTATTACTTATGCTATTGCCCTCGCTTCGAGTTTAATTATCACTGGTATCTTGCAGCTCCCTTTTACCCGTTATATTGCCGATTTAATTTTCAATCATAGAGAAGATGAAATCCTTCCTTCTTATTTTGGTGCTATATTTATGGCATGGGGACTTGGACTTCCCATAGTAGTTCCCTTTTATATTTGGGTATTTGAAGGGCAAACACTTATCTTTTTAGTTGGTGTTGTTTCTACTTTTCTTATTCTTTGTGGTGTATGGATTTCTAGTATACTGGCTGCGAGTCTAAAGTATTATAATGGTGTTGTATGGACATACTTTATCTCTTATTCTTTAATCGTTATATTCTCATACTATTTTGGTGATACTATTGAAATGCTTATCTTTATTTTCTTTTTTGGAAACAGTGTTTTATTTATCATACTTTTAACACTAATCATTAAAAGTTACAACTCTACTATCTTTATGAAAATTGATTTTTTTCTAGAACCTAACTTTTACTGGTCACTTGGTATTGCTGGACTTACATATAACCTTGGGGCATGGGTAGATAAATTTATATTTTGGTATCATCCTGCAACAGGACACAATGTAATTGGAAAACTTAATGCTTCTATCGTGTATGATATGCCTATATTTTTAGCCTATCTTTCCATTTTACCAGGTATGGCAATTTTTTTCTACCGTCTAGAGTCAGACTTTGCTGAAAAATATGATTTATACTATGATTCAGTAAGAAGTGGTGGTACATTAGATAGTATAAGAAGATATAGAAATGATATGGTAGATGTAGTACGACATGCTATACATGAAATTTTAATGATACAAGGAATCTTAGATATTATTCTCTTTTTAACAGCCCCAACTGTATTTAAGGTGCTCCATATTCCAGGTCTTTACTTAGGACTTTTGTATATCCTTACTATCGGTGCGATGCTTCAAATCGCATTTATGTCAGTACTCGCTATTCTCTATTATCTTGATAGAAAACAAGTAGCTATGTGGCTCTGTATTAGTTTTTTTGGACTTAATGCTATTTTAACATTGATTTCCATTGATTTAGGACCGTCATTTTTTGGTTATGGCTATACAGTTTCCCTCTTAATTGTGTTTATGGCAAGTATGCTTGTTATCCGCAATGAAATGAATAGGTTAGATTATGAAACATTTATGCTCCAGTAAACTGTTACTTCTTTTACTTTTAGTTAGCACAACACTTTTTGCATCTCTAACAGACAAAAGTGCTACTATTTTTTATGGAAAACATATATCTTATTCTATGGTTGGTATTCACGACTACATCATCGTAAAACCAGAAAACATCAATACCTTTTCTCATGGATACAGTGTATATAAAAAGAAAATTTATGCAAGACTAAACTTTTCTAATGCAAGAACCCTACAATTAAAACTCGAAAAACTTTATAAAAATAATTTTTATAATTTTTATATTGAGGAAACAATACTAAGTACACAAGAAACAGAAAAAATATTATTACGATTTCACAAAAAACATCCTGAAACACACTTTATAGCAAATCTTGCAACGCATCTTCCCTACAAAAACCATCAACTATATGATGCTGTTGTAAGCTATACTCCCATAATGCCAAAACAGATTCTCAATTTTCATACAAAGAAAATAGATATTATCCAAGTACTCTTTACAACTGCAGATGAAATTGAAATTAAAAATGATGAAGTTGATAAACTTAAATCGAAACATATAATTCCTCTCCTTACAACACGAGGATTTGACCTTTATGGAAAATCTTCAAAAACTGCAATCAAACGCGAAATATTTACCTTAATTAATGAAGAAACACATGATAGAACGCTTCTCAGTGCTCATCAAATTGGTGCTATGCCTATAGAATACCTAGGATATATTCAAAAACTTTATGACATAAATAAAGGACTTCCTGAAATTGATCATATGAGACACTTTGCTGGTGTAATTGTTTGGCTCTCTAAAGACTATAAACATCCAGCTAAACTTATTAACTGGGTTTTACAACTCAAAAAAATAGGTATAAAAGTAGCATTTGCAAATAGTTTTGGATTTAGTGCTGATGCAATGTTGCTAAAACCTTTGGACCTTGACCTAGTTAATGGAAATGAAAGCCCAGAAAATAAAAAAACAATTGTCCAGCAAGATAAAATAATTGGTTTTGAAATCAGCCCAACCATTGGAGATAATGGTCTTTACATACAACCAGTCAATTCAAAACCACTCTTAACATATAGAGATAGAGATGGCATAAAATCAACTTTAGCTGCAATTACATCTTGGGGTGGCTATGCTATTTCAGAAACCTTTACAATAGAAATTAATGATGAGAACTTATGGGTTATCAATCCTTTTGAGTTTTTTGCACAAGCACTTCGCTTAAAAAAACTACTTGTTCCTGACCAAACAACAGAAAATGGTAGTAGGTTTCTCTTTACTCATATAGATGGAGATGGTATGGTAAGCCGTGTTGATTTTAATCCAGAATTATTTTCAGGTGACACAATTTTAAATAAAATATTAAAAGTTTACAAAATCCCACATTCTGTTTCCCTAATAGGTGCAGAAGTATTTTCAAATGGACTCTACCCTGAATTTTCCAAAGAAGTTCTTAAAATTTCCAGGAAGATGTATGCTCTTGACAATGTTGAAGCTGCCTCCCATACATTTACACACCCTTTTTTTTGGGGTAAGATTGAAAATGGTAAACTGAGCGAAAAGTATCGTCTCAAACCAAAAAAATATACTTTTAGCCTTTATAATGAATTATCTGCTAATTTAAACAGTATCAACAAACTTGTTCCACAAGGTATAAAAAGAAAAGCTACTACTGTTTTTTGGAGTGGAGACTGTTCTCCAAGATTACCTGCATTAGAATACACATACAAACATGATATTTTAAATATTAATGGAGGGTATACTATTATAAACAATTCTAATCCCTGGCTCACACTTGTTGCACCGATAGGACTTGAGAGAGGCGATTACTACCAAATTTATACAGGTGCACAAAATGAAAATGTTTTTACAAATGATTGGTTAGGACCATTTTGGGGGTTTAAGAGAGTTGTGCAAACTTTTAAACTAACAAATTCTCCACGTCGTCTTAAACCAATAGATATTTACTATCATCTTTATTCAGGTTCCAAAACAGCTTCTTTAAATGCACTTAAATATGTGTTCAACTGGGCAATTTCTCAAGAAGTGATGCCAATTTTTACATCAGAGTACATACCAAAAGCGATGGACTTTTTTACTGTTTCACTGGCAAATGAAAAAAACACTTGGCTTGTCTCTGGTATGTATGATTTAAAAACACTCAGAATAGAAAATAAAAATGTTGAGCCTATACTTCAGACTAGCTCTTCTGTCATGGGAATAAAACACTTTGAAAACCACACATATATTCATCTTAGTCCAAAAAATGAGCATATTTTTTCTATCTCACGTAATGATAAAAATCGTAAAGAAGCCTATCTTATAACTTCTAACGCGAAAGTTACACAGTTTTCAAAAAAGGATAATCGACAACAGCTTTATTTCCAAGGGAATGTGGCACTCAAACTCAAATTTCATATACCACAAAATTGCCATATTGAAGCTATTCCCCGAGCATCCGAAGTAGTGAAACAAAAATATGAAGTTCAATTAATCTACCATAAATTAAAAAAGGCAACTATTAATGTCCTATGTAGATAATAGCCATAAAAAATCTTATGTTATTACATATAAAGAGCTTTTCTTTACTTTTGTAGTATTTGCTACTATCTTAATAGTTTTATACCCTAAAGAACTCCTAAAAGAGCAAATTGCATCAGAACAATCAAGCTATGAGTTAAGTATGATATATCTTGAAAACTTACTAGAGCATTCACCTCATGATGAGTCGTTGATGCTTATCCTAGCTGAGCAAAGCCTACGTGCAAGCGATAAAGAACTTTCACTATCTCTTTTAAACAAACTAATATATAGTGAAGATGAGAAGATAAAAAACAAGGCAACCTTACTCAATTATGAGCTAGAAAAAGATAGCTATTTTTACTTACATACCCAAAAAGAGAAACGAAAAAAAAGAGCACGATTAAAACAACTTTTTTCCAATATATACCAATATAAAATGTATAAAGAAGATGAAATACTACAATGGTACCATGAATCCTTATTTGTACATCACAATAAAGCTACCTATGATTTTTTAGAACAACTCATAGTCAAAGATTCATCTAATGTTACATATTTAGAACAAGCTTACTATCTTTCACAACGATACAGAAAAAGAAAAGATTCACGTAAATATATTCAATTATTACAAAAATACGATCTAGAAAATCAAGAAAAATGGATTTATGTAGAGTACTATATGTATATTAATTACCGTCAGTATTCAAAAGCAGAAAAACTTCTCAAAAAGTATGCTCAAGAGTCAATAATTTGGAAAAGTAGACTTGGAGATTTTCAAATTATGCGGCATGCATACCACAAAGCATCTGCTACATATCTAAGTATCTTTGAAAACTCTACAGATGATAAAATACAACAAAAATACTTCAAAAAAGCAATTGGAGCACTACAAGCAGGAAGTAAAATGAATGAAGCTGCAAATTTAGCCCAAAGGTATGAAGATACTTTTCTAACTAATCGTGCTATACGAGGATATATCCTTAAAGTTTATGTCGCAACAGGACGTCTCGATTATGCAAGTACATTATCAAAGAAAATATTAAAAAAGGCATTGAGATGATAAAATTATTATTACTTAATTTCATTCTACTTTCATCGCTCTATGCTAAATCAAATGAAAGTTGTTACACTGTACAACTTGTGAGTACATATAATTCTAAAAGTAATCTTTCCGCTATAAATAATGCCAACTACCCACAAATATGTAAACTAATGGAAATTGGTAAATCACTCACTGTTAGATGTGGGTGTTTTGAGAGATATGTACAAGCTAAAAAAAGTCTTCAATCTTATTCTTCTTATAAAAAAGCTGTCATTGCAACTACTTATAAGTATAGATTTGATGACACAGTAGTAGAAAAAACAATCTTAAAAACTTATGCAGATAAAATATCTAAAAGGCCAAAAAAGCTACAACATAAAAAAAATAAAATTTCTATTAACAAAAAGCCTGTTAACTCACGAGATGAAGAGTTACGACTTATATTGCAAGTGTTTTTATACAAAGGAGATTTAAAAAGTGCTTATAAAGTAGCTACATTAGGGTACAAAGAATTTCCAAACTCTTACTACTGGAATGAAAAAATGGCAGATATATCTAAATGGACCAATCGTTCTGCACGTGCTATGAAACACTTACGTTTTATTTATGAGGTAAAATATGATCCCGCTATAGCGGAAGAACTTATTAACTATGGTTCAGCCTCGTATCAATACGAAAATATCGAACCTCTTGTTATTAGTCGGGCTCAAAAAAATCCTACAAAAACAAATGTCGACCTTATGATTCTTGTCTTTAAAAAAACAGGTTCACCTGAAAAAGTCATCAAAGTACTTGATGCTCAATATGCTGAAAAAAAAGATCCTTATATTTTAACAAAAGCACTTGACTTGAGTTTAGAGATGGGTGATTTAGAACTTGCAAAAAAGTATACAGATATTTTAGAAAGTCAAAAACCTTATACAAAAAGTGATGCTGCACTTATTTCTAGATACTATTACATAGCTCATGATACAAAAATGGCTTACGAGAGTTTAAGTTATGTCAAAGAGAATGAACATGAAAATAAAAAAGACCACCTTAAATACTATCAGCTTAAAAGTGACTTGGGGTGGTATCTACAAAAAACAACACAAGCAGCTCTTGCTTCAAAACATCTTATGGACATCAACGAAAGCCGTCTTATAGATTATGAAAGAATCTCTTTTGTATATCAAAAAACAAACCCTAAACTTGCAGCAATAGCAACAAAAAGAGCATATAAGGAGTATGGTCTTTCATATCTTTTTTACACCTATGCAAATGGTGCTATAAATACTAAAAACTTTAACGAGCTCAAAGAGTTAGTAGATAGTATAGATGAAAGTACATCACCACTTCCAAAAAAAGCTCTTTTTTGGCTTATCAAATCTAAAATATATGCACACTTTAAACAAACAGAGTTAGAGCAACAAGCACTTTTAACTGCCAAAGAAATTGAACCTGACAACTTTCAAATAAAACTTGAACTTTTATGGTTTTATATGGATATAAATGATACCAATAATGTAAGTCTACTGCTCATGAGTATGAGTCAAAGTAGTGAGTTACAAGCAAGTTCATATCTCCCTATGGCTTCTGCTTATTTTTATCTTAATGATATAGATAGAGCATCTTATTACACACAGATGCTGCTCGAACTCGAACATCCAGCAACAAGACTGTTAGAGTTTAAATTTTTACAAGCTTATATTTATCAAATTCAAAATAACGAAGAAGCCTTTAGTAGTTCGATGCATGAAATAGTCTCTATACTAAAAGCACAAGTGAAAAAAAATCCACGCCTCAAACAACAAGATAGGTACCTCTCAATTTATCTTCGGGCAGCTATGAATGTACTCAATCCAGATAAATTTGAGAGAACTCTTAAAAAAGCAAAACCTTACCTAAAGCCTTCAAATTATGATGAAATCTCTTATTCATGGGCCATGAAAAATAAAGCTTATGAAAAAACTCTTAAAATTTATCATCGCATGAGTAAAAAAGCATTATGGGTCAGGTTTAGTAATGCAACTGTTTTTCAAGAACATAGCAATATCGAAGATATTTTAGAACTCTATTTACATAGTATTTCAGTAGGAGATGGTGCGCAAGCAGCATACAATGATGGACAAAAAGCCTTAGCACAAACTATTACATTTGAAGGTTTAAAACATAATGAAAAAAACCAAAATGCATATATAAAGCATCTTGACCTTTCAAAAGAAAGATCAGATCTTCTCGATATAAAAGGAGCTTACTATGATAGAGATCCTTTGTTACAAAAATATACAACCATTACAAATACTTCGTATCTTAGTAATTCTTATGAACTGTATGCACGCTTTGATTATTATCGCAACTCAATTCTTGATTCAACGGTACTCGCATATGTTCCAAAAACTAAAATTATTTTAAAAACAGGCCTTAAAAAAATGTATGATAGAGGGTATTTGGAAGGGTTCATTGCCTATCATAAATCTGCTGCAAATTATATGGAATACCTTATTGATGGAAAATATAGAGTCAGTACAGATATTAAAATAGGGGCTACACTTGGGAAAAACATAGATGCCCTCGATAGTACACAACTTCTCATTGGTGGAAAAAAAGATATGCTTGGAGCAGATTTAACATGGAATATTTTAAACTCAACTTCCATAAACTTTCTACAAGAGTTTAATCAATATGCTTCGCAAGATGATATTGATTTAGGTTCAGGAAGATATAGCAGAGTGACACTCTCATACCAAATTCGTAATGGATACCCTGACTTACGATTAGGAACATTTTATGATGCAGGTGCATATAATGAAACACCTGGAAGTCGTGGTGTAATTGACAAAATTCAAGCAAGAAATTTTGCAGTTCTTCCAGTAAATTTTTACAATATAGGTGTCAATTTATCTTACGGCATGGCAAATAGCACCTTGTACACAAGAGTGTGGAGACCCTATGTCGAACTTTCTCCATACTACAATAGTGAGATAGATGACTACACTTATGGTATAAATGCAGGATATGGTGGTAAAATGTGGCATCAAGATCATTTAGCTATCGGTATTTCATATACTGACTCTGTAAGTGGTGTTGGTGGTAGTATATTAGAGATTTACTTTAACTACAAGTTTTTATATCATCACCCTTAAAGAGAGATTATGAAATTTTTATTTACACTATTTTTTAGTACCGTTCTTTTTGCTTCTTTACATACAAAAAGTGCTATGGTTTATTATGGAGATAATATCTCTTATACTATGGTTGGAATTCACGACTATATTATTGTGCAACCAAACAAGATAAATGTGCATCGTCATGGTTTTAAGCTTTATAAAGATAAGATGTATGCTTATGTTAGTATTGGTGAAATTGCAAAAAATATTCCAGAGTACAAAAAAGTTAGACATTCTTGGGTACTCGCAAAAAATCGAGCCTGGAATAGTATTGTCCTTGACTTAAAAAATGTGAACTATCGTAATTTTCTTTTTAAAGAGATGATAGAGCCACAGATAGCACGCGGTTTTAAAAATTTCTTTTTTGACACCCTTGATTCTTATCAGTTAGCTTCAAAAACGGAACACCAACGCAAAGAAAATGAGAAAGCACTTGTTTACTTTATAAAAACATTTCACAAGCGTTACCCCCAAGCAAAACTTATCATAAATCGTGGCTTTGAAGTGATAGATAAAGTACATGATAGTGTTGATGCAGTACTATTTGAATCTTATTACAGAGGGATAGGTGGACCAAAACTTGCCTATAAAAAAGTAAATGACCAAGACAGAGAGTGGTTAGACATCCATATAAATAAGATAAAATCTTATAACTTAGATGTAATTTGCGTTGATTATATTGATAATAAACACAAAAGTTTAGCACAAAATGTAGCCAATAAAATAGTAGCAAAAGGAATGATTCCTTTTATATCCAACCGAGATTTAAATATCTATGGAACTTCTTCTAAAAATGCCATCAAACGCGAGATTTTTACACTTGTGGATGAATCAGTGTTAGGGATAATGGATCAAGTAGATATAGTAAATAGTAGTACTCCATTAGAATATATGGGTTATATACAAAAGTTTCATGATATTAACAAAGGATTGCCAAAGATAGAAGAGATGCTCCATTATAAGGGTGTAGTTATCTGGCTTACTAAGGACGTAAAAAAAACAAAAATATTTATAAAATGGATAAATGCTCTCAAAGAATATGGTATTAAGATAGCTTTTTTCAATAACTTTGGTATAAAAAATGACTGTAACTATTTAAATTCTTTAGATATTAATACAAGCACAAAAATTTTAATGCCAGTGCAAATCCTTAAACAAGACCAAATAATGGGCTATGAGATAATGCCATCATTTGCTATTTCTCGTGAACAAATACACCCACAAAATGTAAAAAAGCTACTAGCATATAAGTTAGATGATGGAAGCACAACAGTACCTGCAGCATTTACATCTTGGGGTGGATATGCTACAGGGAAAGGCTTTATTAGTAGTATCGTTGATGATAATTTGTGGGCGATTAATCCTTATGAATTTTTCAAACATGTATTTCAACTTCAAACATTGATTGTTCCGGATAGTACCACAGAAAATGGAAAAAGACTTTTCTTTACCCATATTGATGGAGATGGGATAATGAACCGAGTAGAAGGAGACTTTGGCTATTACTCTGGGGATGTCATTCTCAATAAAATTTTAAAAATTTACAAAGTACCTCATTCTGTTTCTGTAATAGGAGCAGAAATTTCTCCGGAAGGTTTATTCCCAAAAATTTCTCCAGTACTTTTAAAAATAGCGAAGGATATGTATGCCCTTGACAATGTAGAACCTGCCACACATACCTTTTCACATCCCTTTTACTGGAAAAAGATTCACAACGACAAACTAGATAAAGCATATCGTCTCAAACCAAAAGGATATCATTTTTCATTAAAAAGTGAACTCACAGATACACTCGACTTCATTACCAACAACTTACACCCTCTACACCCTACAAATACAGTTTTTTGGAGTGGTGATTGTAGCCCCCAAATAAATGCTTTAGACTACATTTACCGTCATAATATTTTAAGTATAAATGGTGGTGACACAACTATAACAAAGCTCTCCCCCTGGCTTAGTAAAATTGCACCTTCTGGAATATATATAAAAGGTTACGCACAAATTTTCACTGGTGCTCAAAATGAAAATGTTTTTACAAACGATTGGCTTGGTCCTTTTTGGGGCTTTAAACTTGTAACACAAACTTTTCAACTAACAAATAGTCCAAAGAGATATAAACCAATTGATATATACTATCATTTATATTCGGGTTCCAAACAAGCTTCCATACAAGCCTTAGAGTATGTCTTTGATTGGGCAATGAAGCAAGATATTATGCCTATTTTTACTTCGGAGTATATTCCTAAAGTAATGGATTATTATGAAGTATCTATGGCAAATGAAGGGAATGATTGGTTAATTAGTGGTATGAAAAATCTTAATACTATTCGTATTGAGAGGAAGAATGCAGGTGTAGACCTTAATAGTTCTAAAACAGTTGCAGGTATCAAACAGTTTGAAAATCACACCTACTTAAGTCTTTACAATAATGCTCAAGAGCATTTCATCACAACTACACCTAAACAAGCAGAAGGTACAAGCTATATTATCTCTTCTAACGCGAAGATTACCTCATATACAGAGACTAACAACGGTAAAGAATATAGACTTAAAGGGCATGTCGCATTGAAGGCTGATTTTCATCTAGCAGACAACTGTTCTATTAAAATTATCCCTGATGCTAGAAAGAAAAAACAAGAGGGGCAAATCTTTTCATTTCATTATCGCGAAAGAAAAGATGCAAAAGCCATTATAAGCTGTAAATAGCTACTCTTAGTTAGAGTAGCCATTTGGATTTGAAGATTGCCAACGCCAACTATCTTCGCACATCTCTTGTATGCCACGAGTTGCATTCCAACCTAAAACTTCTTTTGCATAAGCAGGGTCAGCATAACAAGTTGCTATATCGCCTGCACGTCTCTCAACTATCTTATAAGCCACTTTTTTACCTGATGCATTTTCAAATGCTTTTACCATTTCTAGTACAGAGTAACCATTCCCCGTTCCAAGATTTACAGTGAGGACATCATCAAGTTCTGGTATCTTGTTAAGCGCACTTACATGTCCGGCAGCTAAATCAACTACATGGATATAGTCTCGCACCCCAGTTCCATCTTTCGTATCATAATCCCCACCAAATACACTTAAAAACTCGCGTTGACCAACAGCAGTTTGAGAGATAAATGGCATAAGGTTATTTGGAATTCCATTTGGATCTTCACCTATCGTTCCAGTTTTATGTGCCCCTACAGGATTAAAGTAACGAAGAAGCACTATCTTAAAGTCATTATCTGAAACATATACATCTCGTAAAATCTCTTCTATAAAAAGTTTTGTTTTTCCATAAGGATTTGTAGCCGAGAGAGGAAAATCTTCTTTGATAGGCACAGTATGAGGGTCACCATATACAGTTGCCGAAGAGCTAAAAACGATACTTTTACAGTTGTTTTTTTGCATAACATCACACAAAACTAATGTTCCATTGATGTTGTTATCATAATATTTTAGTGGAATATCTACAGATTCACCAACAGCTTTTAAACCTGCAAAATGGATAACAGAGTCTATTTGATAAGCATCAAAAACAGATTGTAAATCTTCATGACTTCTTATATCCCCTTCTATAAACTTGATATCTTTTCCTATAATCTTCTCAACGCGATTTAAACTCTCTTTTGATGAGTTGCACAAGTTATCAAACACCACAAAATCAAATCCTGCTTCATCCAACGCGATACATGTATGTGAGCCAATATACCCAGCTCCTCCTGTTACTAAAACCATAACCTTTCCTTGTATTAATACTCTTTTAATTATACACTTTATATACTTATGAATGATAAAAAAAATAGTTTTTGAACCCCTTGTCCACTTTTTACTTCTTGGATTGCTTTTGTATGTTTACTATAACTCGACACAAACCGAAAAAATAACACTCAAAACTCCTATACATATCTCTTCTTATGAAGTACAGCAACTTAAACTTGAGTATAAAAAAGAGCTAAGCCATTCTTTCTTACAGGCACTTATCAAAAAAAGATACTATGAAAAAGTACTTTTAGATAAAGCCTACTCTATTAAACTTGCACAAAATGACACTATAATCAAAAAAAGACTGCTCCAACAGATGGAGTTTGTCATGACAGACAAAAGTGCCTCGCAAGAACCAAGTGAAAAAGAACTTAGAGAGTACTACAAAAAAAACATTCAAGATTACTCGAGCATTAAGACTCTTTCCTTTGCAAGTATCTATCTTGCGAATCCTAGCAATGAAACACTGAAAACTATGTATAAACTGCTTAGTATTTCACAACCCAATGCGAAAGAAGCACTTAATTTTGGAGATAAATCCTCTTTAGGTAATTTTGCAAAAAACATCACACAAGAAAAAGCACAAGAACTCTATGGACGCTACTTTACTGCAAAACTATTTACTCTCAAACAACATCTTTGGCACAAAGCTATTCGAACTAAAAAGGGTGTTCGTTTTGTATATATAACAAAGAAAGATGTAGAAAATTCTGAAGATTTTGATATGATTCAAGGTCGTGTTTACAATGACTTTTTACAAGAGCGACTTAGCACTATCAAGAAAAAAGCTTTTGAAAAGATAGCAGCTTCTTACACACTTCAAAGTGATTACATTGAAAAACCTTAAGATTCTACTTTTCTTACTAGCTACACAGCTTTTTGCCCATCAAACAGGCTTATCATATGTAGACATCAAAGAAGATACGAAGCATAAAATCAATGTCATCTATAAGAAGCCCCTTTCAGATAAAAAGGGAAAAGACATCTATATCCGCTATCCTGCAAAATGTTTTACAACACTCCAAGAAGAGCAAACTATAGAAAATGGTTTTATCATCAATAAATTTGAACTTTGGTGTACACAAACTGGTCTTGAAAAATCAAAAATATGGGTAGAAGGACTTGTTTTTAGTGATAGAGGGGTTCTCATTCGTTACGAAAATCCAACGGTAACAACAAAGTCTCTTCTTCGTGCTACAACACCATTTATAGAGATAAACCATGAAAATACAAACTTTGAACTCTTTTTAGAGTATGTAAACTTAGGAATAAAACACATTTGGAGTGGCTATGACCATCTTCTTTTTGTTTTATCACTTGTACTGCTTGCAACAACTATGCGAAAACTGCTCTTTAGTATCTCTGCCTTTACTCTCGCCCACTCTGTCACTTTAGCCTTTGGAATCTTAGGCATAGTAAACCTTGGAGTGGCTTTCGTTGAAGCTATGATAGCATTGAGCATAGTATTTTTAGCAAGAGAGCTTTTAGATGAAAAAAACAGCTTTACAAAAAGACATCTTGGTGTTGTTGCCTTTACATTTGGTTTGTTACATGGTTTTGGATTTTCGACAGTTTTAAGAACTATTGGGCTTCCTCAAGATGAAATTCCCCTCTCACTACTCTCTTTTAACATTGGTATCGAAATAGGTCAGGTAATCTTTATCTTTGGGGTCACACTAGTTTTAAAACTTCTCTACATAGTTATAAAGCAGTACAAACAGCAACTACATACTCTTATTGCTTACGGTATAGGAATTATTTCTACCTACTGGCTCATAGATAGAGTCTTACTGTTTTAAACGAAACTAACTCGCGTTGAGTGCTAGTTGTGCCATCTTTTGCATATAAGCAAACACATCTTCTTTGTTTGCAAGTGTCTCTTTTAACTTCTCTAAAAAATACTCTTGTGTTTTACTATCTGCAATGTTGAAAGTATACAGTACCCACTGAGTATTTAACTCTAAAGTATCGCTATTTTTACTCACTTTAAAGTTTTTGTATATGCTTACATCTGAAGCAAAAAGAAGTTCTAAACTTTTGGTATAAAATGAGTTTAACTCAAAACTTACAGCAGCACCAAGTTCTTCTTTTTTTATCTTCACATCTACATCATTAAAATCTTCTCTTCCAAGTATAAGAGCATTTCCAACTATCAGTTCATCTGCAAGTAAAAAAGCTGTTTTACTTTTGTTTATAGCATCAGTATCTACATAAATTATATGTTCTTTTAATGCGGCTAGTTCATCTATCAAGATAGAGTTGAAAAAAGTGTATGTTGTATTTGCTTGCATCGTAATGTCAAGCTCTTTTATCTCTTTAGTCTCGGGGTTTATAGATAAGGCATTCATTAAAAAGTATCCAGTAAAATAACATTCACAAAGGTACCTGCTTCTAAAAACTTATCCTCTTCTCCTGCAACCATTAAGGCACTAGAGTTGAGCATATTTGTAAGGATGGCTGAACTTCCTACTATCTTATCATTAAAGTTTACAAAGTATTCGCCATCTTCTACTACAACATTACAAGCTGTAAACTCAGTAAAACGACTTCTCTTTTTAAAATCTTCTTGTAGCTTTGCTCCTACTTGTTTATAAGGCTCTTTTTTACCTAACATTTTAGAGATAAGAGGCAGTGCATACAAAATAGCGGTAACAGTTGAAGAGTAAGCAAACCCTGGCAGTGCCAAGATAAACTTACTTTGCATCTGTGCCACTAAGATATGCCGACCAGGTTTAATCCCCACACCTTTATACACAACTTGAGCCCCAAGTCTCGGTACTATGTCTTTGACAAAATCATAATCCCCAACACTCACCCCACCAGTACTCACTAAAATATCTACATGAGAAAGAGCACTAATAAATGTTTCCATAAGAGCATCGCGGTCATCAGGAGCAGTTCCAAGTTGGACAACTTCTGCACCAGCTTGTTCAAACAAAGCAGCTAGTGTGTAGTTGTTTGAGCTACGAATTTGTGCAGGGTTATCGCTGTTTTCTCCAAGGTCAAGTATCTCACTACCCGTAGCAATCACTCCAACGCGAGGTCGCATAGCAACCTTTACCATCACTTGATTGAGTCCAGCCATCACCCCAATCTCAGCAAAGCCTATCTTTGTACCCTTCGTTATGAGTGTTTGTTTTGCTTTGTACCCCTCACCAATCGGACGAACAGAAAAACCTTTAGGCACAGTTTCATTTATACTTATCTTTCCATCTTCATAACTTACATTTTCTATCTGTAAAAGAGTATCTGTTCCTTGTGGCATCATGGAACCCGTAAAAGTTTTGATGCACTCCCCATTTTTCACAACGCGAACCTCGTCATGTCCAGCAGGGTTGTCTCCTAAAACTTTTAACTCTCCTAATGCGAGATCTTCATGTTTAAGAGCATAGCCATCCATAGAAGCTGTTGGAAACTGAGGGTCATTAAACTCTGCAACGATATCCTCAAACAGAACTCTTCCTATGGATGCATTGAGTGCTACTCTTTCGTACTTACTTGTGTTTAC
>Ga0256826_1000424_pt1 | contig 25644 bp, 23 predicted proteins | sample CV79metaG_FD_185975 | JGI IMG/M metagenome (GOLD analysis project Ga0256826, IMG submission 185975) | Hydrothermal vent microbial communities from East Pacific Rise, Pacific Ocean - CV79 | ecosystem: Environmental > Aquatic > Marine > Hydrothermal vents | place: Pacific Ocean: East Pacific Rise...
TGTGGCATCAAAACTGTTTTTATCAGCATTGATTCCCACTAAGATTCTAGTATGTTTGATATTTGAGAGATTATCTGATATTTTGTTAAACCCTGTAATACGAAAATAACCTATTAGAAAATCCAAATAGTCAATATTTCTATTTATCTGTAAAATATTATTTATCTTGTTTTTAAGTGTATTTTCCTCTTCATTAGTAAAAAAGTTTGATGCCATTTTTTACTTCTCCTTTACTTTATCAATCGCTAATAATTAGTTTATTTTCTCTTCCTACTCAATAATTTTAGCAACAAGCCATTCAAAATAAAACTGGTAGGCGACCCAACTTCTAGGGCTTTTATAGAGTTGGAAAACATCTCTAGGGTACTCTTGTCTAAGTTAAACTTTCCAGATTTCATTGCACCTAAAGAGATTTGTTCTACCAATACTTTGCACTCAACGGCTGATGTTCGGTTATTCTCTTGTACAAACTCATAGACTTTCGCTAAATTTAAATTTTCTAAATCCAAAGAGAGTGCTTTTAACTCTTTCTCATCATCTAAAACCGTTATGGGCATTCGTGATTGAATGGTATCTAAAAGAGCTGACTTTGACTCAGTTATCAAGATAAATGCTTTGTTTTTAGGGGGTTCTTCTAGTAGTTTTAGCAGTCTATTTTGGGCTATTTCAGAGAATCTTGGAGCGACCAAAATAATGTAATTTAGGTTTTCAGAAGCAATGTAAGCTTTTGCTATAGCTTCTTGGGCTTGTTCAACCAAAAACTCTTTTAACTTGCCTTTATCGTCTTCATTTTTAATAAATGTAAACTGCTCTACAGTACGTTCTGCTTCAAGTTGGGCTATGGTCTGCTCGGTCTGTTGGGTAATAATAATACCAGAAGCCAAACGCATACTAAAGCAACTCTATTTCGCCAAACAGTGAGGCATCAATAGTTTTGTTAAAAAGTTTAAAAAGCTGAATCAGTCGAATATCCAAAGATAAACCTCCATTACGAATGTAAAAACTGTTAGGAACGTCTCCATCAATAATCCATAAAAAATTATCGTCACTTCTAAATGTAAACTTGGTGTACGAACTCTCTGCTGAACCAATGTACCAAATAAAATAGCCACTAGGATAAGAGATACTCAACATATCTTCAAGTAAATCCAACTCTTGGGTACTTTTCATTTTATCTAAATTGGGGAACATGGATTTTAGAGTATACAGAGGAATAAAAGGGCGTTCATTTGCCAAATTATTCATTTTACTGGCTACGTATTTGGCAAACCATCCTCTGGAATCGTCTGTTAAAATTAAAATAGTCTGCCCCTCTAAGATTTTAGAGACAGCATTTTGAACAACAGGAACCCAATCATAACGGCACTCTTCCATCCACGAAAAAGAGGAGTCTTCTTCACGGATGGTATTTAAAGTCCAGTTTAATAACGAGGTCATTATTTATCTAAATCATAACTTGCATGAAGTGTACGAACGGCTAACTCTGCATATTTTTCTGCAACAATCATAGAAACTTTAATTTCTGAGGTAGAAATCATCTCAATATTAATATTTTCATCAGCTAACGCACAAAATGCTGTAGCAGCTACACCTGCATGAGATTTCATTCCCACACCAACTACCGATACTTTACAAACAGAATCGTCCAAATCCATTCCACCAATATCATGGTCAAATGCTTCAATAACAGCTTTTGCTTCATCCAACTCAGAAGCAGGAACAGTAAAGCCAAGGTTGGTTGTGCCATCAATAGTAGAAGCATTTTGAATAATCACATCTACGTTTACATTGTTTTCTGCTAACTTGGAAAAAATCTCAGCAGCGATACCAGGTTTGTCTGAAACCTCTCTAATTGTTACTCTTGCTTGATTTCTATCCAACGCGATACCACTTACTAAAACTGCTTCCATATCTTCTGTCTCCTCTCCAATTACTGTTCCTTCTGCATCTGAAAAAGAACTCTTAGCTATCATTTTAACGTTTAATTTTTTAGCCAACTCTACTGAACGATTTTGCAAAACTTTTGCTCCCAAAGAAGCCAATTCTAACATCTCATCATAAGAGATAAAATCCATCTTTTTAGCTTTTGGCTCGATTCGTGGGTCTGTAGTATAGATACCATCAACATCAGAATAAATTTCACATGCATCTGCCTTTAAAGCACCTGCAACAGCTACTGCTGATAAATCTGAACCACCACGTCCAAGCGTGGTTACGGAACCCGATTCATTAATTCCTTGGAATCCTGCTACAATAATGACTTTCCCTTCGGAAAGCTCTTTTTGCATTGCTGTTGGGTCTATGGTCTCAATTCGTGCATAGGTATGATTACTATCTGTTACAATTCCTGCTTGACGACCCGTCATTGCAATGGCATCAACACCTCTATCTTGTAATGCAATGGCTAAAAGTGAAGCAGTAACACGCTCCCCAGAACTTAACAGCATGTCCATTTCACGTTTTGCAGGAGTTGCTGAAAAATGATTTGCATACTCCACCAATTTATTGGTCTCTCCACTCATCGCAGAGACAACAACGACAATATCATTACCTTCATTTCTGGCTTTTGCCACACGTGTTGCCACGTTCTCTATTCTCTCTAGGCTTCCTACGCTTGTTCCACCATATTTATGTACGATCAACATTAACTATGTGTCCTTCCCTTATAAAATGTTCTATCACACGTCGATAGACGTGTCGTTTAAAATAGGTTGCTTTTTTTAGCAACTGTTTATACTCTACATACTTGTAATCTTCAAACTCAGGTTCGTGGTAATCATCCAATTTGATTTGAGCACAGTTGTGCAACTGAACCAAAAAATACTTTTGTGTCTGCCCATCAAACGGATACATTTTACGAGCAACAGCTCCAATAGGAAAATCGTAGGTTATCCAATAAGGATATTCAGCCAGAATATCTACATTACAACAGCCTATCTCTTCTTGTAATTCACGGAGTAAGGCTTCTTCAGGACTCTCTCCCTTATCAATACCACCTTGTGGAAATTGCCACGTGTTCTTAACATCAGAACGTTTACCTAAAAAAAATTCACATTTCTGTGGATAATCTGAAGAGAGTATAACAGCTGCAACATTTGGGCGATAACGCTTCTTTGTTGCCATTTCTATTACTCATCTTTCATCATTATTTCGCTAAAATTCTATCTAAAAATTGATTAATAAACGGTGTAAAAATGCTTCTCTATATACATATTCCTTACTGTGACTCTAAATGCCACTACTGCTCTTTTAACTCTTATGTTGATAAGTTTGATACACGAAAAAACTATATGTTAGCTTTAGAAAAACAACTAAAACATGAGCTAAAACTCTTCCAAGTTACCAAACAGAGTATTGAGACCATTTTTATAGGTGGAGGCACACCATCAACCATTCCTTCTGCTTTGTACCAAGCTATTTTTGAACTGCTAAAGCCTTTTATCAAGCCAAATGCAGAGATTACAACCGAGGCTAACCCCAATTCGGCAACCCATTCATGGCTAAAGGGCATGTATGATTTAGGGGTTAATAGAGTATCGTTTGGGGTGCAAAGTTTTGATAAAAAAAAGCTAAAAGCACTCAACCGAAGCCACTCCCCAAAGGATGCCATACAAGCGATAACCGATGCAAAAGAGATTGGCTTTAGAAACCTCTCTTTGGATTTGATTTACAACTATCAAGGCGACACTAAAGAGCTTCTAAAATCGGACATAGACCAAGCGTTTGAGCTTCCCATTAATCACATTTCAGCCTATGAGTTAACCATTGAGGGGGGAACAAAATTTGCTCAAACCCCAAGCGTTCGCCAAGAAGATGACGAGTTGGCATTTTTTGTCGCCGATGAAATTACAAAACATGGTTTTAAACATTACGAAATTTCCAATTTTGGAACGTACCAAAGTGAACACAACAAAGGCTACTGGGAACTCAAAGAGTACATGGGTGTGGGTGCAGGAGCAGTTGGATTTAGAAAAAATATTCGTTATTACCCAACAACCGACATAGACATCTATATAAAAGAGCCGTTGAACATCCATGAAGAGCATCTGACACAAGAGGAGATGTTAACCGAAAAACTCTTTTTAGGCTTGCGTTCTACTATTGGTATAAAAGAAGATATTTTAGATGAAGCGATGAAAAAACGGGCTGATTTTTTAGTAGAAAAAGAGAAATTAGTTAAAAAAAATAGTATCTATAAGAATAAAAACTATTTTATCTCGGATGAATTGGTGCTTTATATCTTAGGATAATAAAAAATTTGGGGAAATTTCCCACTAATTTCTCCAAATTTCTCAATTTATCACTAAATTCTATTTATATTTCATTACGAAAGGATTTACTCGAATAAAAAGCCTTTTTTTAGTAGAAAAGCTCTTTATAAAATCTAAAAATTGCTTCGATATAGTTCTCCTTGAAAATACCTTTAGGAGAAAATATGATTACCTTCAACTATCTACTAGAACAAGTACGCTTATACAAAAAGAGCATTCTTACTGCTAATATCATTGCGATTGTTGTGACCCTGCTCTCTGTGCCTATTCCACTTTTTATCCCCTTTTTGGTTGATGAAGTATTGTTAGGAAAAAAGGGAAGCTTTACCTCTACGATTAATCAATTTGTAGAGATTAGCTCTCCTGAATATTACATTCTAATCGTTTTCATCTTGACACTTCTAATTCACGGGCTTGTTTCACTTCTCAATATTGCTCGGAATACCTATCTTGACAAAGTGATTGGGGACATCAAGCTAAATATACGAAAAAAGATTCTGTTACATCTAAAATCGGTCTCGATGAGCGAATACGACATGATGGGGTCGGGAACAACTTCGTCTAAAATGGGAACAGATATTGGTGTGGTCATGAGCTTTTTATCAGGCAGTGTGGGAACAATTTTGATACAAGTTCTAAAACTCATCGGAATGTCTGCTGTTCTGCTCTACCTCAACTGGAAACTGGCACTGATTATCCTTATTTTAAACCCTTTGGTCATTAAAATGTTTATCAAAATTTTTAAAGAACTCTCTAAAATCATGAAAGAGAGAAACAGAGCCATCGCTTCGTTTAACAATTCATTGGTAGAGAGCTTGGAGCTTTTTAATCAAATTCGTGTCCAAAACAGAGAAGATCATTTTTTAGAAAAAGTGAACCGTGATGCAAGCGAGATTAGAGATAAATCGTATGAGTATGATGTACAGTGGGAAAAATCATTGACAGGAGCTAGGCTCTTGATGACCTACTCAAATACTCTATTTAAATCATTAGCTCTCTATTTTGTTGTCATGGGCGAGATGAGTATTGGAGAGATGATGGCAATTTTTGTCTATGCAGGAATGGTTACGGCTCCCATGAATGTTCTGCTTCGCTTTGTACAGAAGTATCATGATGCCAAAGAGGCGATGGAGAGACTCAATGAACTCCTAAGCATGAAAACCGAAGAGCAGTACGAGATGAAAACAGACCCATTTAAAAACAAGGAGACGGCATCAATAGAGTTAAAAAACATAAGCTTCTCTTACGATGAAAACAAAACCGTTTTAAAAAATTTTAATCTAAAAATAGAAGCAGGAGAGAAAGTTGCCATCACAGGAGAGACAGGAAGTGGCAAGAGTACTCTTGCCAATATATTAATCGGTCTCTACCCTCTGAATAAAGGAGAGATTTTTTATAACGGCGTAGAGATAAAAGAGATAGGCTATGAAAAAGTACGAGAACATATTGGATTTGTGCTTCAAGCTCCACTTATGTTTAACTCAACCTTACGTTACAACCTCTCATTAGGAGAAGCATACAGCGATGAGGAGATGTACGAGGCATTAAAGGTGGCTCAACTTTATGATTTTGTAGAGAACCTTCCTGCAAAATTAGATACCATTGTGGGGAAAAATGGTACAAAGCTCTCAGGTGGTCAACGACAACGCTTGTCAATTGCTAGAGTGTTGTTGGATAAGCCTAATGTAATTATTTTTGATGAGTCCACCTCATCACTGGATACCGATACCGAAGATAAGTTACTCAACGCATTGGATGAGTACATCAAGAATAAAACTATTATTACGATTGCTCATCGACAAACAACGATTGATAAAGCAGACAGAGTTGTAAAATTACATGCAGTGAAAAATAAGATTTAAACTCCTACCGTGCCTAATCGGCAGGGATGGAAATAGTATATTAAGTAGAAGTTATGAGTACGAAACACTAAAATAGGAAATAAAAAAATATCTCGCTCACGGGGTAATAATAGTCATAATTTGTGTCTATTTTGTGTAAAGAACAAAAAAGAACGGTTATAAAAAAGGAAAAATGGTTAAATGAAAAAGACAATAATAACAATAGTAGTGATACTATTTTGGATATTCATGCTTTTTACAGAGCATAAAACAAAAGTACACGCCTCTTACAAAGAGAAGATATTATCAAGCCTAGAAGAAGATACAAAAAGCTTTAAACGTCTCTCCCCTCGTTTAAAAAAAGATGAGAACTTTTTAAAAAAAGCCCTAAAAACAAACGGTATGGTTTTAAAATATTTAGATAAACGCTACAGAGCCAATAAAGAGTGGGTTTTACTGGCTGTGAATCAGAATGGTATGGCGTTAGAGTATGCTAGCAACATGCTAAAAAGTGATGAAGAGGTTGTTTTAGAAGCCGTTAGAAACGATGGAAATGCCTTTGAATTTGCTCATCCATACCTCAAAAAGAATCGAACTTATATTTTGAAACTTTTCAAAGAGAAGATACTCTTTATTATCAATAATATAGATGTAACATTACAACAGGACAAAGAGTTGGTAGAAACAGCCCTTGCTTATGATGAGAGTGCCTTTAAATATCTTGATACAGCACATCAACAAAACAGAGAGTATCTTTTAAGATTTTTAACAAAAAATGGTTGGATTCTAGCCTATTTAAATGAAAATTTTCAAAAAGACAAAGAGTTGGTTACCATAGCTGTTATGGATGATGCTTATGTCCTAACCTATGCTGATGAAAGCCTTAAAAAAGATAAAGATTTTCTCTTTTCATTAATCAAAAAAGACAATAACGTTATAGAGTATATAGACAAAGAGCTTTGGGAAGATAATAACTTTCTACTAAAGGCATTAAAATTTAATGCTTCAGCATTAGAATACGCAAGCAGTGAACAGAAAAATGACAAAGAATTAGTAATAAAAGCCGTAGAAGAAGATGGCTCTGCACTGGAATATGCAAGTGATACGTTAAGAAATGACCCTGAAGTGGTACTAAAAGCAATAGACCACTACTCTAACCCCTTGAAATTTGCAGATAAAGAGCTACAGAGAAATCGAAACTTTATCATAAAAGCCATAAAAAGCAATGCCTTTTCTATCACAAGTATAGATAATAAATTAAGTAAAGATAAAAAGCTTATAAGCATGGCTGTAATTCAAAATGCACGAGTAGTTAAATATCTGCCTAAATTACAAAAGGATAAAGAGTTTATTCTTGAGATGATTCAAAAAGACATTAATGTTTTGCCCTATATTGATGCGTCATTGAAAGATGATAAAGATATTTTGAATGCCATAAAAAATTTTCCTTCGTACTATGCGACTATTGAAACGCTATTAAGTCTATGTGCCATTGTTCTTTTCTTTTTTGCTCTTTACTATATATCTATAAAAAATAAAAAGTACTTTATCTTTTTTGGAAGTGCCATTTTACTTCTTATTATAACGGATATTCTAAACATCTATTTTGCTCATGGCGTATTCAGAACTCCCTATATAATGGCAAACAAGTCTCATAAGTTTGGCTTGGAACGCACACGCTGTTGGGTAGGAGACGAAGAGAATCTTTCTAACTTAGAGTGCTACAACATGCACGTTCCAGAGATATACAGTGACCCAAAGAGCCAACTCATTACTTTTCCTGTTCGGGTCTTTAGAAGTTCTGAAATATTTGCATCTAAATCGCCTCTAATTCATTTAGGAGGTGGTGGGCCGGGTGCAGAGATGAACTTGAACTCGTCGTACAGTCTGCTCTCTCACTTGGATGAGCATGATGATTTTTCGATTAATCAAGGTCGAGACTTTTTTATTATTGACCCCCGAGGAGCTGGTCTCTCAAAACCCCTTTTGACCTGCGATACCTATGTGGATAATTTTTTAACAAACATGAACAAGAACTTAAGCCTAGAAGAGAGCTACAAAGCTGTTGATAGTGACTATGCACAATGTATTAAAAAATTCAAAAAAGAGAAAGTCAACTTTAATGGCTACAACAGTGTTGCCGTGGCAGATGACGTTCACTTGTTAAGTAAATTTGTAGGCATTAAAAAGTGGGTAGTGTTTGGAGTCTCTTATTCGACCACCTATGCCTTGTTTGTTGCCAAAAAATATCCTGAAATTGTTGAGCGTATGATTTTGGACAGTGCCTGTTTTCCTGATTTGAAAATGGATTACAATTATCATGTAAAAACAATGGACAGTTACAATGCACTCTACAACTATAAAGAGAAGATAAAAGATTCAAACACAACGTATGATGATATAAACATCAAAAAAAGAATATGGGCATTACATAAAAAGCTCAATAATTACCCTATACCAATAGACTATTTGGATTTAAAAGTCGATGGAAACTATTTTATAGCGTCCCTTTTAGAGGGGGTCTATGGTACAGACATTTTCAAAGATTTACCCAAAATAATAATTGAAATGGAGCAGAACAAAACCAAAAGTTTTTTACCCTATTTTGAAACCCATATCGACTTTTTAATGGATAGAAACTATGGAGATGTTAGTGCTATGGCTCACTACTGTTATGAAGACAAACCCTTTATAGACTTTAGTAAAATACGAGAGGAAGTGAAAAAATTACCCTCGGGCTACATCAAGAAAAGTACTATTTTATCCATTGAAGCCAATGATTTTTGTAAAGAGATGAACATAAGCTCTACCGATAAAACGCTGGCAGAGCCGATTAAAACAGAGATACCTACGCTCTTTATTCATGGAGAGTTTGACTCGATAACCCCCTTACGTGAGGTAAAAGCAGAGATGAAAAATTTTAAAAATTCAAAACTTTTAACCTATAAAACGTCCCATGCTGTATTGGGAACAGAAGCAAAAATCGAACAAGATGTGGCACAATTTCTAACGGACTCCTTAAATAATGTTGTTAAATAACAGTTTACCTTTTTGGGATATACTTTCAAAACTCAAAAAGGGAACAGATATGGGAAGAATTGGTAAGAATCTGGAATACGATGCACGAAGTGATGAATGGGTTGACTTTCAATTAAAAATAAATTACCTTTGTGAGAAGCTTTTTGAAGGAGATAAGAAACAACTTATTGAACATCTATCCGATAAAAGCAAGTTGACACCACGCTATTTAAAAAGCCGACAAAAGACGATTGAAAGTTGGTTAAATGGAGAGAACAGCAAGGCAAATAATTTTGATGTTTCAAAGTTTAAAATAGAAAATTTTAGACTCAACGATAAACCCTTGTTTACAAAAAGAAGCTTTCAAATTTGGTCAATAGATACCTTTAAAAAGAGACTTGACAGCTATTTATCGAATCAAAAAGTTCACAGTCACATTCAACACATCTACTTTTTTGATACCAAAGACAATGAGCAAAAAGTAAGCTATTTTGATGTCTCTTTTCCTACGCATACCAATAAAGATAGGATTCAGTTACGCTATGCCAACATGCTTTACAGTGGAGTGATTGAGAATTTCAATATGTTTACCTATATCTATGTAAAAAATGATTATGACCATATGAATTTTATTTTTAAAATATCGGCAAATACCTCTAAAAATTTAAAGGTTTTTGGAATGGCAAACTCGGTTGATGACTCTACAGGTAAGCCCAAAGCATTCAAAGTACTTTTGACTTCGTATCTATTAAGCAAAGAAGAAGAGGAAAAATACGCACATAAACTGAACTTTTCAAATACTATGCTAGCAGATGAATTTTCTGAAAAATGCGTCTTGAAAGAAAACTATTTTATGGAAAACTTTACCCAAAAAATTGCAACATTAGGGCGAGATTTAGAGCATTACGGTATTGAGAAACTTTTTTCAGAAGAGATTTATTTGGACACGATTTTAAAAGAGTATAAAAGTTATATGAAATTTTTAAAAAAGGTTAATCACAATAGTAAATATTTTATTAGCAATAAAACTGAGTCTCGACTCTTTTCAATGGAAGGTATTTGTAAAAAGAAAAAAATTCAAGCAACGGTATCCTATTTTTTAAGTGTTGAAAATCTCTTTTTATTGGACGATAAAAATCCCATTATTGAGAATCAAATTAAACGCATAAAAGAAAACTTATTGGATTTAACCTATTTCTTTATTGTGATTGATAAAACTCTTTTGACCCAAAATGTCGTTAACAAAATAGAGTACATGGAGCAACAAGGAATCAAAATAAAAATGAGCAGTAGCCTAAGCATTAGTTATTCTAAAACTTTTTTGATTGAAAATGAAAATTTTGTACTGTTTAAAAATATAAATTATGTCGATGACACAACCCATGCAACACGACACCAAAAAACCATAAATAAAGTTTTACTAGAGCAAGAAGCATTAAGAAAAGAGTCCATCTCGTTTAGAGAATTTATGCAAAAGGAGAATCCTCTTTGTGGTACATGGAACTACTATACTTATGGTAGCATCATGGACAAAGATGATTGTCACAAGATAAAAATAGAAATCAGAAACAATCAAGTCAAAGGGATGTTCGCCTCAGGACTGCACGAAGGGGTTGTCTATAAAACCAATAAACAGATACTCCTTATTTTTGAAAACACCACCATAAAAATATCTATACAAAGCCTTGCTGAATCAACACTGTTTAGAGTGAGTGCCATCGGACAAGATATAGAGATTCCCACTGCTGATTTATTGGTATTTGGAATTTTTTCACAAGAGAGACTGGAAAAAGAAGAGGCTCTAGCTCTGCTAGACAGTATCTACATGAAAGAAGAAGCTGACTACAGGCTAAGAGTTTGTGACATGTTCCCACGAAAATTGGCTGAGTTTAAACGAAAAAGAAAGAAGATAAATGAGTAAGACAGAAAAAGCAAAAGAGTACGCCAAGCGTTATCATATGGGGCAAACGGATAAGTCAGGCGTTGATTATTTTGCAGGGCATGTAAGCACCGTCGCCCAAAAAGTAGCAGATGCAGGCTATGGTAACGAATACATAGTAGTAGCATTTTTACATGATGTGGTAGAAGACACCTCCGCAACCCTAGCAGAGATAGATTTAGAATTTGGAACAGATGTAGCCAATGCCGTAGATGCAATGAGTAAAAGAGAAAGCGAAGAGTACGCTAACTATCTAAGCAGAGTAACCAACAACAGCATGGCATCGGTCGTAAAATTCTACGATATGGAACACAATAGCGACATCAGCAGATTGACAACGATTAGAGAGAAAGATTTAAAAAGACAAGAAAAATATAAAAAATATATGTTGGTGTTGGAGAAGTATTTATAAGAAAAAATAAATAATAGACTTTATAAAGAACCTTTACTTTTGTAATTTACATAAGTATACTTATACAAATTACAAACGAAGGATACACTTTTTTTAATCACTACCTTCTTTAAGCTCTTAAGAGACGCGATTATAAGTAAAAACCGATTTTCCTATTTTTAATAACAGTCTGTTTTCAGATACCTGCTCAAAAGCATAGGTTTCAATATCTTGGGACTCGATTCCTAAGCCCCTACTCTCTACTAACAAGGTTATCGTATCGCCTCGTACTTTCCATTTTTTGTAGAGTAACGCATCGGTATTGATAGACGATGCACTTCCATCTGAATGCAGAGTAAAACCTTGGTATTGTCTTTCATCATCAGGTGTTTTCTCTACCCATGAACCCATAAGCTTTTTCTCTTTGTGAGTTAGTTCTATTGTTATTCGCTCTTGAGCTTGAGCTTGAGCTTGAGCTTGAGCTTCTATTTTACCTGTTTTGGTTGGGGTATTCCATAAAAGTGTACCCAATACGATAGATAATCCTACAAGAGTAAGTACCGATAGTTTAATTGCCATTTGTATCATTTTGTCCCTTTGATTTTTCACGCGAATGATACACTTATTTATCTGAATAAACAATTTTATTTAATATTTTATAATTTAATAAAATTATTTGAGTATTTTTGTAACGTATAAAAACAAGGCTTCAAGAGCTTTATAAATTGGTTATAATTAGAAAGAAAGGGGTAAAACATGAGCATAAAAGTATTAGAGATTAAAGAGGTAAAGGCATTTGAAGAGCTACGAGATGCAGAGAGTATGGAGCAGGAGTTAAGCAATATTTATCTACTGTTAGAACCCAAACTCACAAGCATCAAAAAAAGTTACAAAAAATTTTTAGAGGGAATGATAAAAAAAAGAGATAAAAAAAGAGCCAAAGTTATCGTAAGTATTAAATCTCTTGATTCTCTGAAATCTAAAGTGATTGAAAGGAAAAAGAGCCTTGCGAATGTAAAAGATTTGGTTCGAGCTACTATTCTACTAGGAACAGATGAAGAGGTAAAAAAACTCTATTCCACGATTACCCGTAAAAAAACCGAAGTGATTCGCTGTGCTTCCAAAGACAAAGGTGGCGATGTTGAGTATGGGTATTACGGTTCATATCATATTATTTTTTTCTACAAAGGCTTAAATGTAGAGTTGCAAATCATGACCCGAAAACTGTGGAGTTACAAAGCTGTTGCTGATGAGTTTTACCATAAATATAGAGACGAAGAGAACCCAAATATTGATAAATTTGACCTGCATCTCTCTAAAATGTTCTTTTCCAAAGGGAACAAAGAGCAAATCAAACACAAGCACTCAGAGATTCGGAAAAACTATAAAACACTCATGCGTTATTTTAAGTAAAAAGATTTTTTCTCTTTTTAGCACTCAAATTTCCACATAATTCCCCTTTTTTCAGCAAATTTATAACAAATTTCCTCGAAGAAGGCTCAAGCTACTCAATAAAGCTCTTTTTTGTGGAAAAACTGCTTATTTCTAATAAATCTTTTTTCTGTACACTTTCTAAAAAAGAAAAAATAAGGAATAAAAGATGGAAGAGTTAATTGCATTTGGATTTTTAGTATTAGTGATTATAACATTACTTTTCTTGTGGGTATTTATATCCAATTCTTTTAATAGAATACAGGATATTGATGATATGTATAAATTGAATTATAAAGAGATGAAAAGGGAGAAATAAAAAATGATAAAACACTATATTATAGGCGATGTTCATGCAGAGTATGCAACACTCATCGCATTGGTAAACAGACTTCCAAAAGATGCACGGCTGATTTTTGTGGGCGATTTAATCAGTCGAGGTTCACAAGGCAAAGAGGTTATTGAGTTTGTAAGAAACAATGCTTTTTGCTGTATCAAAGGAAATCATGAAGAGTATCTTTTGAAATTTGGCTCGCTTTTTTTAGAGGAAGTTAAACATCAAAAAGAGAACAGCAGTCTAATCTGGTCGTATACTTCTCTGTCAAGTACCTTGCGTTCTTATGGATTTTTGAGCAGAGAATCAAACAAAATCACAGTAAAAAGCGAATGGGTAGAGCAGATGAAACAAGACATGAAGTGGATAGAACAACTACCTATCTATTTTGAATTTGGACAGATAAAGGGCTATCAACTCCCTGTAGTTGTAACCCATGCCCCTGTTGATAAGTATTGGCTTTTCAAAGATAGCCATCCTGACTATTTTGAATTTCATGCCATGAACAACCGTTACACCCCTTCTGCCTCTGCTCCAATATTCAGTATCTATGGGCATATTCCAAAAGATGAAGTAATCATTGGGAAAAATTTTGTAAGCCTAGATACAGGATGTGGACGAGGAAAAGATAAAAAACTAAGTGCCTACTGTGTCGAAACAAAAGAGATTGTCTCGGTAGGATGTGTTTGATAAAAATAAAGGATAAAAAATGCAAGATTTTAGAAGTAAAGTACGAGAATATTACAAACCCTATTATAAAGAAGGAGATAAAGCACACCTCATCAATCATGCCGATGATGTTTGTGATTTGGCTCTAAGAATCAACAAAAAACTGGATGAAAAACTGGTTATTTTGGCTTCCTACATGCACGACATGTTCAATGCCAAAAACAGAGCCATTCACAATGAGTTAGCATACACCTACGTCATGAATGAAAACGATACGTTTATCTCTGAACTCTCAGCCCAAGAGCGAAATATGGTCGCCCACGCTGTGTTGGAACATCGAGCAAATTTCAAAGGAGAGTTCTACTCTGCCCTATCCGAAATCATCTCCTCTGCCGATAGAGGTCTGCCCGATTTGGATTTTATAGTCACACGAAGCATGCAGTTCAATCACGCTGATGCCAACGATGTTTATGACCATATCAAAGATAAATATGGAACAAAAGGATATGCAAAATACCCGAAGGTGTATCAAGAAATCTTTAGTGAAGAGCTAAAGGCTTTTCATAAGCGAGCAGATAGGTTAAGTATAGACGAAATTTTAGAGATTTGGGAAAAGGATAAAAAATGCAAGGATTAGACAATGACTATTTTACAAAAAGGAGAGATAAGCTCCAATATTAAAAAAATGTACCTTTTTAAAATTTTTTCAGGAGTGGTTTTTTTTGCCCCCATTCTGATGCTCTTTAAAGGCGATAACAATGTAGATTTAAGTGAAATTTTTTACTTACAGATAGCCTTTGCCATAAGTATAGTACTGTTTGAAGTACCCACAGGGTATTTTGCCGATATTTATGGTCGAAAAACAAGTATGATAGCAGGAGCAATCTTACAATGTATGGGAATTATTGCTTTTAGCTTCTCTTATGGATTTGGCGACTTACGGTGCAATTTTCAACGTACCACAAAACTCAAAAAGCATAAAACCAAGTTTCGCCGAAAGGCTTAACCAACCGTAGGTTCGATTTTATCGAACGCGTTATATCAATCTGATTTCCCAAAAATACTGTTTTGTTTTTCATGTTTGGTTTTGACGTTCGATAAAATCGAACCTACATATTTAGGGTAAAATTATAAAAAAATAGTTAAAAAGAATATTAAAGGAAATGGATGAAAAATAGAAATAGGTTAATATTGGCAGGAGTAACTTTATTCTTGTTTGGTGGGGTGGTTTTGGCTGATGAGGTCAAGTATAAAACCAAGCAGGAGATACTTGAAGTTTATGGTAATTGTACAGAGGACTCTTATAAGTATGTATCTATGGATCCTTGTCCTTTGATGTTTGCTGATGATGCTTTAAAAAAAGATAGAGAGGTTGTCTTGTGTGCTGTGAGTAAGCCTTGTGGTATTGCTACTAATGATGCTAATATTTATTCAGTAAGTTCTGCATTGCAGTTTGCTGATGATACTTTGAAAAAAGACAAAGAGATAGTTTTAGCTTCTTTTAAAGAGTATCCAGATGCTTTAGAGTATGCTGATAGTTCTTTACAAGAGGACAAAGCATTTATTTTAGAAAATATCAAAAATAATGGTTATCTGTTAAGATATGCCGATGACACTTCTAAAAAAGATCGAGAGATTGTTTTGTCTGCTGTTAGACAAAATGGTAATGCCTTACAGTTTGCAGACAATAGTTTAAAAAAAGACAGGGAGATTGTTTTAACAGCTATTAAACAAGATGGTTTTGCCTTGGGTTTTGCTGATGAAACTCTACGAAAAGATAAAAATATTGTTTTACTTGCTGTTCAAGAAAATGGTTTTGTAATAGAATCTATAGATAATAAGTTTAAAAAAGATAAAGAGATTATTTTGACAGCTCTTAATGGAAACCCTGATGTTTTACAGTTTCTAGATGACTCTTTCAAAAGAGATAAAGCTTTTATACGAATAATCTTATCTTTTTCTGCTTCCAACTTTATCTATATAGATAAAAGCCTTAGAGAAAATAAATCATTTATACTAGAGATGTTAAAAGAGGGGTTATTTATCTACGATTATATTGATGAAAAATTCAAAAAAGATAGAGATGTAGCTCTTGCTGTAATACGACAACATCCTCTCTTGGATAGTTATGTAGATGATGGTAAAGAGCCTAGCCTTAATCTGATGGATGGCGATTTGGAGATTTTTTATGAGTCGAAATATAATATTTTCAAAAATGATAGAGCATTTATTACAGAAATTATAAAGCATACTCCATTTTTTATGGAGACAATAGAAGCCCATTTCACAAAAGACAAAGAGTTCCTGCTAACAGCATTAGAAGAGAGTGGTTCTCACTTTAAAGCACCAAAAGTTAGTAGCCCATTTGTAACCATGATAGATGAGAGCCTTAAAAAAGATAAAGAGTTCATTGCAAAAGTATTGGAGATAGAGCCAAGACTGCTTAAGTATGTAGATGATAGCTTTAGAAACGATAAAGAGTTGGTAACAAACCTAATAGATGGTGGTCAAGGGGAGATTTTAGAGTATGTAGGGGATGAACTGAAAAAAGATAAAGAGATGGTTCGTTTCGCTATGAAAAACGCCAATGAGTTAGGTTCTATTTTTCAATATGCAGATAAGAGTCTAAAAAAAGATAGAGCATTTGTTATTGAGATTTTAAAACAACAAACTTATGCTTTTCAATATGCAGATGAGAGCCTAAAAGATGATAAAAGTATTGTTTTAGAAGCTGTTGAAAGAGATGCTTCGACATTACAGTTTGCAAGTAAGCGTTTACGAAAAGATAAAGAGGTCGTTTTTAAAGCGATTGAGGGGTATTCCTCTGACCTCTATTCAGATGGTGTTGTGAGATTTATAGATGAGTCATTGAGTAGAGATAAAAAGTTTCTATTGGAGATGTTAGAGAGAAATGCTAATATTTGGTCAGAGATAGATAATAGATTTCGAGAAGATAAGAGCTTTGTGATGGAGGCTTTAAAGGTTAATCTTGGAATTTTTGATTGGATGAATGAGAAGTTTAAAAAGGATAAAGAGATAGTTGCTTTAATAGAAGAGATAAAACATCCACTCTGGAAAAAGATATTTACACCTCTAAATATTTTGATAGTTCTACTATTTGGGTTAGCCTAAAATTGGCTCTCTTCATTTTCTCTGTCACTCTTCTCTTGATGAGCAATATAGTTTTTAACAATCGCTATCTCAAGTCCTATTGTCGATACAGCATTAAAATTTTATGGTCAAAATGGGGATGATATTTTAATTAGCGATGCTATTGAGCATATTGCCCAGTTTTCTATGATTCATGGGGATACTGGTTGATTTTTTTGGCTATGATATTGAAGTTTATTTTAGTTTAAAATAATTTTTTTATATTGTAATATTTACAACTATATTAGATATATTACAATTATTTATAATATTTATAAGATATCTATGTTTTTTTATAAGTTTTATTATTTAGTTTTAGATACACTTTAATTGGCAACACACTCAAACTTTTGATTTAGGATTTAAATCAATTTAATCTTATAAAGAATATTTAAAAAAAGGGAAATATTATGATTAAGAACAATAAAAAAAAATTTACTCGCCTATTAATTACAACGAGTATTTTTAACTCTTTTGCTTTAGCAACTGTGCCAACTGTACCAACTGCACCAGGACTCTCTATAGGTGTAACCGACATAAATGATTCAACTATTCGTATTAATTTTAAAGATAATTCAGACAATGAGACAGGTTTTAAAATTATTGGAGACATTAATATGTCACTGTCTAACAATGATGAGACAACAGCTCCCTATGTTTATAAAGATATAAGTGGATTAACATGTAATAAGGTTTATAAAATTCAAGCTGTAGCTTATAATGCTGTAGGAGACTCAACGCCAAGTGATTTAAGAAGTTTTAATATTCATACAACATTTGGAACTACTTGTCCTTCTGTAGTTTCTATTAAACCTAATGCTCCTGGTTTAGCCATTGGAATTACAGATATTAATAGCACCGCTGTTCGTCTTAATTTTAAAGATAATTCTGATAATGAAACAGGTTTTAAAATTCTTGGGAATGGTATAAATATAACAATTCCGTCTAATGATGAAACTAAGCAAGAGCAAGTTTATACAAATCTTACAGGATTGACATGTGATAGTCTTTATCAAATCAAAGCTGTAGCTTTTAATATGAATGGAGACTCTACGGAAAGTGATTCAAGAGACTTTAGAATCAGCAGTACCTTTGGCATTTCCTGTGGAACACCAGCTAATAATATTCCACCTGTTGCCAATGCAGGGATAGATAAGAATACTAAACTAAGTGAATCAATTAATATCTTAGGGACAGGTGTCGATAATGATGGAACAGTAGTTGCGTATGAATGGAAAGAGGGAATAAATGTTCTTGCGAATAGTGCCTTAGTAAATTATACTGCTACATCAGTAGGAAATCATACATTAACATTAACCGTTACTGATGATGATGGAGCTACACATAGTGATGACATGATAGTTACAGTAACAGAAGCAACTAATGATTCTCCTGTTCCAGAGACAATAAACCCAGTAAATTTTATACCAGAATTTGATTAAAGGAGTAGATAATGTTAAAAAAATTATTAATGAGTACAATTACCATAATGGCTTTAGGACAAACAGTTAGTGCTACAGATGATTATCATCTTTATGGAGAATGGAATATTGGTGGATATACTAGTATTTATGATATAGCAGGTTTTATAGATACAAATGGTCGTTTAGGTAACCCAAAAGCTGAATATGTTATCTTTAATAATGCTCAAACGGGTTACATCTATAGAGTTGATGTAACAGGAGACCCTAATATGCATCCAGACAATCCTGATTCTACAGGTCCTGTGGCAACAAGAACCTTTACTTTTATTAGTCAATCTGCACCTGGTGCTCTTTCAAGTTGGGGTAGTGTTGATGAGTTCTATGTGGATGATACAGGAATCTATTTTGGTTCAGGAAAAGGTATTAAGCGATGGGATTTTGATTGGGGCAATGAGAGTGATGTTACGGCTTATGGATTATATTCTGAAACATTGGCTAGAAATACTAAAGGTAATAGTAATCCAAGTGATGATGAGTGGTGGACAGCTACAGGTGATAGAAAGGTCTATAAATATAATAATAGTACAAATAGTTGGGAGTATCAGTTTAACTATCCGAGTTTAGCGGGAAGTCATCATGATGGAATGGAGATAGTTAATAATACGCTCTATCTTTCGGATATGACCAGTGATAAGATTATTAAGTATGATATTAATGCTACAACAGGTATTGTTGATAATCCATTAGATCAAAATATCTCTTCTTATAGTGCTAGTCCTGCTGTAGAGGGGATGGGTTTCGGACCAAACAAGCATTTTTGGATGTCTGCTAGAACAGCTTATGAAGTAGGTGGTACAGGGGAAGATGGTACGGGTACAGTCGTTCCTCCTTGTAGTCAAACTTTTCATTTTAATCAAAAATGGGAGATGCAAACGGCTCAATGTGATGATATAAATGTACCTGGATTTGATGATACATTAATGGTTGGTATGAGTAATGGTATACTGCACTGGGTTACGGCAGATGCAGGTACTATTGCGTGGCTTAATCAACAAGGAATTACTGCTGAGAGTAGTATGACTCTTAAATTAGGTAACGGTTTTTGGACATATGGTAAAATAGATGGTATTAATAAATTAGTAGGAAATGGTAAACTCCAAGACAACTATTTATCACTTAAAAATGGTGTTTATACTTTTGTTGGATTTAATTTAGCTACTGACCTTAATACTAAATTTGGAACCCAACCTGTAGAGGAGATTTACTATTATAATGGCAGTTGGAATACATGGAAGCCTATAGATGGGAATCAAACAGTTCCTACAAATCAAGGTCTATATGTATTGCCTAATGGTGATTTTAATATCTTATTAAAATAAATTATTTCTTTGCGATAAAAAGAGAATCAAACAAGTATCACGCTTGATTCTCTTCAACACCTTTACCAAAAACATTAAGAGGGATTTCAAGCTTCAATTTTAATACCATTTTCGTTTGTATCAATCACCAAATCAGCACAAAATCAAACAAGCATAAAATAGAAAATTCTAAAAAGACCATTATTCATTTTCAGGGGAATGGAGAAGAGGTTGTGTCGGATTATCTTGATTTGTTTGCTGAATAAGAAACGATAAAAACCTCTACTTGTCCTAATAGACGGTGGCAAAGAATAATATAAATAGAGGATTTAATATAACCGTATGAAGAAGAGATAACTAAAAATAAGGAATAAAAAAATTATCTCTCTCATGAAAAAAGTATAGCTATAAGTTGTGGTTAGATTGTGAAATAGCTCTGCATATTTTTACTTTTTCCCTAAATTTCTATAAAATTTCTCCTTATCCCTTGAAAACTTCCAATAAATTAGAAAAACACTTTATTTTAGACAAGTATAGCTTGGGTATAGTTTCTTGATTTGATTTAATTATTTTCAACTTTTAATAGGGTTACAGACAAAGTTTAAAAGTTGAAGAAATCAAACAGTAAACTTTTTGATAGCTAAAAAAACTTTAAACTCTTTTTGGGAGAAATTACTCTTTCTGAGAGACCTTAAAATAAGAGTCTTAGAAGAAGAGACAAAAGTTCTAAAAAGTTTTAGAAAATTCTATTGTAAAACTTTTTCATATCATCTAAACTTCGATTATCATTTAAAAAAGGATATGAGATGAGACGATATACATTTTTGGTTTTGCTGTTGCTATTGAGTTTGACACCCATTAAAGCAGAGGTTCAAGGAGTTAGCTCTTTTAGTTCAGCAGTAAATTCATTGCAAAAAGGGTTAACCCTTATGAGTTATAGTACCCCCTTAGAGATTAGAGGAGGAGGAAAAGCTCTAGGGAAACTAATTATGGGAATTACAGCAGAGATTCGGAATCCTACTTTAAAAGGTATTCTAGAGTATATACTTTATGGATTTTTATTTTTTATTCTGATATTTTTTAGTAAAGATAATGAGTAAAAATAAGCCAAAAGAAAAAAAGGAAAAATATGTTCAAAATAGAGATAGATAACGAAGTTCATTTAGAGTTAACACACTTTTCTCATGCCCAAGAGATGTTGGTTTTGGTCAATAAGAATAGAGAGCTATTTAAAACGTGGTTACTATGGGTGGATTCAGTTCGAGAAGTTAATGATGAAAAGAAGCATATTCAGAGTTCCTTAGAACAGTATGCTAAAGGTCGATTAGTCAACTGCGTAATATTTTATAAGGGAAAACTAGCAGGTAGTGTAGAGATTGGTATGCGTAAAGGTTATGGCATACAAAAAGGAGAATTGGGCTATTGGCTAGGGGCTGAATTTCATGGAAAAGGCATTATGCACAAAGCCACAGCCAAAATGGTTGAGATAGGTTTTGAAGAGTACAACCTTGACAAAATCATGCTTAAATGTGCTGTTAAAAATAAGCGAAGTTGCAATGTAGCTCAAAAGTTAGGGATGACTCATGAAGGGAGACAACGAGATGAAATAGTCGTTAATGGGGTTGTAATGGATGTGGATAGTTATGCAATTTTGAAACGAGAATATTTATGAAAAAAGTAATACTATTAGGCATTACTATCTTGGCTTTATTTTGGATGTTCTATTCTCCAATAAAGGTAGCGAACAAAGCAATACCCCTAGAGCATTGGAAATATGAGGATGTTACAATAAAAGCATCTGTTCCTGTAATCATACAAAATAAAACACCAACAGTAGATGCAGGAGATGACCAAAATATAACTTTTGGTAATGAGGCAACACTAGAGGCTATAGCCAAAGATAGAGATGGAGAGATAGTCTCTTATCTTTGGAGAGAGGGGAATCAGACTTTGAGCGAAGAGAAGAGTTTTGATTATACGTTTGAGAAGGGGGTTCATCATCTTAAAATCACAGTGATAGATAATGAGGGAGCAAAAGCTGAGGATAACATCACTGTTAATGTTGGTTCTTGGGTTTTAGTAGAAATTATGAACATAAAAACCAGAGGATGTAACTATGAGAAGTATTTTAATCACGCTAAATATGAATACAATAAAGATGGTAATGTAACTAAAGTCAGCGATGATAATAATCAAGATGGAGTAATAGATAGTATACGTTACTATGGATATGATTCTAAAGGTAGAGAACTGTTTAAAGCTTATGATTTTGATGCTGATGGAGATATTGATGAGAATAGGTCACAAAAATTTAATGAACAAGATAAGATTCAAGAGGAAAAAATATTAAGTTATAGAAATGACAAAAAATTCTTTGATTCAAGTACAAAGTATCACTATGATGAAGATGGCAGAATCTTGAATGAGATAACATTAAGAGCTTATTATAATGATAAAAAAGAGGAGAGCCGAATAGATTATCATTATAATGAAGATAAGCAACTTGTAGAGATTTGGTATGGAAACCAGTTATCTACAAAACATCACTATCAAGATGAAAAATTGATATTAACAGAAAGTTTTATAGAGGGAAAGCTTAGTAATAAAAGTGTATATCATTATGAAAATAATATTTTGAAAGAGAATGTATACTCTTCTTATATAAATGAAAAGATTACTTTTCATAGACAAAAAAAATACAATGATAAAGGATTGTTAACAGAAGAGATATACAATCATACTAAAATAAAGAAATACGTTTATGATGAGCAAAATCGATTAATTTTAACTGAGAATAGTGATGAAAAAGAGGAGTACAGTTATAGTGATGATGGTGTTTTAGCAAGAAAAGAGATTTATACTAAAAATGAAAATAATGAGTTTGAAAAAGATTATTACATCATTTATGATAGAGAGAACGGTAAATATGACACTATTTATGTTAATGAGAATCGTATATATACAGGCTATGATGATAAATATTTAAATGGATTTAGCACTTCTAAAGAGAGACGATATGTTTACGATGAGCATAAAAACCTTATTGAAATTTGGGATGATGCAGATGGTAAGCTTATAGAGAAGAGAGTTTATCGGTTTATGGTTAGAAATTAAAACCAATATGGACGATTAAGTGCTTATTGTGTGGAGAGTGGAGAGATTTTTGTGAAAAAAGTAGGGTGTTTTCCCACGAAAACACCGTTAAATCTAAATAGGAGTACAAAATGAGTAAATCAAACAAAGCATGGAAAAATGACAACCAAAACCTTATTAATACGCTTTTAGAGAGAGCTAAAGATGTACCTCAAATTGATAACTATTACTCTCCTAAGCTTTTTGATGTTGCCATTGCTATGTATAATACCTTTGGGAACATTGAAGATAAAGAGGGGTTGATTACGTCGATGATGAGGTCACTTAAAGAGGATGGCTTGGCGATTATTAGTACCTTCTCTTCTGCATCAATAGCTCCAAGGTTAGAGATGTATGAGATGCTAGGGTATCAGAATCTAAGTATAGAAGGAAATACGGTTAGAACAGAAAATGGGGTTTATGTCACAGTGTTTTAGTCAAGATGAGTTAAAGGAGATTGTTCCTACGGGAGAGGTTGAACGCTGTAGTGATATTGGGTGGATTGTTAGAGTTAGGAAGGAAAAATATGTTCAAAATAAAAATAGATAACGAAGTGCGATTTTGAAGTGTGAATATGTAGGTTGATATACTCATCCTACATATTCTGAAAAATCAATGTCTTACACAAAGAGTAAATAACTTTTGATTTTTAGTTTTTGATACTACCTTAGAAGACAACATTGAACTTACGTCTCTGTCATTAGGAATTTTAGTAGATGACCAATACTCTTGATCACTATCTGGAGCAACATATCCAGTTATTTCAAAAAGTGTAGGTAACCTCCAATCGGTATAGCCTCCCCATTCAAGCGTTTCACAATATGTTTTTGCTGTATCTCCAGAATAATCATGCAAATTATATAATTGATAATTATTTTCGGTTATAAAAGATTTTAACGGAGGCTCTGTATCTGCCCAAACTAATCCTGTAAGATTATCAATAACTACTTTCTTGAGGGTATCTTTACTATTGTTTATATCAACAATTTTAATTGAAAAATTTTTTTGCACATTATTAGCATAAAGTGATACCCTTGCATCTCCTTTTTGTGTTGCTGTAATTGCTGTGGAAGCACGATAACCATAACAAATGAAATGTCCTGTATCATACATACTATCATCAAATGAAACCAACCCTAGTGAACCTCCCCAGCTATGACCATGAACAGATGTACCACAACTGGTTCTAGGGATAATATCATTAACATAAGCATCAACTAATATGGTTTGTCCAACTTTTAGAACATTAGGTACACCACCTATATAAATAGAATCATTAGCTTCTTTTTCATACCATGGGTCATATACAACAAGTGAATTTGTAGTAGTTGCCCCTTTGTCATCTGTGACGGTTATCGTATAAACTTCATTACTATGGAAAATATACTCATCACCCAAACCCATTATAACACTAAAATCACTATTTCCTTCACAGCTACGCCCCCCACTCCATTGACACTGAACAATTTTTCCATCAATATCGGTAGCTTTTGCACTAATCTCAAACACTCGTAAATCAGTACCATCACCATTTTGTATAGTTCGATATGTAATATCTAAGCTAACACTAGGTGGAATATTTTTAGTACATGGAAGGTTAAAAGTTTTTTCAATATTAAATTTATGGCTACTTGAACTGCTAGAGTTTCCTTCACTATTATAAGCAAGAGCTTTAATGTTATAACTTTTATTACAACTAAGATTTGAAAGAGTTGCATACTGAAAGGAATGTTGAGCTTCATCATTTTTTGGAACTTTAACATAAATCCCTTCTCCATAAACAATAAAGCCATCTTCATTATCTGAATTATCTAAAAAGCTAACACGAACAGCTGTCTCATTTATGTCCGTTACTCCTAAATATTCTCCAGGAGGGTTAGGTACTTCACTATTATTAAGGCAAGAGACTTCAAACGTACTCTGCATACTAAAAAATGCTGAACTCGATGGAGCAGAATCTCCTTCATCATTAGAAGCAATAACAGTGGCTTTATAAACTTTATCACAGTTAAGACCTGTTACCGTAGCATACCCATATCTTTGATTAGAAGCATTTGTTTCTATACTCTTAAACAACGCATTATTTTCACTATTATAAATATTGACTCGAAACATCTTTTCATTGTTTGAATTATCTCTAAACGAGAATCTAACAGAATCATTTGAATCCTTTACTTTAGATGCACCTAAGTAAGGTCCAGGAGCATTTGGTGGAATCGCTTCGAGAAGAGAAGATAATCCAAGAATTATAAACAGTAACTGAAATATTTTTTTTTGACACATAAAATATAACCTTTTTCAATAAATTAATTGAGTTAATATTAAATATTAACTCAATTTAAAATTATATCTATCTCCAATAATTTCAATGTTAACTATTAAAATTAATAATTTTTTTTAGGGGAATAATATATTTTTAAAATTTCTCGTAAAAGCATAAAAATCTAGTAAATTTCTTCTAACTTTCCTATTTTTTAAGTAAATTTACACTTTTAAGAGAAATCCTTCTCAATTTTATTTAGATTTTTTGAGCTATAGTACTTTGACAACTCCACCCCCTAAAGGAGGTGGATTCTTCTGAACTCCAAACTGATGTTTAGATATTTAAGAAGCTTTCTCCATGTGTCCCACGGTATTTAAAATATTCAAAGAGGCATTCAAGTCTGCATTAAGTCTGAAATTACAT
>Ga0256826_1000425_pt1 | contig 25642 bp, 23 predicted proteins | sample CV79metaG_FD_185975 | JGI IMG/M metagenome (GOLD analysis project Ga0256826, IMG submission 185975) | Hydrothermal vent microbial communities from East Pacific Rise, Pacific Ocean - CV79 | ecosystem: Environmental > Aquatic > Marine > Hydrothermal vents | place: Pacific Ocean: East Pacific Rise...
GTAGTCATAAACCAAGATGACTATATAAACGCGATGGATAAAGTTTTTGACACTATGGATGAACCCCTTAATGATCCTGCTGCTATACCTCTATATCTACTCTTTGATAAAATAAAACAAGATGGTTACAAGGTTGTTATGAGTGGAGAAGGAAGTGATGAGCTTTTTTTAGGATACAGACAGTACTTTGAGTATCTTGATATTGAAGGGGCTTCAAATTTAGCACATAAAAACTGGCTCAAAAAATACTTTCGCTCTAACTTCTCTATGAACCGTGAATGGGAGTGGTATAAACGTATTTTTGATGAGACTCTACTTTTTCGTACTTCTGGCGATAAGTTTACAGACCTTCAAAAGAACAATCTTATGCGAAGAAATGTGAGAGATAATGAATCACTCAAATATCTTCAAGCCTATAGAGATAGATTTGAAAGTTCTTCTCATGGTGATGAATCTATCTGGTATAGCTACATAGATTTAAATATATTTCAAGCGGAGCATTTTCTCACAAAGCTAGATCGAGTAAGTATGGCTCACTCCATAGAGTCACGAACTCCTTTTCTTGACCATAAGTTAGCTCAAGCAGTTTTTAGAGTATCTCCAAAACTGAGATATGAAGATGGCATTACAAAATCCCTCTTAAAAGAGATAATGAAACCAAAATTAAATAAGAGCATACTCAAACGTAAAAAAAAGGGTTTTTCTAACCCTTATATGGAGTATCTTATTAACTCTCAAAAAATCGAACTTATTACTCAAGTCAATAAAAAAACTGGTATTTTTAAGCAAGATAAACTTGAAGAGTATATAAGTAAAGCTTCTAAAGGAAGCTTTAAACAGCATGTTTGGGGTTTATTTGTCTTATCATCCTGGATTAAAAAAAATATCTTATAATTTATCATCATAACTATTACTTATAATATTTAAAAGATGTTCTCTTGAAATAGTATTATTAAATATTATAGTTAAGTTTTATGAAAGATAAGAAAATGTAATATTTGGCAGTTCAAAAATTATTTGAATTTATTATAAAATAACACGAAAAGGGTAAGATATGATGAATCGTAGAGAGATGCTTAAATTTGGAGCACTTAGTGTAGCAGCAGCTGCAACATTAGCGGGATGTAAAGAAGAAGTAAAACCAGCTGCAGCTAGTAGCATGGCAACAGCAAGTGTAGGTATGGGGAGTCCTGCACCACTGGTACCAGCGAAAGGTCCAAGAGTTGTTGTAGTTGGTGGTGGATGGTCAGGTTTAGCAGTTGCTAAATATACAAAAAAGTTTGCTCCAAATGCTGATGTTGTTCTTGTTGAGCAGAGAACAGAATTTGTTTCTTGTCCAGTAAGTAATCTCTACATTGTTGGTGGAATTGATTTAGAATTTCTAACACATGATTATCTTCAAGCATCTCGTGAAAATAACTATACATATTTTAATGCAGCTGCTATTGGTGTTGACAAAGCAAGTAAAGTTTTAAAGACTACAAATGGTGATATCAAATATGACCATTTAGTTTTAGCTCCAGGTATTGATTATGACTACAGTCATTGGGGTGTAGATTTAGCTACTGAGCAGAGACTTCGTACTGAGTACCCAGCTGGATTTATGCCAGGATCAGAACACCTAACTCTTAAAACTAAACTAGAAGATTTTGAAGGTGGTAACTTTATCTTGACATGTCCTGGAGGTAACTATAGATGTCTTCCTGCTCCATATGAAAGAGCTTGTTTAATCGCTGATTATTTCAAAAAGAATGATATTAAAGGTAAAGTAATACTACTTGATGAAAATGCAGATATTACGATTAAGAAAAAAGGTTTCCATTCAGCATTTGATGAGCTATATAAAGATTATCTCGAATATATACCAAGCTCAAAAATCACTAGTGTTGACTTAGATAAGAAAATGGTTGTTGCTGGAGAAATGGATGATGAGTATACCTTTGAAGATGCAGCATTTTATCCACATGTACGTGCAGGTAAACTTATTGAAATTTGTGGTGTAGCACAAAAAGGTGGTCAAAGAGAAGGAAATATTGATCCTTTCACTTATGAAGTAATTGGTGAGAAAAATATTTATGTAACTGGTGATGCAAGACCTATGGGTTATTCAAAATCTGGTAACACTTCAAACTCTGAAGGTCATTATGTTGGAAAACTAATAGCAGAGAGAATTAATGGTAAAGGTGATATTAAATGGAAATCTCCATTAACAGTATGTTACTCTGCTGTATCTCTACAACCTGAACATGCTATCTCAGTAAGAGCTGAATATAAGTATGAAGGTAGAAAACTTGCAGGATTTACAAATGTTGATATGAATAATGAGTGGCGTGGTAAAGTTGGTCTAAATAATGGTAAAGCTCTTCACGAATGGGCTAAAGGTATGTTTAGAGATATGTTTAACTAGAACCTAAATTTACACTCTGGATTTATTCAGAGTGTCCACCGATAGAGAATAAAGCTTAGTTTTTTTAAATAAGTTGCAGATACAAACTTATTTAAAAAATCTAATAAATTTAGGAAAACAGATGCAAAGAAGAGATTTTTTAAAGATTGTTGGAGGTAGCAGCTTAATAGCTATTGCTCCATCACTTATAGAGGGCGAACTTAGAGCAGATAATGGCACTATGTTTCAATCATATAAAAAAGTACAACTACTTGATGCAGAGGGAAATCCACTACTAGCTTCTAAGCTTAAAACCGAAGAAAACTATGTTTTTAACTACCCACATGCAGGAACATCATGCCTATTAATAGCACTTCCAAAAGCAACTCAAAAAGATGTAAAACTAAAAAGTGAACTTGGCGAAGAGTACATTTGGAAAAGTGGTGTTGGTAGTAACTCGCATATAGTCGCATATAGTGCTATCTGTCCTCATCAACTCACCCATGTAAACAAAGAAGATTCTTTTATATCCTATATACCTACAAATGGTAAAACAATGGCATGTAAAAAAGATAGTATAATAGTATGTGGTTCTCACCTGTCTGCATATGATCCTTCAAAAGGATGTGAGTTGATTGCAGGTCCAGCACCACAACCACTTGCTTCTATAGTGTTAGAGCATCATGATGATGATACATTATGGGCAGTTGCTGTCCTTGGTCCAGATAAATTTCATGATTTTTTCAAGTCATTTAAACCTGAACTAAAAGAGCAGTATGGTGGAAAAAGAAAAGCGAAAAAATTAGTTTCTGCTTCTGCTGAAGTTCTAAAATTAAGTGACTTCACAAAAGACATTATTCAATACTAAGGAAAATAAAATATGAAAATAATCCTCTCAATGCTAATAGCTACCCTTTTAGCATCATCTCTACTTGCAGGTAATATAACAGATCAATCTAAACTTGCTTCAGATATGCGTAACATGTTAAGTGCTATTACAGATATTCAAAAAGCTGGTTTCTACTCAAATAAAGCTGGAGTAAAAGATGCAGCACAAAGACTAATAAATAATCTTGATTCTCTTCTCTCTACAGATGCAAAACTCTATCTTCCAGATGATCAAGTAAATGCAGGTAAATTTGCAAAGAAACGTGAAAAAATGATTAAGATGTATGCAAATGACTTAATTGAATCAGTAGAAAACAATGACTTTGATGAAGCTATTGAAGACTATTCGCAACTCCTTCGTCAATGTACTTCTTGTCACTCTCGTATTCGACATCGTTCCTGGAAATAGGTACAATTGCCATCTTCTGACAACAGATTAGATTCCTTTCAAAATATATTTAATATAATATAGTTAACATGAGAGGAAAAGATGAATATAAATCGTAGAGATGCAATAAAATTAGGTGCTACTAGTCTTGCAGCAGTTGCTATAGCAGGTACTGTGAGTGGATGTAATACTGATGCTGTTCCAACTGCAAAATCTTCTGTTAGTATCAAAACACTCGGTCAACATAAAGTCGTAATTATCGGTGGTGGTTTTGGTGGTCTTACTGTTGCTAACAACTTAAAAAAGAAAAACAAAAATTTAGATATTCTTGTAATTGAAAAAAATGACACTTTTATGTCTTGCCCAGTTTCTAACGCTTACTTAGGGAAATTAGAAGGTATGGATTTAGGTAAATTTATATTTGATTATGCACAACCAGTTCAAAAACATGGTTATAACATGCTTAAGTCTGAAGTTGTAGCTATTGATCGTACTTCTAAAACAGTTACTACTGCTGCTGGTGTTATTGGTTACGGAATTCTTGTACTTTCTCCAGGTATTGCATATGATTATGAAGCTCAATTCCCAACTTGGTCAAAAGAGAAAGTTGCAGAAGTTCAAAGAACAGCTCCTGCTGCGTTAATTCCAGGTTCTGAGCATATTGCATTAGAAAGAATGTTGGCTAATATGGAAGATGGTGATGTTATTATCACTGCTCCAAGTGGTAAGTTCCGTTGTCCTCCAGCTCCATTTGAGAGAGCTTCTATGATTGCAGCTTACATGGATAAAGAAGATATTAGAGGTAAGGTAATCGTTCTTAACCCTAAGGCTAAATTTGCTAAATTTGGTGCATTTATGGAGTCTTGGAAAGATTTATATGCTGATAGAATTATTTATATTCCAAATGCTAAAATTGATGATGTTGATGTTGCTGGTAAATCTATCTCTTTCACACAACAAGTTCCAACGGATAAAAAAGATACTGATGGTTTTGAAATCATGAAAGCTGTTAAAAAGAGCCATAAATATGAAGTTCTAAACCTTATTCCAAGTAACAAAGCTAACCCTGTAGTTCAAATGGCTACTCTTAAAACTACAACTGATTCATTTCATAAAGTGGTGATGAATGGTTGTTCATTCCAAACTGCTACAGATAATAATGTTTATGCAGTTGGTGATGTTGTTGCACATGGTATTCCACCAAGTGCTCAGTCAGCGGTATGGGCTGGTAAGCAATGTGCTGCTGAAATTACTGCTCGTTTAGCTGGTCAATCTTATGCTCTTCCTGTAAAATCTACAACAGTTAATGCTGGTAATGTTTGTTACTCTATGGTTGGCGATAGGCCAGAAGAAGGAATTGTGTTTACTCACGACTTCTCATGGAATGGTAAAATAATCGAAGGTAAAGGTAATTTCCAAAAAGCAACATCTAATAAATACCGTTCAAAAGCTACTGCCAAAGCACTTCGTGACTGGTACTCAATAATTATGGCTAATCTTTTCGCATAAATTATAATTTCGCAAAATTAATTTCTCTCTTTTTTAAAGACTTTAGAGCTCCTTTAAGCACTAACATTCACTAAATAAGATACTCTTTCATCTTATGAAAAACAATCACTTTACCTATCTCTTAATTCTGTCAATGTTCCTCTGGGGTGGAGGATGGTCTGCACTTAAAATTCTCACCTATGAACTTCCAATGGATATTATTATCTTCTGGCGTTTTTTCCTTATGTCTCTTAGTTTTTTACCTATACTATACTTTTTAAAAAAGCCAATAAGTGTCAACAAAAATAGTCTAAAATATATTCTAAGTAGTTCCGTTTTAAATATTGCCTTTATGGTCTCTTCATTTTTAGGTATAAAGTATGGAACAGCAGGAGCAGCGGGAGTTATTATTACCACACTTAGCCCTGTTATGACATTTTTACTCGTAGCTCTTATTTTTAGAAAAAGATTACATAATATTCAATATCTTGGTTTAGCTATTGGTGTACTTGGTGGATTCATCATGCTTCAAATGCACGATTTAAGCCTCTTTTTTAATGGAGCGAACAGCTACTTCTTACTCTGTGCACTAATTTGGGCGGGAGTCACTCTACTCTCTCAACACTCCCATAAACATATACACCCTATTCATTACAGTTTTTTCATCTCTCTAATTGCGACTATTGTTTCATTTATATACTCTTATAATTCTGACTTACTAAGGGTCTTTGAACAAGGTAATGAGTTCTGGATATCTCTTGTCTACCTAGCTGTTCTAGGTCAGACAGTCGCTACAACTATATTTTTTATGGCTTCTGGAAAACTAGGAAGTGAAAAAACAAGCTCCTTCATGTTCCTGGTTCCTCTTTTTGCTCTTCTTTGTGCATGGTTAGTTCTAGATGAAGCAATTGAGATACATATCATTCTTGGTGGAACTGTAAGTATGCTCGCTATCTTTTTTATCAATAAAAAATAAATCTGACGATAAAACTAACAAGTTTAATGTAGTTTTAACATCAAAAAGAGTAATATTTTGTATTAAATTTGATTATATGAAGGTTTATATATGTCCAATAATAAAAACATTCTTATTCTAGGTGGCGGATTTGCCGGTGTTGAAGCAGCTATTTATCTTAGAAAAAAGAACTTTAATGTTACTCTTGTTACAGATAGAGACTATTTTTATATATTTCCTACCTCTATTTGGATTCCTACAAATGAGTGCTCCTTTGAGGATGTATGTGTCGATATGAATCAACTCCGTGATGCTCATGGATTTGAACTCATTATAGACAAGGTTGAAAGAATATCTGCTAAAGAGAGTGCAGTCTCACTTAAGAGTGGTGTTGTGATGGATAGCTATGATTACTTAGTTGTAGCCTTAGGAGCTTCTAAAATGAAGCACAAAGGTCTAGAGAATACTCTCTCTATCTGTGGTGCTCCAGAACAATCTTTAGAAATTAGATACCAACTTGATAAACTAGTAGCTATGGGCAGAGGAAACATCTGTTTTGGCTTTGGCGGTAATCCAAAAGACACTTCTGCTATTCGCGGTGGGCCAGGATTTGAACTTCTTTTTAATGTTCATAATATGCTTAAGAAAAAAGGTATTAGAGAGAACTATAATCTTACATTCTTTGCACCAATGGCAGAACCCGGCAAACGTATGGGACCTCAAGCCCTAAAGATGATGGATATCTTCTTCTCAAAACTCAATATAAATCAACACTTTGGTAAAAAGATTAAATATTTTGAAGATGATGGAATTATTTTTGAAGATGATTCTAAACTAGAGTCGGATTTAACAATGTTTATACCTGCTGGTGATGGTCATAGTGTTATTAAAGAGTCTGACTTACCTACAAATGCAGCTGGTTTTATCAAAACTGATGACTTTTCAAATGTTATATTTGAAGAAGAGGGTATGCCAACAAATATCTATGCAGCAGGTGATACCGCAGCACTAGAGGGTTATGACTGGGGTGCAAAACAGGGTCATATAGCGGAAGTAATGGCAAAAAATATTGCTCATAATATTGCTCAGAGAGAACAAGGTACAAATAATCTCAAAGGTTACTATGAGCATATAAATATATTATGTGTGATGGATAGTGGTGATGGTGCCGCATTTGTATACAGAGACAACAAACATGCCTTTATGCTCCCTATGCCAATTATTGGGCACTGGCTCAAAAAAGGATGGGGTCTCTACTGTAGATACTCTAAGCTAGGTAAAATCCCTAGAATTCCAGGAATGTAAAAGAAATACAGTTCCGTCATTCTGAACTTGATTCAGAATCTAGTCCCTAACTGCAAAGAGTGTTCAATTTAATGTTTCTCACACTATATCTACACTTTATACTTCTATAATAAACTTAAGAAAGAGAAATATAGGACTCAATGTCCACATGAAGTATAAATCTCTTTTGAAGACACTTCCCTTAAAATTCAAAGCAAGAAAGAGAGCGAGTTTACCCCTTTTCGCTCTCTTCTTCTTTTCTAACTTTCTTCGTATTTAGCCTTACGTTTTTGTTTCATTTTCCACTTTGCGAGTTCACGCATATCCTCTGTTGTATCACTCTCATCCATAATCTCAACACCAAGAATAGTTTCAACACAATCTTCTAGTGTTACAATACCCTCCGTTTGATCATAATTATCCATAACTAAGAACATATGGTCTTTTTTATTGATTAGCAGGTCTAAAGCTTTTGATACAGGTACATTCTCATTAATAGAAAAGATCTCTTTTTTGATAGAACCCATTGTCACACTATCATCAGTCAGTGCTTGTTTAAATATTTTTTTAGTTAGTACTAAACCTGTCACATCTTCAATTGTATCTCTATAGATGGGTATTCGTGAGAACTTAAATATCGACAACTGTGTCTCGATGACCTCTTTGATTGTCATAGACTCATCTATGGCAAAGACAACACTTCTAGGAGTTAAAATCTCTCCTACCTTAATGTTGTCAAGATTTAAAATATTTTCAATAACATCAGACTCTTTCTCGTCTATCACACCCTCATCTTCACTTAGAAGCATACTCTCTAGGAGCTCCTCTTTAGTAAGCGAATTTGCATCTTCTCTTCCACTTGATATTTTATTTGTTACAAAAAGCGTTGTTAGAATAATAGGGTATGTTATCCATATAAAAAGTCTAATAATATGTGCAGCGGCTGGAGCCAATGCTTTCCAGTGAATAGCGCCAATAGTTTTTGGAATAATTTCTGAGAGAAAAAGAATAGCAAAAGTCAAAATAACTGAAACATAAACAACTGCATCATTTCCAAATATATGAGCAGCTTGTGCACCAACTGCTGCTGCACCTAAAGTATTTGCAATTGTGTTGAGTATAAGTATGGAAGCAATTGATTTATTGATATTCTCTTTATGAAGGCGAAGCAGCTTTCCAACGATTGGTCTCTCTTTTTCTAAAACTGCCACATATGACATATTTACAGAGAGTAGTACTGACTCTAAGATGGAGCATATAAATGATACTCCAACGGAAAGTACAAAAAATAGTAATAGTAAATCCAAAGTGTTACATTGTCCTTAATTTTATTTTACAAAATGAAGGAAACCTCCATCTGTATATTACAATGACGGAAGTGATCCCATCTAAAGTAGTATATATGTAGCTAAGCCTAAAAAACTAAAAAAGCCTACTACATCTGTTACGGTAGTTAAAATAACTGTACTACCAATAGCTGGATCAATGTCCATTCTCTTTAAAAAGAGTGGTATCATTGCTCCAAAAAATCCTGCCATAAAAAGGTTTATCACCATACTAAGTCCTATAACAAGACCAAGAAGAGGCATATTAAACCAGAGTGCAGCAATTATTCCCATGATTATAGCGAATACTAAGCCATTCCCCAAAGATATGGCTACCTCTTTCTTTATTATTCTCATAGCATCACCCTGCGAAATATCACCAAGAGCAAGCTGACGAACCACAACAGTCAAACTTTGAGTTCCTGCATTACCACCCATTGAAGCTACAATAGGCATCAGTACAGCTAAAGCAACCATACTCTCCAAAGTGTCAGCAAAAAGTGCAATTACAAATGAAGCAGCAATTGCAGTAAAAAGATTCAAACCTAACCATGTTGCACGTTTACGACCAGCATTTATAATCTCATCATCCTCTTCCGCTTCATCATCAAGACCTGCAAGATTATACATCTGCTCGGTTGCATGCTCATTAATAATATCATAGATATCATCTGAGGTAATACGACCAACTAAAACACCATAAGCATTTACAATCGCTAAAACAGAAAGGTCATACTCTTCAAATATATGTACTACCTCTTTGATATCATCACTATCAGCTGCCTTAATAGGTTCAAAACTCTCACCACTAATTTCAATGTTTTCTATAACTGTTTTAGAAAAATCAAAAATCAGTAAATCATCTAAACCTACAGCATATCGAAGCTTATTATCTTTATTAGTTATAAAGAGGTTTTGAACATTCTCAATCTCATTCTCTTTTCTTAAATGTGCAAAGCGTTTTATAACATCTTGAACAATCTCATCTTTATAAGCTGTAAAAAGTTCAAGCTGCATGTAAGAACCAGCTTCACCTTCATCATAACTTTGAAGTTTTGTAATCTCTTGTTTATCATCTTCATGAAGTGTCTCAAAAACCTTAGATGCCTTACTTTCATCTAACTCTTCGAGCTCCTGCATAAAGTCAGCTTGGTCATCGGACTCAAGTTCACTTACTGCATAAGAAATCTCATCTACAGTCAGTGATCCAACAACATCATCAAAAAGTCTATCAGGAAGGGCTAAAGCCACATCACCGACAATATCAGGAGGGATGAGCTTTACTGCAGCTGAAAACTCACTATCATTAAGACGTTTGAGTATATTTGCAATCTCGGAAGGATGAATCTCACTTAAATCGTGAGAGTTCAAATAATCTTGTAGTTTATTCATAAAGGTATTTTACCATTAAAGACTTAATGAATTTTATTCGCTCTCTCATCTGTTAAATCTACATAGACTTTTGCATACATACCTGGAAAAATTATATCACTTGTTTTTTCAAAATGAACACGAATCTTAAATGTATGTGCCATAGGATTTGCACTTGGAACAATCGCTTTTATATACCCTGATGCTCTATAGTTTAAAGATGGTATCTTAATGGTAACAACTTTTTTTCTTCTTACATATTTTAAATCGGACTCTGCAACTTCAGCATCAATCTCTAAATGATCCATATCTACTAAAATCATCGTAAGCATACCAGGAGCAACCATATCACCAACCTGAATTCTCTTGTCAACTAAAATTCCATTATTAGGAGCTTTGACCTTTAAGTAACCAGCAATTGTAGCAAACTGCTTAGACTTCTCACTCGCCTGTTCAACTAAAACCTGAACAGACTCTATGGAAGAACTCATATCTTCAGCCGCTTCATCTAAATCTCGCATACTCTCTTTAAAATCAAACTTAGTCATCTTTTTTCTATCACGTCTTAGTTTGCGTTTCTCTTTTTTATTTCGACTTAGTCTTGTCTTGTAAACATCTAACATCAACTTTGCTTGTTCCAATGCTAAATCAGCCTGAGATTCCATAATATCAAACTCTGCAGACTCTAACTCAAAAAGAGTATCTTCTCTCTCAACACTATCACCAACTTCAAAATTTATTTTTTTAATATAACCCATATATCTCGCAGGAATCATCTTCTTATTGTTTGAAATAACAGTTCCAGTTAAGACTAAATCCGATGCAAAAAGGCTACCAAATGTTACCCAAAGTGCAAGTATTATAAATTTCATTCTAGATTACTACCAATTACGTGTTTCTCTATGACACTTCATACACTGTCCCATTATTTTTGTATATGCCTGAACAGCTTGAGTAGAATCACCACTCTTGAATCTCTCTAAAATGTCTAAAGATTTTTTATTAATTTTCTTAACAATTTTATTTGACATTTGAATTTTTTGATTCATATATCGAGCCATTAAGTCCTTTTCCTTCACCTCTTCTACTGGTGGCTTAACTCTTTGAACTGCATCTACAAGCTTCTCTACACCGGTTTCAACAGTGTTGTAGTTATTGTAAAAAAATCCACTCTGAATAATATTCATAGCCTTGGCCATTTCATTCATATCTTTTATTCTATCTGCCTGAGTATATGGTGTTGCCATCAAACTTGCAGAAACTATTATCATTGCTAAAACTATCTTTTTCATTCTATTCCCTCTTATTTTGAACTCAAAGTATTATAGCTAAAAATAATATAAATAAGTAGAACAACATTAAAAAATGTGATAAAACTTCACAAAAAGAAATATGTGTGATATTTTAAAACATTATAATCTAATATTACAAATTATTATGTTAATTCAGTTTCACTTTAGCTTAAAAGGGTTATAGTTTTTCTAGTTCGAAATTTAATACAGGGGAAATAAATGACAAAAAAATTAGTTCTAAGTACAGTTGCAGCATTAGCTTTGACTACAAGTTTATCAGCAGACTTTAGCTTTGGAGATATGTTCAAAGATATGAAAGATGGTGTAACATCAATGAGTAGAGATGCAAAAGAGGCTTCTCAATCAGCAGTAGATGGTGGGGTTGAAGTTTCTAAAAGTGGAGAACGCACAGTGACTAGTGTAAGTCATGATGCTAAAGATTCAGCAATGAAAGCCTCTGATGATCTTAAAACATCTGAGATTGCTACTGTTAAAAGTGGTTCAGATACTACTACTGGTATCTCTAAAGATTTAAGAGACTCCACTATAGAAGTTGCAGAAGACTCTAAAGACTCTATCTCTAATACGACTAGAGACTTCAAAGATAGCTCAACTATGGCTACTAAAGATTTTAAAGATTCAACTCTTGCTGTTTCTCATGATGCAAACGATGCTACAAAAAATGTATCGAACAACTTAAATGATTCAACAAAGACGACATCAAACAATATGAATGACTCTACTAAGTCTATTTCAAGTAACTTAAATGATTCTACTAACACTATTTCAAATAATGTTAATGACTCTACTAAGACCACTTCAAATAACTTAAATGATTCAACAAAGACAATTTCAAATAATGTTAATGACTCTACTAAAACGACGTCAAATAACTTAAATGATTCAACTAGAACTGTTTCAAATGATTTAAGAGACTCTTCTAATACTGCATCTAACAATGCTAATGACTCTTCTAAGACTATTTCAAATGACTTAAGAGACTCTTCTAACACTGCATCTAATAATGCTAATGATTCGACTAAGACCATTTCTAACAATGCTAACGATTCTACAAAATCAGTATCTAATAACATCAACTCTGATGATTACCAAGATTACCTAAAATTAAAAGCTAAATACGAAAAAGGTCAGCTTTAATCTTTCACTACAGTGCACATATGTGTACTGTAATTCTCTGTTTTTAACTCTCGTGATGAACCTCTGGTGCTACCTCTATCACATCCATATGCTCCTTATTTATTCCCTGGCCCTCTTCACAAGGCATGCCATTTAAGGCCGGACAGATTGCATCTGACTTTGCCATCAGAACAGGAATGTAAAAGAGTGATACTGCCGTTGAAGCCATACTACCAAAAATAAGGGCAATACCAAGTCCACCAAAAATCGGATCCGTTGCAAGGAGTAATGAACCGAGTATAATAGCAACCGCAGTTAAGAGGATAGGCTTTGCTCTCGTTGAGGTTGCAATAGCAATAGCTCTATTTTTCTCAATTCCACTCTCTATAAGGGACATCGTGAAATCTATAAGCAGAAGTGAACTTCTAGCACTAATACCCATCAAAGAGATAAATCCAATCAAAGATGTAGCTGTTAAATAAAAATGAACCCCAGTAAGCAATAGAGCAATCCAATCTGTAATTAAATGCCCAATTATCACCCCAATAATAGAGAGAAAACTCCCAATTAAAACAATTCCACTCAATGCAAAAGATTTATAGTAAACAACCATCAAGAAAAACATTAACACAAGTGCTGATATAAAAGCTCCACCAAGATCCCTAAAAGTATCAAGAGAGACTTTCATCTCTCCATCCCATCTTACTAAAATCTCTTCACCTGTCTTTTTATGTTTCAATGCTAAATCAAACATATATGTACTTGCACCAGTGAGTCTCTCAACATTAAAGTCTTCTTCAAGTCTACTAATCATCAGTTCCCTAGCATCCATTAGAGGATAAACTTGAGAAACTAAATCACACTCTGCGGTAACTGAGACCATATTTCTCATATTCTTCTTAAATATTGCAGGATCAGCGACTGTTTCACGAATCTCTATAACCTCTTTGATGGGAACCATAATACCCATCTTATTAAGCAGTTTTAAACGCGATAGCTTTAGCTCTAAATCTGCCTTTGTCGCATGTTCTAGTACTCGTGTCTCATCATTCAGGCTCACAAAAATAGGAATCTGGTCCTGCTGTATACTAGAGTTTTTAATTGCTACAATACTCCCCTTAAATGCCATGTATAAAATACTACTTACTTGTTCTACTGATAGATTAGAACTAATTATTTTTTCAACATTTGGAATAATTTCAAACTTTGTATAAACATCATCTTGCATAACATCAATATCTGCAAGCCCTTCAGTATCTTTAAGCGAAGACTCTACTATTTTAGAAGTTTTTCTTAAAAGCAGTGTATCTTTTCCATAAAGATTTACAACAATAGTTGCAAAAGTAGGAGGTCCAGATGGCATCTCTACAAATTTTATAGTTGTATCTTTATAGAGACTCTCACATTTTTTTTGAACCACTGGACGAAGACGATGTACCATCATGTAAGAGGGTTCATCACGATGATGCTTATCTGTTAGGTTAATAACAATCTCCGCCTGATTTTTCATACTTTTAAATGTACTTCCCTTAACAAGCCCAGCATAGTCAAGTGGTGCACCTTGAGCTAAAAACATCTCCATATTGAGTACTTCTTTCTCTTTTTTAAACTCTTTTACTACACAAGAAACCACCTCTTTAGTCTGCTTTATAGTTGAGTTAGTAGTTGTATCTACATAGACTGAAAAAGTATTTGCACTTTTACCCGGAAGCATCTTCGCTAAAACTATTTGAGTTGGAATCATCCCTATAGCTATAATTAAAAATCCAAGTATTATAAAACCAACTTTTCTCTGTCTCTTTTTTGAACTTGCTAGTGAGTAGATACACTCTTCCATATTAAATGACATTTAATGACTCCCAGAAGAATGTTTAATTAATTTTTTTGCTAAAAATGGTGTAAATACATAGGCAACAAATAGTGAAACAGCTAATGCAACTGGAACATTAAGTGGAATTGGTAACATAAACTGCCCCATCATCCCACCAACAAATGCCATCGGTATCATCGTTAACATAATAGCAATAGTTGCAATATTTGTTGAAGGTCCAATCTCATCAGTTGCTTCAATAATTAATTCATCAAAATCTTTACCTTCTGAACCTTTCATATGCATATGTCTATGTATATTTTCTATCACAATAATTGCATCATCAACAATAAGTCCTAGACTAAGAAGAAGTGCAAAGAGTGTAATACGATTTATCGTTTGATCCGTCATAAATGCGATGAACAGAGTAGCTGCTAAAATCATAGGTACTGCAATAGTTACAACTAAAGACTCACGCCATCCTAAAAATGGAATCAAAATAAGAGAAATAATAGCAATGGTAAGTACTAGATGATGCACAAGTTCAGCAACAGCTTCATCCGCTCTCTCTCCATAGTTTCTTGTAACTATATAACCTAAACCATACTTATCAAGTTTATCTTGGTTTTTTTCCAATGTTTCCATAATTTTATCGGCTAATGTTACCGCATTTGTTCCTTTAAGTTTTGATACGCTTAGAGTAACCTGATCTGCATCCTCGGAGAACTCTGTTGAGTTCATATCTTGTTGTGTAAAAAGAGCATCTTGAAAATTTTGAATATCATAGAAGTATCGAATATCTGCAATATCTTTAAGATATATAAGTGAACCATGATATTTAGCAATAATGAGATTTTGAAGATCTTCAATAGAGTTAATCGCATTTTTCACCCCAAAGACTATAAGCCTATTATCCATAGTCGGCAGATCAACCTCTGGAGAATTTTTAGCAATTGCTTGTATGGACTGAACAACCTGCCCTATAGATATATGATAGCCTGAGAGTTTATCTAAATCAAGTAGAACATTAAACTGTGGCTTTTTTGCACCTTTGAGTGTTGTTTTGGAAATATCTTGAATAGCATTTATATCTTGTTGAATATCCTTGATTTGCTTATAAAGGACAATATGATCAATTCCCCTCTCCTCTTTTTTATAGAAGGCAACTGTTACAATGGGAACATCAATATCTATATCAAATGGCTTCACCATAGGATTCATAGCTCCTCCGGGGAGCGAGTCCATATTCTGCATGACCTTATCATAGAGTTTTAAATTTGAGGACTCTCTATCTTCCCCGATTTCATACTGGACATTAAGCATTCCAACATTATGCATAGCAACAGAGTAGATATCTTTAATACCCTTAATTTCACTAATTTTTCTCTCTAATGGCTTGAGTACAGCATTATTTATCTCATCAGGCGAGGCACCTGGCATTGGAATAATAATAGAACCTCCACTCACTGCGATTTGAGGATCTTCCTCTCGTGGCATTACCTCTAAAGAGATATAACCTAGTAGTAAGATAGCGAAGGCAAGTGTTGCGGTTAAAGGATTATTTAAAAAACTTTTTGCCAGTACTCCAGCTATATTTTTTATTTTATATGGTTTATTATTTGTCATAAAAGACCTTTAATATCTGGTGATATTATTTTACGAAAGTATTGCATAATATTCAACTCGAGGATTAACTTTGCTAATAAACAGTAAATTATTTTTTCCCTTTTCATACTCATAAGACTCTTTAGATTTTTTATTTATCTCAGCTGAGTCATATGCTGTAAAACTTACAAAAACAACTATTAGTAAAAGTAATGTTTCACTTATGTTTTCCCCATAATTCATACTGGTCCCTTGAGTGAATATTAATAAGTAGATTTTATATCATAAAGCTAAAAATAACAACACTATCTATTTGTAATACAAATATTAATAACATTATTTACCATATTACACAATTGTGAGACAAATAATAAAAAATAATATGTTTATAATGTCTTTGTATTAAAAAAATTGATATTATCATATAAATAATAAAAGGAAATTTGATGAAAAAAACTATTTTATTAGCTCTATTTTCTCTCTTGATAAGTCTCAGTGTGGAAGCAAAAAATGTAGATGGAAATCTAATTATAAAAAAAGATGGTATATCGTATGTAAAGGCAGAGTTAGGGCCTTTTACTGGAAATGCCTACTTCTTTTTTCAAAATGGAAAAACAAAAAAAATAGTACCTTACTATCAAGGTATGCTTGATGGTAGACTTACTCAGTGGCGTGAAAATGGCACTATTCAAACCGTTGCTTACTTTAGAAAAGGGAAACAAGATGGGGAGTACATCGGCTCATACTCAAATGGAAAAAAATCAGTTGTAGCCTACTATAGAGATGGAAAACAAGATGGGGAAGTAACTACATGGTACTCAAATGGCAGAAAAAAAAGCACCTCTTATTATGAAAATGATATCCAAGATGGCGAAGCGAGAACATGGTATGACAATGGTAAAAAAGCTTCAAGTGGTATGTATAAAAATGGTCAAAAAAGTGGGAAACATATTAAGTGGCATGACAACGGTCAAAAAGGTTTTGAAGTGTTTTATAGTAATGGAAAACAGCTTGCCAATGCTTTAAGATGGGATAGAAAGGGAAATGTAATTAAATAAGTTTTAGTATAATACAAATCCATATTTTAAATATTAGGAATTGAAATGAAACCTTCTTATAGCGATGCAACATGTTGGGCAAACTTTGTAGTTATATCTATGATACCCATCGGTTTTTTTATACTTATGATACTTGGTTTCATTGGAATAATTCCTATTAATGTTCCTATCCATGCTCTTGGGGTAATAGGGTTTATTCTCTTTATATTTTTACTTTTTATCAAACATAATGCAAACTATAGTATCTGCAAAATGCGCTCATCATATACAAAACTTGAAGATGATATTAGTGCTAAACTTCAAGCAAATAGATTAACAATTGAGGGTCAAACTAAATCTATCTTAGATTTACGAGAGTTCCTTCAAACCTACTATGCAGACATTAGAAATGATAACTTTGTCTCCGTAGCATCTTCAATATTTCCTATGATGGGAATCTTGGGTACCTTTGTTGCAATTGCAATCTCAATGCCAGACTTCTCTGTAACTGATACCGCAGCACTAGATAATGAAATATCTATTTTACTCAGTGGTGTTGGCTCTGCTTTTTTTGCTTCTATTTACGGTATTTTACTCTCTCTTATTTGGACCTATTTTGAAAAACGCGGTTTAAGTAAAGTCGATCACTATTTTGCTAAAGTGAAAGAGGATTTCAACTCCAGTATATGGTCAAAAGAAGAGCTGCAAATCTATAAATATACACAGTATGACTTAAAAGAGAACAAATTTATAGCTGCACTCAAAGAGACCTTTAATCTTGATTTTATTCAAGCACTCAATGAAAAACAGATCTCAAATTTTGAAAAAATCATCTCTGAAACAAACCAAAGTTTTGTAGATATTACCGATCACCTCAAAACAACTTCAAAGGAGCTCAAAGAGACTCTTGCAGAAATAGACAGTAGTGAATCAGCGATTAGTGCAAGAAATCATATAGATAAATCTCTTGTAGACTTCACAGTGGCTACACGTAGTTTTGAGAAAACTACTAAGGTCTTTAGTGCACAACTTAACAACTCTCTCAACAGAACATTTGAAAAAATAGATAGCGAAGTAGGCGATATTGTGATAAAACTTGCAGACTTTGCAACTCATGTGAGTCTAGAGAGTAGAGAGGTTCAAGACAGCATTAAAAAATATCATCAAATAGTTGCTCAACAAGTAAAAGAGAAGTAGATGTTTAAAAATAATAGGCATAGTGAAGATACAAATTTTTGGCTCTCCTATGCAGATCTTATGGCTGGGTTACTCTTTGTTTTTATTCTTTTAATCGGTGCTATTGTTGTTAAGTCTATAGTTTTAAAAGACTCTCTTAACTCTAAAGAGAACTCTCTTGAGCACTCTTTAGAGATGCTTTTACTGCGTGATTCTGAAGTACAAAAACTAAAAAAACTTCTAGCACAAAGGACAAATGAACTTAATAATACAAAAGATACTCTACTTATCACAAAAGATGCCTTAGAGTTAAAAACAGATGAGATAATCAACCTAAACAACATACTTTTATCACAAAACATGAAGATAGATGACTTCAACGGTAAAATTATTTTAATGCAAAATCTGCTTGGTGAATCAAACTCTACTATCTCTAATCAGAACAGAAAACTTCAAGATTATAAAGATAAAGTGCTTATACTTTCAAACGAACTTACTGATAAAGAGGAGAGCCTCAAACTAAAAGATTATGAACTCCTAGATTTACTACATTCACTTGAAGCTAAAAAAACAAAATATGATATTTTAGTAGCTAAACTCCAAGAGCAAAAAGCTAAGATAAAAAGACTAACAGGTGTAAAAATTAAAGTTATTGCAGAACTGAAGTATAGTTTAGGTGATAAGGTGAAGATTGATCCACAGAGTGGATCCCTTAGACTATCCTCAAATATTCTTTTTGACAAAGGGAGTGCAAAACTTAAAAACTCTTCTAAAAAAGAGCTCGAAAAAGTATTTATTAACTACATAGGTGCACTTACATCCAACAAAAATATCAGAGATCAGCTTGATAGAATTGTAATAGAAGGGCATACCGACAGTGATGGTAAATATCTTTTTAATCTTAACCTCTCTCAACAACGTGCTTATGCAGTAATGAATTATCTCCTAACTCTTGAGTTTACTAAAAAGAATAATATCAAACCACTTCTAGTAGCCAGTGGTCGCTCCTTCTTAGATACTATTTATGATGACAAAGGTGTAGAGAATAAAAATGCATCTAGAAGAATTGAGATAAAATTTAGACTTAAAAACGATGATGCAATGAATGAGATAGAGAGAATCTTAGATTATGAATGATTTCAAGGCTAAGTATCTTAAATTGTCTGCAGAGTACCTAGAAGAGAAACTACTCAGTGTTAAAGTAAAAGAGAGAGACAGAAAGTCTTCAAAAAAGAACAAAAAAGATTCTTCAATAAAAAAATTTGTCAACTCACTCTTTAAGCCTTAACTACTTAAGATCAAATATATACCCGAAAGAACTCTTCTTCATACTATATTTATAGTAGCCATCTAGCTCTATAACCACTCTATAATATTTATCATGATTTCCGACTCTAATTTTTGAAAAAACATTTTTAGGAATACTTTTTACAAAAGACTTTAGACTTGTATCTTTATCAAAATCAAGAACTATTCTATGTGGCTTTACAAGAAGAAAATTTCTTATAATCTTATCATCTGTTTTTATTTGCAAGGTTTCCCCTGATGAAAAAAAACTCACCTGAGAAGTAGAAGCTATCTTCTTAAATTTTTTCTTTGACTTTTTTCTAAGTGGCCTCTTTGCCATTGGCCCATAACTTTGAGATATAAAAACAGGAAGATGCCAATCAATTGAATTACCTAACTCTAAAGTTTTACTCTCTTGTGAACCATCAAGATTTTTATAGTTTATAGTAACACTCTCGATAACTCTTGCATAGGTAGGCAGTGTTATAGTTGAGCGTTTTAGCGGGGAGAGCGATCTATCTTCATTTGAACTATATGTAATGTCTTTTTCTCCCTTAGATGGAAAAAATGGATTCTCTCTAGCCTCAATAGATGTTAATAGTAGTAAAATAGATAAAAAAGCTTTAATCAAAGAGTATCCTAAATATATTTGAAAGTATTATATCATTATTTAGCGGAAATCTCTTTGAGTTCAAAATACTCACGTTGAAGTTCAGAGTTCTCACTTTTAAGCCGTGTAACTTCTGAATGTAGATAGTTTTCATAATCTTCTAAGCCTAGTAAAACTTCTAGCGAATTTGTTCCATAAAGCAATACTCCAAGATAGACACCAAAGCCAATAACGATTAAAAAGAAGAGAAGAAACTTTGATATAGAGAGACCTAGATATTTCTGAGTTAAACTCTGAGTAGTGTCTATCTCTTCATAAAGTTCTTCTTGATTCATGGCTTATGTAACCTAGTTAAAAATTGCTGAACCTAGATACTCACCATACACAACTTCATTTTCTATCTCTAAAAGACGGTTATACTTAGCAGTCCTCTCACCACGTGCAGTTGAACCAGTTTTAATCTGACCACAATTAAGTGCTACAGCAAAATCAGCGATAAAAGCATCTTCACTCTCACCTGAACGGTGACTCATTACACAGGTATAACCATTGCGTTGAGCAAGGCGAACAGTTAACATAGTCTCAGATACTGAACCAATTTGATTTGGTTTGATTAAAATAGAGTTAGCTATACCTTCATTGATACCTCTTGCTAGAATATTCGCATTTGTAACAAAAAGATCATCACCAACTATTTGAATTTTATCACCAAGTTTCTCAGTCATAAGTTTGAAACCATCCCAGTCATCTTCATTCAAACCATCTTCGATAGATACGATAGGGTACTTAGCACAAAGGTCAACATAATAATCAACTAACTCAGCAGAAGTAACTACACGGTTTTCAGATGCTAAGTTATAACCACCACCTTCAGCTAAAATCTCAGAAGCAGCAACATCTAAAGCGATTGCTATCTGCTCGCCAGCTTTATATCCAGCTTTCTCAATAGCTTGCATAATGATCTGAATAGGCTCTTCATTTGAAGATAAATCAGGTGCAAAACCACCTTCATCACCTAATGCAGTGTTATGTTTGGTAGCTTTTAAAATTCCTTTGAGAGTATGATAAACTTCAGCAGATGCACGAAGACCTTCAGCAAAATCTTCAAAACCAACAGGAACAATCATATATTCCTGAAAGTCTACGGAATTATCTGCATGGCTACCACCATTAATGATGTTTAACATCGGAGTAGGAATAGTCATCGCATTTGCACCACCAAGATAGCGATAGAGTGGCATACCTAAAGATTTTGCAGCAGCACGAGCAACAGCCATAGAGACACCAAGTACCGCATTTGCTCCTAAATTACCATAGTTTTCAGTTCCATCGAGCTCTTTCATAATAGCATCAACAGTCGCTTGATTAAATGGAGATTGACCAATTAAAGCATCAGAAATTTCACTATTTACATGAGAAACTGCTTTTAAAACACCCTTGCCCATGAAACGCTCATCACCATCACGAAGCTCTAATGCTTCACGTTTACCTGTACTTGCACCTGAAGGCACAATTGCACTCTCAATAGTTCCATCACTTAACTCTACAGTAGCCTTTACAGTTGGATTACCACGAGAATCCATTACTTCAATTGCACTTACATTTTCTATGTACATTAATCTGCCTTTATTATTTCTATACCCGTAATGGGCAATATTATTGTCGGCATTTTAGCTAAATTTAGCTAAATATAAAGTTACAAAAAAACCCTTATGTGTCAGAATCGTTTATTTCGGTTGTATCCATAACCATAACATCACTCATACCCATAGCAACTTTAATTTTCTCTTCTATCTCTGCTGCCAATTCTGGTTCATCTTTAAATTTTTGCTTAACATTTTCACGCCCTTGTCCAAGCTTTTTATCTTCATAAGAGAACCAAGCACCTGCTTTATCAACAATATCAAGTTTCACACCATAATCAACTAACTCACCCTCTTTAGAAATACCCTCACCGAACATAATATCAAACTCTGCTTGACGAAATGGAGGTGCAACTTTATTCTTAATAACCTTTGCTTTAACACGGTTACCAATCTGACTCTCACCCTGTTTTAGTGAAGCAATACGACGAACATCAATACGAACCGAAGCATAAAACTTGAGTGCATTTCCACCTGTTGTAGTCTCTGGGGAACCGTAGCCCATCATCCCTATTTTCATACGAAGCTGATTAATAAATATAACAGTACAGTTCATTTTACTAAGTACACCGGTAAGTTTACGAAGAGCTTTAGACATTAAACGAGCTTGAACACCAACTTGTTGGTCTGTCATCTCACCCTCTAGCTCTACCTTAGGAGTTAGTGCAGCAACAGAATCAATAACAATTAAATCAATCGCTCCACTTCTAGCAAGAGTCTCAACTATATCAAGAGCTTGTTCACCATAGTCAGGTTGTGATACTAAAAGATTCTCTACATCAACACCAAGGTTTTTTGCATATATAACATCAAGAGCATGCTCTGCATCTATAAAAGCACAGACACCATCGGCTTTTTGACACTGTGCTGTTATTTGAAGTGCTAAAGTTGTTTTACCTGAAGATTCTGGACCATAAATCTCTACAACTCTTCCTTGTGGAACACCACCTATTCCTAATGCTAAATCAAGTCCTAAAGATCCTGTACTGATTGACTTTATTGGTTCAATATTTTTATCTCCAAGACGCATTAATGCACCTTTACCAAAAGCTTTGTCTATCTGTTTCATTGCTAAGTCTAATGATTTTTGTTTATTTACATCCATCTTGGGCTCACTTATTTTTAATTTTAAAGAATTATATGTTAATTTATCTAAGTATATAAAAAATATGGCAAATTGCCATGTTTTTTATAAAATTCTTTTAAAGGCTTTGCTTTTGCAAAGATATAGCCCTGAATCACATCTACACCCTCACTCTTTAAAAAAGAGAGTTGCTCTTGTGTCTCTACACCTTCTGCAACTATTGTCACCTCTAAAGCTTTACATATTTGCAAAATTGATTGACAAATTTCTCTACCTTTTTGAATTTTATAAATATTTTGCACAAAAAGTTTATCAAGTTTAACTTCATGGTACTCTAATGTTGAAAGATGAGATATACTAGAACAACCCATTCCAAAATCGTCTATAGATATTTTAAATCCCAAAGATATTAATCTTTTAATATAAAAATTATCAACTGTCTGAAGTAGAGCTCCTTCTGTAATTTCTAGTTTTAATCTACCTGTATCAATCTTATATTTAAGAACTTTTTCTTCTATAAATGTAATATAACTATTATCTTCAAAACTATTAACTGATACATTAACAGCAACTTGAAGATTTTTATCATCAAATAATTTATTTTTTAAATCATTAAATACATATTCACAAACATATTTATCTAATTCTAGGTGTAACCCAAATTTAGAAATATTATCTATAAATGCTGAAGCTTCTAACAAACCCTTAGTAGGGTGTATCCATCTAACGAGTGCTTCATATCCTACTATTTTATCTGTTATAATATTATATTGAGGTTGGTAATATACACAAAACTCTTTTCTATGTAAACCTGCTATCATCTCGGACTTAAGATGATTCGATTTTTCAACTTCCTTTTGGAGTGTAGTATCATAGAAAATTGTGCAATTTTTACCTTGTGCTTTAGCTTTATACATTGCACTATCTGCATTTTTTATCGCTTCGTAAGCACTCAATGCATCTTGAGGGATAAATACTATTCCAATACTTGCTCCGATCTTATAATCATCTCCATCTAAGACTACACTTTTATTTAAAGACTTACTCAACCTATCTTTAAATATAACTAATTGTTCTTTACAAAGAGAAATCTCATTTTCGTGTCCTTTAACTAAAATTACAAACTCATCCCCACCAACTCGACCTACTATATCAAACTCTCTAATACTCTCTTGTAGTCTACAGGCTACAATTTTAAGCACCTCATCCCCATAATTATGTCCAAGTGTGTCATTTATATGTTTGAAACCATCTAAGTCCAGATAAACAACAGCAGAATTAGTCCCATTTCTTAAACTAAACTGTATCTCCTCTTCTATCCGGCTAAGTATATTTTTTCTATTTGCTAAACCTGTTAAAGAGTCAAAATAAGCTAACTGATTCATCTGCTCTTTATATATTTTAGATGCTGTTATATCCTTACTGATGCCTCTATACCCTATTAAATCACCTAAAGAATTATAAAAAGGGGTTCCACTAGTTAAAACTATAACTTTTTCTCCATTTTTCTTTATATTAACACTTTCAATATCAATAATACACTCTTTTTTACTTAAAATATTGTAAAAAATCTCTTGAACTCGATCTCTTTCATCCTTTTTCATAAAGTCAAAAGGTGTTTTTCCTAAGCACTCCACATAGCTATATCCTAAAAGTGTTTGCATCTGCTCACTCAAATAAGTAAAAGTAGCGTTTTTATCTATCTCCCACACTAAATCACTTGTGCTCTCAACCATATGACGAAATCTATCTTCACTATTTTTAATAAGAGCACTATTCTTTTTCTCAAAATACTCCAATATAAAGTAAAGAACTATTAATACACCAAAGGATAGAGATGCTACACTAAAAGCTATCTCCTGCAATGGTTTAATATGCTCATCATATGATTGTTCAATAACTAATGCCCACGGTGTGTCCTCTATATTTACATAAGCAGAAAAAACTTTTTCTCCTGAAAAATTTCTTTTAACTTCTACAGAACTATAACCCTCTAGTGCATCTCGCATCGACTGTGCTTTTTGTATATCATTTATACTTATTTTAACTGGTTTTTTATTAGTTGAGTAGGCTAAAAACTCTATATAGTCATTTTTTACTGTTCCTAAAAGATATGTAAGATTTATCGTTTTATTATTACTAAGTTGATTAAATGTCTTTTGGACTTGAGTAAGTGTCGCTTTGTATGGATCAAATTCAAATTCTACTTCTAAAGAATGCTTTGTCTCAAAATGATAGACTGCATGAATAAGGCTTCCCATACTTTGAACTTTTTCATACATTAAGTTCTTTTTTTCATCCTCTATAATTTTAAGAAAAAAATAACTTGAAAACATAACAAGCAGAAGAATTGGTGTCACTATTTTTAAAAAAAGTATTATAAAATTTCTTTTTTGTGCATACATATCCATCACCTCCCCTTAATCCACATCTGGTCTAACAGGCTATACATAATATTCTACTCCCACACATATATAATAAAACTTAATAAAAGAAACTTCTTTTATTTCTTATTTACAACTCAACTATATACCAAAAAAATGGATTATAAAATAGCTTGAACAATTATATTTATCTCTACTATTTCGCAAACTTTAACTTCATTTAAATGTAACCTTAAATTAAAAAAAGCTATAATATACATTATTAATTTAAATGGATTTTTTTTGAAAAAAACAGTTATAGCACACTCCCCTGATGCCGACGATATCTTTATGTACTATGCCATTAAATTTGGCTGGATAGATATGAAAGATACCGTGTTTGACAATATTGCAAAAGATATTCAAACACTAAATGAAGATGCCCTTAATGGTATTTATGACATAGTCGCGATTAGTTTTGCCCTCTATCCACATATCAAAAGTGAATATGCA
>Ga0256826_1000426_pt1 | contig 25622 bp, 26 predicted proteins | sample CV79metaG_FD_185975 | JGI IMG/M metagenome (GOLD analysis project Ga0256826, IMG submission 185975) | Hydrothermal vent microbial communities from East Pacific Rise, Pacific Ocean - CV79 | ecosystem: Environmental > Aquatic > Marine > Hydrothermal vents | place: Pacific Ocean: East Pacific Rise...
TTATCCTTGAAAAATTTAATTTTCAAGAGTCCAGTTACCAACATCTCTTGATAAACAAGAAAAAAACAGATGCTTTTAAAGGCAGACTTAACCAATAGGTTGATAAAATTCTATCACCCTAGGTTAGAAACAGAGTTGTTGGTTTTGATCGACTTCACTGGCTCTGTTTCGCTTTATTCTTGTTCTGATTCCACCATTCTATACCAATCTTCCTTAAAAAAAAATAAATATTTTGAAATCTTTTATGTTAAATATTGTTGCTTATTTTTTGACCAACCCTAGAAAAATAGGGGTAATAATTAATTATTCCAAAAGCGATTTTCTTAAATTTTTTTAAGAGCAATAATTAATTATTAGCCCTAGATTTTTAGGGGTAGTAGATGCCAATTAAAATCGTACCCAATATTGTTAAAAACAGAAAAATTCTGAAAAATAGATTTCTTTAAAAGATTATTAAACCAACTATGAGAATGCTTTATACAACAATTAGTGTATAATTCCATAACTTAATAACGAAGGAACATCATGTTCAATTTTAATAATTTATCTTCTGAAAAACAGGAGAACTTACACCAACTACTTAGCAACTGTGCTAATAATTTTGGAGGTACAAATTTCTTTTTACAACTCTGTGAAGAGATTAGAGAGAGTAAAACACATCCACTCTGTAGTCGACATCAAGACTTTTTATCGGAGTTTGGAACAATTCGATGGGGAAAAACCATATTTAATGACAAAATACAACTGATTGAAAAAATTAGAAGCACAAAACGTGAAAGTTCTAATATTTTACCAAACAAAGAAGATAAAGCACACAAGAAAATTTTGAATCTCATTAAAACACTTAGCCCTATTACCTTTTCGGTAAGACCAAGTCTAAGAGAGAGTGGAGAGGGGTTTGATTTTCCTGCTTTTGACCAAGTAACCAAAGAGACAATTAAACTAAATCCTATTTTTGAGGCTCTATTTTTTGCCAATATTGAAACCGTAAAAAAGATATTAAATTATAAAGTTTAGCTATAATTTTATATGGCATTTATAAAAATAAACAGAGAAAATTTCTTTCATAATCTATCACAATTTGTACATAAAACTGGCTCTAAAGCCTCCATAGCTATTGTCTTGAAAGACAATGCTTATGGACATGGATTAGAGCTTATGGCACAACTATCACAAGAGTTTGGATTAACCCAAGCTGTGGTTAGAAACTATAACGAAGCCCAAATAATTAAACCCTATTTTAAACAGATACTTATACTCGGTGACAAAGCTGTTGTTGACCAACAATGCTCTTTTACCCTTAATGATTTAACAGATATTAAAAGAGCAGATAAAGGCTCAAAAGTAGAGCTAAAAGTTGATACGGGTATGCACCGTAATGGAATTGCAATGAATCAGTTAGAAGAGGCTTTAGCCCTTATCAAAGAACAAGAGTTAGAGCTTATAGGAGTTATGAGCCACAACCGTTCTGCCGATGAGTTAAGCTCTGAACTCTTTTGGCAACAGAAAAACTTTCAAAAAGTTATGGATAAAATCCAATTACATAACTTTAAAAATATCCGTTTCCACTCTTTTAACTCAGCTTCTGCCCTTCGTCTACCTTGTAACAATCAAGAGATTATTCGTTTGGGTATTGGGGCTTATGGCTATAGTGAAATACCTCATCTCTATAAAACATTAGAACTAAAACCTGTTATGTCCCTTTGGGCAAAAAAAGTATCAACTCGAACTTTAAAAAAAGGTGAAAGGGTTGGTTATGGTGGTACATTTATTGCACCAAAAACAATGACCATCTCAACCTATGACCTTGGTTATGGAGATGGTTGGATGCGAAGTAGCTCTTTAAAACCATTTATTACAACAGATGGGTTGCCTATTTTAGGACGTGTATCAATGGACTATATCTCTCTAGAGTCAACGAAAGATGAAATATCTATTTTTGAAAATGCTTTAGATGCAGGAAAACAGTTACAGACCATCTCTTATGAAGTGATGACGCAACTCTATAGCCATACAAAAAAAGTTATTCAATAACAACTCTATTTACTCGTACTGTTTTTATCCAAAATATTAAGAAGTCTACTCTGTATAATAATGTCATAATAAGATTGAATCGCATCTACATATCGTACAGGTTCATTTCCTCGGGCATATCCATACTTTAAATTCTTGTAATATTTTTTCTGTGACAATAGAGGTAAAACCGTTTTCAAATCGCTCCATGAATAGGGATTTTTGTTTAACTTTATAGCAAGTTCTTGTGCATCATAGATGTGACCTATACCAATATTATAGGCTGCCAAACTCAATGCCAAAAGGTTCTTACCCGAAACCTCTTTAGGGAGTGACTTTCTCATCATATCAAAATATTTTGCACCACCATTAATGCTCTGTGATACACTTAAACGATTTTTCACTTTTAATATTTTTGCTGTGTTTTGGGTTAACATCATCATACCTCTAACCCCTGTATAGCTCTTTGCTTTAGGATTCCAATGTGACTCTTGATAAGATTGTGCAGCCAATAACTCCCAAGGAATATTATATTTCTTACCTGCTTTTTTAAAATATTTTTCAAACTTAGGAAGAGTCTTCTTTAACCGTTTATAAAAAATTTTAGTATCGTAGTAATCAAAAACATCTAAAAAACCATAATAGAAGTTATGCAATTCTGCCATTTTTCCTGAACGTTCATACTTATTCATCCAACGAAAAAGCCTGTTGGCTAAAGAGTCATCACCCTTTCTAAGAAGCCATCCTAAATTAATTTTCTCACTTAATCGCATAGATTGAGCCAACTCAGGATAATAACGGCGACTAATCATAAACATATGTGAATCAGCCACGGTACAATCTATATTCTTTCTCCAAACTTGCTCTAGTAACTCTTCAGTTGATAGCTCGGCAGTTGTACTAAAAGCAAAATTAGGCAGATTCTCTTTTAATTTCAAGAGTGTTGTCTCGGAACTTGTATTTTTACCAACAACAATACTTAAACCTACCAAATCTTTTGGCTCTTTAGGAAGTGTTAAACCATTATGACAAATAAGCTCTTCATAAATACTATGAAAATAGGGACCAAACATAAACTCTTTTTTACGCTCTTCATTCACAGATAAAGAGGCAGAAGTAATATCTCCAACCCCTTTTCGCGTCAACTCCAACGCCTCTTTTACTGTATGAACAACTGTTAAGTTTAATTCAACATTAATGGTTTTTGCAAATGCAGACAAAAGTTCATACTCAAAACCTTTTTGATCGGTTGTACCTACATAATAAACTGTAGGGGCATTTAAAATAACCACATCCAATCTCTTTTTTGCTTGAATATCCTCTAATATACTACTATTTTTTGTAAAGATTTCAATATTGAAAAAAAATAAATATCCAATTAAAAGTGAAAAAGACAACAAAAAAAACATCTCTATTCTAAAGATAAATCTATTCATATAAAAGCACCTCTTATACAATAATAACATCTTTATATAAAAATATGTTTAAATTTAAATATTAATATTTTTTTAAGTTATTAGAACTCCATCAACATTGGCTTTTGCCATCTCTTCTATCTCATCATCATTTTGTATAAATGCCAACACCTGTGTATCAAAAAGATAGTTTTGAGCAATAGGCATTAACTCTTTTACCATTTTTTTAGAACCAATTAGATATTTTGCATTTAATATATTGGCAAAAATTGCCTCTTTTATATTAGAGACAACCACCAGATAGGTCAATGAATTTTTATTACAATAATGTAACATCTCTATATCAAAATTTTCTATTTTTAATGTGCTGTTTGGAGGGGTACTTTTTATATCGTCGATGCTTCTAATGGTATAGAAAGGTTCACTCTCAATCCAAGGATGTCCAAATATCTTCATAATTTTATTTTAACTTCTTAGAATCTTCAACACAACTGTTAGAACAGTAGGCTTTTCTATGATAGATTAAGGCATCATCTTCGGTAATATAAATCCCACAAGATGCACACTTTGAAGTCCCTTCAATCTGACCTCCAAAATCTTTTTCAACTTCATCTTTATCACGAGTTGCTTTCTCTTCTTTGTCAATAAAAGGAATTTTACCCCCAAAAAAACGATAGATAGCCCCTATAGCTACAATGAAAATAATTAATTTAAGTATCATGACACCCCTTTGATATAGAGATAATTTCTCTTATTTTTCTCTATAATATCATAATCAAGTTTGGCATCAACCGATTCCAATTCATTAAAGAGCTGTTCACCTTTATAAAATAGAAATTGAGTATTTTCATCTTGTAGATGTTGGGTCAACTCCAAAAGCATTTTGGTATCGGTTACAGCACGTGAACTTATTAAACCAAAAGCATCACTGTTGTAATCCTCTACCCGTTTCTTAACAACCTCTACATTCTCTAACTCTAGTTCCATTGCCACATATTTCAAAAAAGAGGCCCGTTTTTTTCGTGGTTCACATAAAACAGTATGAACATCAGGGTAGGCAATTGCCAATATCATACCAGGAAAACCTGCCCCTGTTCCAACATCTAAAATAGAGGTTGGTTTTTGAATAAACGTTGTAGGAAAAAGAGAGTCATCAATATTCTTCTCTACATCAACAACATTTTTTGCTCCTGTTAGATTGTGAATTTTATTCCACTCTAATAGTAATTCTGTAAATTTATTTAATTTTTTTTTCATCTTATAATAAATGTCCCATCTGCTCTTTTTTAACCTGAAGATAGCCTCGATTATAAGGATTTGCATCCATAACAATTGGAACTCTCTTGGTAATATCTATATTAGGTAACGACTCAATTTTTGTAGGATTATTGGTTAAAAGTTGAATCTTTTTTAAACCAAAATGGTTTAGAATATACTCTACAATTTCATAGGTTCTCTCATCTGCTTTAAAACCCAACTGATGATTGGCTTCTACCGTATTTAAGCCTTTATCTTGCAGAGCATACGCATTGACTTTGCCAACAAGACCGATGTTTCTTCCCTCTTGACGGTGATAAATAATCATTCCACCCTCTTTAGCAATAAGCTGTTGGGCATAGATTAACTGCTCACCACAATCACACTTTTTAGAACCTAACGCATCACCTGTTAAACACTCGGAGTGTACGCGAACAATAGGGTTATCAGTTAAATTCTCGGTATAGATAGCAAGATGCTCTTTGTCTGCCTCTTTAAACGCTTGAATGTTAAATGTGCCATAAATAGTTGGGAGTTTTGCAACTTGGGAAATATCAATTTGTCTCATGGGCAAAATTATATCACTTTATGATAAAATTCACTAAACTAATTTAAGGGAAAACCATGTTTACACGATTTAGACGAAAAAGACTCAACCCAGTTTTAAGAGATTTGCTACAAGAGACCCATTTAACCATGAATGACTTTATCTATCCACTATTCATAAAGAGTGGAAAAGGATTAAAAATAGAAGTTGGTTCTATGCCAGGTGTCTTCCAGATGAGTATTGATGAAGTTATCAAAGAGTGTGAAGTACTAAAAGGGCTAGGAATCTACTCTATTATACTTTTTGGTATTCCTGATACAAAAGATAGTGTCGGAAGTGATGCCATGTGTGACCATGGAATTATCGCTTCTAGTATTCGTGCCATTAAAGAGGCTCACCCCGATATGTTTGTGGTAACAGATTTATGTTTTTGTGAATATACCGACCATGGTCACTGTGGTGTTCTTGACCCTGTACTAGAAACCGTTGATAATGATATTACACTTGACAACCTAGCAAAACAGGCACAAGTTCATGCCAAAGCAGGAGCAGATATGATTGCACCTAGTGGAATGATGGATGGAATGATTACAACCATTAGAGAGGGACTTGATGCAGGTGGATATAGCCATATTCCGATTATGTCTTACTCTACAAAATTCTCTTCGGCTTATTATGGACCATTTAGAGATGTGGCAGAGAGTAGCCCAAGCTTTGGAGACAGAAGAAGCTATCAGATGAATCCTGCCAACAGAAAAGAGGCAATTTTAGAGAGCCTAGCGGATGAGGCAGAGGGTGCTGATATTTTAATGGTTAAACCTGCTCTTGCTTATCTTGATATAGTAAGAGATATTAAAGAGAACTCATCTCTACCCTTAGCAGTATATAATGTTAGTGGAGAGTACTCTATGTTAAAAATGGCAGGAAAAGCAGGAGTTATTGATTATGATAGGGTAATGATGGAGACAATGATTGGATTTAAACGAGCAGGTGCCAATATTATTATCAGTTACCATGCAAAAGAGGTAGCAGAGCTACTTAAAAAATAGTTTTATAGGGTTGGCTTTAGGCTAACCTTATTTCCCATCTTTGTCAATCTCTTTAGAGAGTTGTGCCAACTCTTCTAAATAAGCTGCTTGACTGTTGATAGGAGCTTCTAAAAGACTCTGACCTCTCTTTTCAGCACTTTTATTTTCATCCTTTACAGAAACAGCCTTATCTACTTTTGACTCTTCTATTTCAGGAGGCATCTTTCCAATAGGCTCTTCTTCTGTGACAATAAGCTCATCATCATCAATCATCTGAACAGAAGAGGGAGGAAGCGCATCAGAACCTGTATTGGTTATATAGGTATAACCATAAATTGACACCACTACAATAATTATAAGTAATAAGAGAATTGTCAATATTTTAGAAAGCGTATTGAATGAAGATTTCTCTTCAGTTGCACCATTACTGAGTATTTGAGACTTATAAGCTTCACAAAAATCAGCTTCATTTTCTGTATTATTATCGAACAAAATGTTCCTTTATGTATAATTTATTTAAGTTTTATAAGACAATTCTAACATAAATTTTAGAAAATTATCTTTTAAAGTCCATTTTTTATAGATTTGCTACCCAAGAAACGTATTTATTTGATATAATGTTCAAAAAATAATTAAACCCGAATTATGTTTTATCATATTAGCTTGGTTTATTAATTAAAGAAAGGGAAAATATTATGGATTCAACATATTGGATGATAGGAATTTTTTTAGTTATTTCTATGCTCGTTGTTCTTCACTATACGGTTGGCTTTCAGGGATTATTACCTGTTATGATTGTCGACTCACAAAAAGCACTGGTTATAGATAATAGATTAGGAGCTGATAGAGTTATTACAGAGGGGTTTAATAGATATATGCCTTTTGGAATAGAGATTGTTGTTGGAGAGGTGAGCTTAAAAGAACAACCGATAGACCCTCCTGGTCAAACAATTGTTACAAAAGACAATATAGAATTAAATGTTGATATGATTGCTACCATTAAAATAGTTGATCCAACCAAAGCTGTAATGGATGTTGAAGATTATGAAACATCTGTAAAAAGTCTTGTTATGAGTAGTACCTTAAACCAATTGGGTCAAATGAATCTTGCAGATATTCAAAAACAACAAGATTCTCTATCTAAAAAAATTCGTGACCACATGCAGATTGACTGTACACGTTGGGGAATCGAAGTTATTTTAGTTAAATTTGAAAGTATTACTCCTCCTGCATCTATTCGAGAAGCGATGCAAAAAGAGATTGTTGCAGAAAAAGAGAAAAGAGCAGCCATCTTAAAAGCACAAGGAGACCATGAAGTTCATGAAATTCATGCAGATGGAGAGCGTATTCTTATTGAACAAAGAGCAGCTGCAACACATAAAGTAATTAAAGATTTAAAAGAGTTAATGCCTAACTTGTCTGATGAAAAAATTATGCAGTTTTTAACCAAAACAGCCTATATTGATTCAATGAAAGAGCTATCATCTTCAACCAACTCTAAATTTGTTCTCTATCCTACAGAAACAGATAGACCAATGGAGAAGGTAATGAATGCTGAATATATGAGTCGTTCAGTAGATAACTAAAAATTTAATTTTATAAAAGGATACACATTGTTTTTTATTACAGGAATGTCAACATTTACTTGGATTTTATTGGCTTATGTAGGGTTACACTTGGGGCATAATTATGTCGATATGTTAAGTAGCTTAAGCTTAAATTCCGTGGTATTAACCCATCATATAAGTCCAGAGAGAGACTTTATTTTACGTGTTAGAGAGGTTTTTCTAATTGCAGGTTCATTTGCTCTATTTATAGAAATTTCTAAAGCAGCAACTGCAAAAAGCTTTGGAGCATCAGAGACACTTTTAAGCTTTGTTGTTGCTATTGTATTTGTAGTTATGTTCTTTATGGTCTCATGGGCTCAAAATGCAACATTTTTACTTTTAGGAATGATGTCGCTTATTGATGCAACAGGTGGATTTATTATTGAATTAAATGCAGCAAGAAGAGATATTAATATCGCTTAATGGAACTACCTTTAAATATGGAGTACATCGTCATTGGCGATGTACATGGATGTATTGATGAACTAAAAAGCCTCTTAAAGAAAAAAAACTTCCCTATAAACAATCACAATCTTATTGAATTAAACGCACAAAATCAAAATAAAGCAATTGTTCTGTTGGGTGATTTTATAGATAAGGGAAATGAAGTAAAAATAGAAGAGACCATAGAGTTTATCTACAAAAACTATCAACATTTAAATCAAAAACAACAACAGCTATATCTTATTTTAGGAAATCATGAAGAGATGGTCTACCGATATATTACAAAAGATTCCACTCTAAAAATTACTCCAAAAACAATCAAAGATAAAAAGAAATATTACAATACAGTAGCCCTTTTAGAAAAAAAACCTCTATTAAAAAGAAAGTTTATAGAGCTGTATCAACACTCTAAAGCTTGGTATTATTATAAATACAGTGAAACATTCTCTGTAACCTTAACCCATGCACCCTGCCCTGAAGAGTATCTACGAAAAGATGATGAACAATCTAGACGAAAAATGATTAAGTGTGTTTCACGAAGCAAAAACCCTGATATGAAGCTTGATGAGTTAATTCCCTATGCACATAGAGAAGCTAAAGAAAACCAACACTATCATATATTCGGTCATCTCTCACAACCTAATATTAGACACTATAAAAATAGAATCTGTATTGATACCTCAGCTATCTATGGAGGCACTTTAAGTTGTGCAATTATTAAAGAGAATCAGCTAAGTTTTGATTCCGTTCCCTTTAAGAAACAACAAGAATCTGGAACGCAATATGACAGTATACTTTTTGATTTTTAAATTTTTAAGAGATTTTGCTATAATTGCACCATCTGTTCGATAAAATTGAACCTACAAAAACTCTCTCTTCTCTCGTTCCCACGCTGAGCGTAGGAACGGGAAGTGTTATAATACCACAAGGAAATACCATCAAAGCATTTGAAAAATTAAATCTACATCCCCATATTCTAAAAGCAATCGCTGATGAAAACTATACCAATACAACTGCTATTCAGAAAAAAGTTATCCCATTGGCACTAAAAAATCTGGATATTATTGGTGCATCTAAATCAGGAACAGGAAAAACAGCCTCTTATGTTCTGCCAATGCTTCATAAACTTCAAAAAATTATTAAGTCAGAGAATAAAGTTGTTAGAGCCTTGATTATTGTGCCAACAATAGAACTGGTTGACCAAGTGACCAAAACCATTACAACATTTGGAAAAAACTTAGAGATAGAGACCGTAAAAATTCAAGGTGGAACACCAAAATCTGTTCAACTTGCACGACTAAAAAAAGGTGCAGATATTATCGTGGCAACCCCTGGACGACTCCAAGACTTTTTAAGTGATGGTAAAATCAATTTAGAATATGTTAATACCATTATCTTAGATGAAGCAGATACCATGCTTGAGCTTGGTTTTTTAAATGAGATTAAAGCCATTTTAAAAGAGTGTGGGAAACCAAGACAAATCATGATGTTCTCTGCTACCATTTCACAAAATATTAAACGTTTGGGAAAAGAGTTTTTAAGAGAACCAGCAATTGTAGAGATTAGTGACAGACGAGATGTTGTTGATTTTATTGCACATAAAGCCTACAAAGTAGATAAAAAAAGAAAAAATGAACTAATTGTTCAACTAATTAAAGATAAAAAATTAGACCAAGTGCTTCTTTTTGTATCAACAAAAACCTCTGCCAATAAAATTTTTGAGTATCTTAAATCTCAAAATATTCGAACCTCAATTATTCATGGAGATATTAAACGTAGCACCCGTTCTAAATCTTTGGCACTTCTAAAAAGTGGAAAAACACAAGTATTGGTAGCTACAGACATCGCTGCTAGGGGTATTGACATTCCAGAACTTCAAATGGTAATTAACTATGAACTCCCTGAAAAAACAGATGATTTTACCCACCGAGTAGGACGAACAGGAAGAGCCAACCATAAAGGTTCAGTCATATCCCTATTGACTATTTTTGATTACGATAAATTTTCTACTATAGAGAAAAACTTAAAACTTAATATTAAACGAGAGATTTATCATGGATTTGAACTCACCGATAAACAACCACGCCAAAAACGACCTGTGAAAAAAACACTACGAGAGAAAAAGGGTTACATAGATTATGATAAAAAAAGAAAGTTTACATACTTAGCACAAAAGAAGAAAAAAGCAGAGCAGAAGAAAAAAAAATAGCCATTAATTTCTTTATAAAACTTTAATGGTAAAATGGCTTCCTTATTTTAGCAACTATTGAAATAAACCTTTATCCAATAATAAAAAACAGGAACTTCCCATGAGACACTTTTTAAGTCTAAAAGATTTTACAAAAACTGAACTTTTAGAGATGATTTCCCTTGCTCAAAAAATCAAATCCCAAACCAAAGCCAAAAGCTTTGTTCCTTATATGGAGCGTCAAACCTTGGGAATGATTTTTGAAAAAAGCTCAACCCGAACCCGTGTAAGTTTTGAAACAGGTATTTATCAACTTGGGGGTATTGGTCTATTTTTATCATCAAATGATATTCAACTTGGTCGAGGCGAACCAATGAAAGATACATCACGTGTGATTAGCCGTATGGTAGATATGGTGATGATTCGTACCTTCGAGCAGACCAAACTTGAAGAGTTTGCACAATACTCTAAAGTACCTGTGATTAATGGACTAACCGATTCTTATCATCCTGTTCAAATAATGACAGACTACTTAACCATGATAGAGAGTGGTATAGAAAATCCTATCGTAGCATATGTAGGCGATGGAAACAATATTACCCACTCATGGCTAATGTTGTCTGCTATTTTAGGTTTTGAGCTTAGAGTAGCCACACCAAAGGGGTATGAGTGTGACCCAAAAATTGTTGCAGAGGCATTAGAACTTGCAAAAAACAGTGGTGCAACAATATCATTTTCTAATAATCCTAAAGAGGCAGTAAAAGGTGTAAATGTGGTCACTACAGACACATGGGTATCAATGGGTCAAGAGGATGAAAAAGAGGAACGACTTAAAGCATTTAATGGGTATATTGTAGATGAAAAACTTATGAGCTTGGCTCAAGAACATGCCATATTCTTACACTGTCTTCCAGCTTATAGAGATTATGAAGTAAGTGAAGAGACATTTGAAAAACATGCAGATGTTATATTTTTAGAGGCTGAAAATAGACTTCATGCACAAAAAGGAATTATGGTTTGGCTTGACCAACATAAATAGAGTTGATAAGTGATAATTTTTAATTAAAAAATTTATGTTAAGATAGAAGAAAAAAGGGACAATAGACAAAATGAGCAATATAGACTTTGAAAAATTTTCAAAATACTCTAAACCAGGACCACGATATACATCTTATCCAACAGCATTAGAGTTTAACAGTGATTTTAAATATGAGAGGTATTTAGAGTTTTTAGACACATCTACGGATAAACTTTCACTCTATGTTCACCTGCCATTCTGTCGAAGTGCTTGTTACTTTTGTGGGTGTAATGTAGTTTTTACCTCGAAAGAGGAGAAACTAAGCCGTTACATCGAATATCTCAAAAAAGAGATAGATATTTTAGCAGACCATATAGACAGCTCTCGTGAAGTTATACAGTTTCACTTTGGGGGTGGAACACCAACTTTCTATAAAGCATTTGAGCTTGATGAGATTGTAACCTATATTAAATCTAAATTTCCAAACTGGAGCAGTGATGCCGAGATAAGTTGTGAAATTGACCCAAGATTCTTTAATGAAGAGCAGATGCAGGTGTTTCAGAAACATGGCTTTAACCGTATCAGTTTTGGTGTTCAAGACCTTGATGCAAAGGTACAGAAAGAGATTCATAGAGTCCAACCCCTACAGCTGACTAAAAATGCTGTAGAGTTGGCAAGAAAGTATGGAATTAGCTCTATCAATACCGATTTTATCTATGGTCTTCCCTACCAAACATTAGAGACATTTAAAAAGACTCTTGACCTCTCTACACAACTTAACCCTGATAGAGTAGCCGTCTTTAACTATGCTCATGTTCCATGGCTTATGAAGACAATGCGTAAGTTTGATGAGACAACATTGCCATCACCAGAGGTAAAGTTACAAATCTTTAAATATACCATTGACTTTTTTGAGAGTCATGGATATAAAATGGTAGGAATGGACCACTTTGCAAAACCAGAAGATGAGCTATTTGGAGCAATTGAAAAGGGCGAACTACATCGAAACTTTCAAGGGTATACCACACGAGGTGGAGCAAATCTTGTGGGAATTGGCTTAACAAGTATTGGCGAAGGTAGCCACTACTATGCTCAAAATACCAAAGATATGAAACGCTACGAAGAGGAACTAGACGCAGGACGATTACCTTTTGAACGTGGTGTAGAGCTAGATGATGATGACTTTTTAAGAAAAGCTGTTATTATGGAACTTATGGCAAATTTCCATATTGATATTAAACGTATAAACAGAGAGTTTAATATTAACTTTAGTGAATACTTTGCTGATGCCTTAGAGGCGCTTCAAGAGTTTGTTGAAGCAGATTTAATGACCATAGATGAGAATGAGATAAAAGTAAGTACAACAGGAACACTTCTTATTAGAAATATAGCGATGCCTTTTGATGCCTATATGAAAAAGTATGCCCAAAGCAAAAAAGCTTTCTCTAAAACGGTATAAAAATACCGTAGGGGGCGATTGCTATCGCACCACCCCCCAGACAAATATAATATAAATCATGGTGCATTAAAATGCACCCTACAGTGAGAACCCAATGAATAAAAAGATAGAAGATATTTTCAATTTCCAAGCCACAGCCGATGATTGTGTAAAGTGTGGAAAGTGTATTCCAGTCTGTACAATCCACCAAATTAACGCCGATGAAGTAACCTCTCCAAGGGGTTTTATTGAACTTTTAGGACAGTACCAACGAGGAAATCTAGAGCTTGATAAAAATGCCAAAGATATTTTTGAGAGCTGTTTCTTGTGTACCAACTGTGTTGATGTCTGTCCAAACTCATTACCAACCGATATGGTTATTGAAGAGGTTAGAGCAGATATAGCCGATAAATTTGGAATTGCATGGTTTAAAAAAGCATTCTTTACCCTACTTCGCCACCGAAAGCTTATGGATATTATGATGAAGCTGGGCTACACCTTTAAAACATGTGGATTTAAAACCGATGAGAAACGGGGTGGAATTATTCCACGTTTTCCAATGCCAATTATTAAAAGTGGTAGACTACTTCCATCTATGGGTAAAATAAGTTTTATGAACAAATACCCTGAAAATATCGACCATGGTGGAAAACGAAGGGTAGCCATATTTATTGGATGTTTAGCCAACTACAACTATACAGAAATTGGAGATAGCCTAATTGATATATTTGCAGAGCTTGGAATAGATGCCTTTATTCCAAAAGATCAAATGTGCTGTTCAGCCCCTGCTTACTTTACAGGAGACCATTACACAGTAGAAACCCTTAGTAAAAAGAATATCGCCTATTTTGAGACCTTTATCGATGATGTAGAGGCAATTATCATTCCAGAGGCAACCTGTTCTGCCATGATAAAACATGATTGGGAAATTTTCTTTAACAATCATGGAATGGAAGATTGGGCAAAACGTGCCAAAAAGCTAAATGAAAAAATCTTTATGGCTACAGAGTGGTTTGAACAGAACACCGACCTAAAAGAGATTTTGGCAAAAAAAGGTAAAAAGTTTGAAGATGCAATAACCTATCATGATGCCTGTCATGCCAAAAAAGTACAAAAGATTCATAAAGAGCCAAGAGAGCTACTAAAACAGAACTATGTATTAAAAGAGATGAGCAATAGCGATAGATGTTGTGGTTTTGGTGGAGTTACAATGCAAACCGAAAAATACCACTTTGCCGAACTGGCAGGAAAACCAAAAGCCGCAATGATAAAAGATACGGGTGCAAAGATAGTCAGTGCAGAGTGTAGTGCATGTAGAATGCAGATAAGCAACTCTCTGCATCAAGCAGATGTAGATGTGATCTTTAAAAACCCTGTAGAGTTGATTGCAGAGGCTTTAAAAGAGGAGAAATAAGTTCTAAATATGAACTTATCGTGTAGGGTCGATTTATCGACCCTAGAGTAGGCATTTATTTTAATTCTTGGTCGATAAATCGACACTACTTCTATTTCGGTCAAACCACCACATAAAAGCAAACATCAATCCAACAGTTTTACCAATAGATTCATCATACATAAACGTTTTAGCTTCAGAGATAGGAAGCTCTATCACTTCAATATACTCCTCTTCTACTCCTCCACCCTCACCTATTCTCATAGATTCATCTATTTCAGTGTAGTAGACAACTTGGGTGCTTCCTGATGTGCCTACAGCACTTAGAACTTTTGTTATTCGTTCAATTGACTCTAAAGGAACATCGTAGCCACACTCCTCTTCTATCTCCTCTTTGGCTATCTGCTCTAATGATTTATCTTTGTCTATAATCCCTGCACACATCTCTACTGTCATTCCATCACCATTTCGGTTATAGACAGGTGGACGAAACTGTTTTACCAATATAAAAGCATTCTTCTCTTTATGATAGATTAAAATGGCTACCGAGTCATGAGACTCTACAACTTCCCAAGCCTTATCAACCCCATTTTGTTGATATGTTGCCAAAGCTGTTTTTACAAATTTTGCCTCTGTTAAAGGCTCTAGTTTAAAGTTTTTGATATGGTGTTGCATTACCATCCTCTATTTTTATAATATCTTTTCATACTTGGAACAACAGCCAATTTATTAATGCTGTTCCAAACATATGAAGGCATCTTTTTATCAAAAATTGTATTAATAATCTTTGTATATTTTCGTTTTCGATTTAAATATGCCCGTTTAGCTTTTCCCCTTAACCCACTAGATGAGAATTTAACCAAACGCATAGGGTCAATTGGTCGCCCATTTTTATAGAGACCAAAATGTAAATGAGGTCCTGTACTTCGTCCTGTACTTCCTACATAACCAATAACCTGCCCCTGTTTTACATGTTTACCACGTTTGACTTTAATTCGACTCTGATGAGCATAAAGTGTCATATAGTTATCTTTATGTCGAATCTTAACTACATTTCCATACCCTCCAAGTCTTCCTGAAAAAATGACTGTTCCATCAGCAGCTGCCAAAATTGGTGTACCACGTCTTGCTCCAAAATCTGTTCCGTGATGGGCTTTCCATCGCTTTAAAACAGGATGATAACGTCGTTTGGTAAAGTGTGAAGTAATTCGTACATGATTTAGTGGTTTTCTCATATATTTTTGAACCAATACTTTACCTTCAGCATTATAGTACTTTCCATCACTATGTTTAAAGACATAGTTCTTTTTTTGATGAGATTCCAACATTGCCACTTTAATATCAGGAATTCCAATAGGTTGACCCAAACGCATCTTCTGGTCATAAATAATTGCTAACTTATCACCTTTTTGAATTCCACGAAAATTTACACTGTGTCTAAGTAGACGTGTAAACTCATTTGCTAAACGTCGATTTTTAACTTTATGAATAATATCATAATGTGGTGTCTTCTCAACAGAGAGTAGAGTAACATAGGTACTTTTCTGATAGGCAATGGGAATAATTTTTAAATCATAACTTTTATAGGTTTTACGAAGATGAAGTTGTAACTCCTCACCAACAGGAATTAATGCTTGAAGAAGAACCCCATTAGAGGCAATAAGTTCATAGAATTTTTGATGTTCATCGACATCTGAAATTAACAGTTCATCCTCTTGGTCAAGGGTATCTAATATATCTTTAGGAATATTGTATTGCTCAAGATATTTTTCAAAAGTTAAACCTTTTTTCCAAGTAGAATACTTTACTTTTGCTGAGAAACTTAAAGTAGAAAAAGAGACTAAAAGTACCAGAATCCTTATAATAACGCTTTTTATCAAAAGTACTCCCTAAGTATCAATTATAATCATTATAGCTTATGAAAACTAAAAGCTAAAAGCTAAAGTAAACAACTATAAGTCTATTTAAGTAGAATTCGCCCATGAAACACTTAAATGGCTATAGACGTTGTTATTTTTCATTAGCAGTTATTGCAATGTACTCAACACTGTTTAAATTATGCACAATTGATGCAAACTATCAGTATCATAAACATGCTTTTGAGTATCAAGAGTATAAAACATCCCCTCCTTATCTCTATTTGGTGCGATAGCAATCACACCATATGATATTTATGATAAAGCCATAAATTCGATTTTATCGAACATTAAATAACAAATAAGAAAATTTAAGGAAAAAAATGAACAACACACTCAAATTAACGCTAATTACAACTCTTTTAACGAGTAGTAACCTCTTTGCAGAGGAGAATCTTGAAGATATTACAGTAACTTCAGCAACTAAGTCTACTCAAAAAGTAGAAGATGTCACCTCAAATATTGATGTCATTACAGCTCAAGAGATTGAGGAGCGTCACTATACAACAGTAAGCCAAGCATTAAGCTCTTTAGCAGGTATTGATATGAATAGCAACGGAGGTATTGGACATACAACCAATATCTATCTTCGAGGATTTGACTCTAAACGTATTTTGGTACTTATTGATGGCATACGTTACAATGATGTCACAAGCCTTTCAGGTGCCTCTTTTGCACATCTAATGATTGGTGATATTGAACAAATAGAGGTGATAAAAGGTGCGCAATCGGGGATTTGGGGTGCAGATGCAAGTGCAGGTGTCATTAATATAGTAACAAAAAAAGCAAAAAAAGGTCTACATTTTGAAGCCACTCAAGAGTTTGGTAGTTTTAACAGTAGCCAATCAACAGCCAATATAGCCTATAAAAATGATAAATTCTATCTAAAAGCATCTCACAGTAATATTGATACAGAGGGGTTCTCTACAGTTGCCCAAAAAGGTTCTGATTTAGACAAACTCGAAGATGATGGATACAACAATAAAAGCACCAATCTAAAGGCTGGATTTCAGATAAATGAGACCAATAAAATCGAGTTGACCCATATTATTAATGATTCAACAAGCCAAGCCGATGCCTATGATACAACGACCTATAGCTTTAATCCAAATAGCCAATATGATGTAAAAAGTAAAACTAAACTAAGCTCGGTTAACCTAAATCATATTGATAGTTTTAACGAAGTAAATATTTTTGCTAAAAAATCTACCTTTAGTCGTTACTATCCACAAGATGCTTTTAATAAGAACTTTGACGGAGAGACAAAAGAGTATGGATTAACCTCTAAAATTCCTTATGGAAAAGAAGATTTTGTCACTTGGGGAGGCGAATATAAAAGTTTTGAGCATAAAAATAGTCTAAACAAAAAATATAACAATAAAGCTTTGTTTGTTACCAACAGCAATAAATTTGATGGCTTTATGGGTGGAACAACCATCTTTACCCAATCTCTTCGTCAAGATAACTACAACAAATTTGATAACAAAACTACAGGAAAAATTGGGCTAAAACATATTCATGGCAAGATTGAGGGGTTAACCTCATCGGTAAATTATGGGACAGCCTACAATGTTCCTACCCACTACAATCTCTTTGACCCATATTCAGGAAATAGTAATTTAACACCAGAAGATACAAGAGGATATGATGTAACCCTTGCTTACAATGATTTTAAAGTAACCTACTTTAACAATACAATTAAAGAGATGATAGATTACCAATCAAAATATGATGCCAATGGAAACTGGATTGGAGGAAACTACCAAAATGTTAAAGGAGATTCCAAACTAAAAGGGGTAGAGGTCTCATATCAAAAAGATATAAATGAAGATACCCTCCTCTCTTTGAGTTATACAAATATAAGTGCAAAAAACCAAGATGGAAAAGCACTGGCAAGAAGAGCCAAAGATAGTGTAAAGTTTGCCCTTGATTACTATGGTATAGAAAATTTACATTTGGGTCTAAATGGAGAATACATAGGAGAGAGATTTGATAGAGCAGAGGAGAAAGGTCAACAGACAGGAAAATATACCATAGCCAATATTGTTACCAACTATAAAGTAGATGAGCATATGAGTATCTATGGTAAGATAGACAATATTACAGATAAATATTATCAGACCATTGATGGATACGCATCTGCTCCACGTGCTGTCTATGGGGGAATGAAATTAACCTATTAAAGAAATAGTCCCTTTCATTAATTTTATATTAACAATGAAGTATAATCGTTATTAATATAAAAGAAAGGGAGTTCTTATAATGAAGAAGGGACAATTATTTGTAACAAAAACCATTGCATTGGCACTGTTAACAGGCTGTGTTGACAATCCAATGCTACCAAGCCACCTCAACACCCCAACAGGAAAACAGAAAGCACTTGTATTTAAAACCAATCAATCAACTTTTATTACAGAACTAAACAACAAAACCGATAAAATTGGTCGAAATAGCTATATTAATGAGTTTATTCTAAAATCAGATATTCAATGTAGAGACTATTTAACCACACCTATCACCAAAGCAAAACAAGCCGATTTAACACAAAATCAACTCTATATGAATATCTTTGACACCGTTAGTACGGTATTTGGATTGGGTTATATTACCAATACAGCAAAAACCATGTTATCTGGAAATAGCAGTAACAATTTAGAGAACCAAAAAGCGTACCAAAAAGCACTCTCTCCAGAGATTCAAAGAGGTGTTGAGATTAACAGAGAAAGATATGCCCACCAGATAAAAAATAAAGAGAAGTTATCTATTAAAGAGTACCCTATATCTAGTCTCTATAAAGATATGTTAATCTACGATAAACAGTGTAATGAAGCGTATGGACTTATTGAGATTAACCGAGCATTAAAAGCAATGCAACAGAACATAAATCGACCACCTGCACAATCTGCAATTAATCTAGAAGCTGTTAAAAATAGCGTCACTCAAACAACAAAAAAAGTTCAAGCAAAAGAGAAAGCGATTCAAAAGAAAAAAGAGAATCATCCAAAAATTCAAAATAGAGATAGCAATGTTACAGCTCCAAAACTATAATAGTACCATTTTAAAAAACATCCATTTTCATCTAAAACCCAAACAGAACCTTATTATCTTAGGTTCAAATGGAGCAGGAAAGTCAACCCTAGCCAAACTTCTTTGTGGAATTACCCCCTCACATACCTTATTAAATGGAAAACCCATATCGCTAATAGAATCAAAAGAGAGAACCAAACAAATAAACTATATTCCTGCAAAACTGGAGATTTTTGATGAATACATCACTTTAGAAGAGTATCTAAACTTAAGCTCTCTACACACACATTTAGAGTCAAAAAACATGTTAAAACTTCTAGAACTAGAGCATCTAAAAAACAAACCTTGTCAACAACTAAGCTCGGGAGAACAGCAACTAACCATGATTGCTACAGCTGTACTTCACAATGCTCAAATAACAATCTTTGACGAACCCACTGCCAACCTTGACCCCAAAAAGAGCCGTGATATTTTTTCACTACTAAAGAGTGATATTTTTCAGAGTAAAATCATTATCACCCATGATTTAAACTTAGCCTACAGATTGGGTTATGACATTATGTTTCTAAAAGAGGGAAAAATAGACTTTTACAACAACTCAAAAGCCTTTTTCAATGAATCAACCCTTAACCACTATTTTGGAACATCTGTTCTATTAACCCAAGATGGAGTAGTTGGACAACTTTAAACCTTAACTTCCAATTATGCTCTTATCGCGTAGGGTCGATTTATCGACCATAAAATAGGCATTTATTTCAGTTCATGGTCGGTGAACCGACCCTACAGGATTAAAACCTTACATTTTTATTAAAATCAAAGGAGAAAATATCAAACCAATATTCTATCTACTATCCATAATCATCATTTTACTGTCGCCATTCTATGGTCAAATTCATATTAACCCTCATAAGTTAGCCAATATAAACAGTATTGACTTTAAACTCTTTTGGGATATTCGACTGCCTCGTGTTGCTGTTGCTTTCTTTGCAGGGGCAATTTTATCAGTTGGTGGATTGATTTTTCAATCTCTCTTTAAAAACCCCATGAGTACGCCCTATACCTTGGGGGTAGCAACAGGAAGTACACTTGGGGTTGCCATTGCTATTGTCTTTGGGTTTGGTTCAATGTTGTCTCTTTTTGGCTTTTTTGGAGCATTAATTACCGTTATTGTTCTTTTTACCATAACACTACGACTTAAATCTTACGAAACCAATGCACTGCTTTTGGTTGGTATTGCTTTGGCATTTTTTTATAACGCTTCGTTAATGATTCTTTTCTATATTAGTGATGAGTCTCAAAGTTTTGAAATTATCCGTTTTACAATGGGTTCAGTTGACGTGGTTGGATTAAAAGAGACACTACCTATTATATTGGCAAGTGTTGCACTATTGGGCATAACATACTGGTATAAAAAAGAGTTAAAACTCCTCTTGACCTCTAACGATTATGCCTACTTAAAAGGGGTAGAGGTTAAAAAGGTTAACAGAACCCTTCTTATTGCTGTCTCGATTGCTGTGGGGGTCTGTGTTAGTATTACAGGTCCTATTGGATTTGTTGGATTAATTATTCCACACATTATTAAAACCATCTACCAAAAATCAGCTGAACAGCTTATATTTCCTATCTTTTTTTATGGAGGATTCTTTTTGGTATTGAGCGATTTAATAGCACGAAACTTAGGAAGTAGCTCTAATATTCCAATAGGAATAATTACTGCTTTTCTGGGGGGTCCATTTTTTATCTATCTTATAATAAGAAAAAGATAGGCAATTTTGCCTCATTTTAAGATATTTTTGCCTATAATTGCAAAACTTTTTTTGGAATCTATATTTAACAATAGAATTTCTAAAAACATTATCAAAAACTTATAATGAAAATTATTACAAAGGTATTAACATGGCAAGAAGATGTGATGTAACTGGAAAAGGTCCATTGGTTGGAAACAATGTATCTCATGCAAACAACAAGACTAAGAGAAGACAGCTACCAAACTTAAGAAGTGTAAAAATCACTTTAGAAGATGGAACAACTAAAAAGATTAAAGTTGCAGCGTCAACTCTAAGAACAATGAAGAAAAAAGCTGCTGAAGCTACAGCTGAAACTGCTGAGGCTTAGTCCTTAGACTTTCAGAGACTATTTTGCCAAAACAAAATAGGATTAAAAAATTTCTCAATTGGCGAGAAAAACCTACTCCACATATAACTCTCGGTGATGAGTTATATGTACTTCTAGCACCCTTTAGACTTCCACTTATTTTAACTATTTTGACCATGATGTTTGGTACATTTGGTTATATTATTATTGATGATATGTCTCTGCTTGATGCACTCTATCAAACAGGAATAACCTTTACCACTGTTGGTTTTGGAGAGATGGCTCCCATTTCAGACTTGGGACGAATTTTTACTATATGCCTTATTATTTTTGGTTTTTTAGTCTTTTCTGTGGCAATTGGTCTAATTGTAGATGTACTGAACCGAGGCGAATTAAAAAAAGTTATAAAAGAGAGAAACATGCTGTATGATATTGCACGACTAAAACATCACTTTGTTATCTGTTACCATAATGAATTTACCATTCAGGTAACAAAACAGCTTCGTGAAAGTCACATTCCCTTTGTCGTTATTGACCCCTCTGAAAATATTGAAGAGTTTGCAATAAAGTATAAATATCCTTATTATGTACAAGGTGAACCACATACCCAAGAGGCGATATTAAAATCACACCTCTCCTCTGCTAAAGGTGTTATTACTCTTGCTGATAACATTGCAGACAACATTGCAACCATCGCATCGATGCGTCTTTATGAAAAAGAGATTCATAGACGACGACCCTTTTTAATTATCTCAAATGCACCAACCATTTCAGATGAACAGAAGCTTCTAAAGTTAGGAGCAGACAAGGTGGTAACACCCACCAATATTATGGCTCAACGAATTAATGCTATGGCAATACGCCCCGATATGGAGAATCTACTTCAAGAGTTTCTCTATAAACAAGATACTCCTCTTGATATGGAAGAGGCAAGAGTAACCAAAACATCATGGCTAACTCTGAAACGGATGAGAGAGGCAAGTTTTAGAGAGATAGCCAATGTAACGGTTATTGGAATTAGAAATAGAGATGGTCACTTTATCCCCATGCCAAAGGGAAATACCATTATTACAGCAGGGGCTAAACTTCTACTTATTGGACCAAGTGAAGGTATTAAAAAAGCCAAAAAGATAATTAGACAAACCATAAAACCCGAGGAGATGAACCATGTTTAATCTATATTCACTAAAAGGTGGTCTTGATAATGTTCAAGGCTTTTTCTGCGATGGCGTTAATGTAGGGATGAAAAATACTCCACAAAATGATGGAGATGTAGCTTTTATTCGTTCGGATATAGCGTGTGATATTTCAGCACGTTTTACAAGCAATAAATTTCAAGCAGCACCCATAAAGCACTATCAAAAGTACCCACAAGATTTTAAAACCAATTTTATCTTGATGAATGCCAAAAATGCCAATGCGATGACAGGAGATGAAGGTGTTGAAGATATTGAGGCTATTTTTAAAGAGCTTCAAAAACATCAAGAGCTTCAAAACCCTATTATGAGTTCAACAGGGGTTATTGGTTATCGCTTGAACCAAGAGAAGATAACCTCTGCTTTTGATAAATTTGATTTCAATGCCAAAAATTCAGATAAGACAGCCCGTTCTATTATGACAACCGATAGCTTTAAAAAAGAGCTATGTTTTAAAATAGAGATGGATGATGGAACAGCATTTACCATTGGTGCTATCTGTAAAGGTGCAGGTATGATTAACCCTGCCATGGCTACCATGCTCTGTTTTATTACAACCGATGCCAATATTCCTAAAGCAGATATGGAAGAGCTTTTAACCGAAGCTACCGAGGGTTCATTTAATAGAATTTCTGTAGATGGAGACACCTCTACCAATGATACCATTATGCTTTTAGCCAACAAGGTTTCAGGAGCTTATAACAAAGAGGCATTTAGAGAAGCTCTTAATAAAATAACTTTTGAACTTGCGATGATGATTCTAAAAGATGGAGAGGGTTCAAATAAACTGGTAGCCTTCGAAGTTAAAGGGGCAAAAAACAGTGAAGAGGCAAGAAAAGCATCTGTTGCTCTATCTAACTCACTACTCGTTAAAACAGCTCTATTTGGAGAAGATCCAAACTGGGGACGAATCGCTTCAACCATTGGAGCAAGTGGAGTGGAGTGTGATGATAAAACATTAACCATTCATTATGACAATCTTCTTATCTACTCGAACAGTCAACGTGAATTGGACAAAGAGCGTGAAGAGAAAGCCTATAAAGTGATGAAAAACTCTAGTTTTAAAGTTAGTTGTGATTTAGGGCTAGGAGAGGGGCAATATACCTCTTATGGATGTGACCTCTCTTATGAGTATGTTAAAATTAATGCAGAGTATCGAACATAGAGATTAATTATCCAATCATAAACTTAAAATTTATTTAAATTTTAAGTTTATTTAAAACAATAATAATATTTTAACTTTTTAACACCTTTTTTATATTATAATCTAACTATTACAAAATAATTACATATGGAATATAGCTATGAATATCAATATAAATAAAATTTTAACTGTTACACACTACAAAGCAGTTATCATTAGTACCATTATAACAGCACTATTGACTCCCCTATTTTGGATTCTTTCTGATGCCAATATCAACTGGGTTCTCTTTGCAAATATTATCTCTTTTACAGGTACGCTTATTTTAATTTATCCCTTTATAAACTATGTCTATCCATATATGCTTACAAAAGTGACAACCTTTCTACTCACCTCTCTTTTAACCATTGTTTCTATTTGGATAAATATGACAGCCATCGCCTTTGCTCTGCCTCACTACTATATCTATGAAGCAACACTCAATGCAACCATTGAAAAGGTCTTAGCCATAGGAACAGGATATATTGTAGCTATCAATAGCATTACACTACCTATACTCTATCAAGATAAAAAAATACAGAGTTTTTTTTAAAATTTGCTATAATTAGAAAAAATCTTCTAAATTACGACAAAGAGTTCCCATGATTTCATTCAATGACCTATCTTTACCCACCGAGGTATTAGCAAACTTAACATCTCTAGGATATAAAACGCCTACACCTATTCAAAAAGCCTCTATTCCCCATATTCGAGAGAACAGAGACATTGTTGCAAAAGCAAAAACAGGTTCTGGAAAGACCTTGGCATTTACTCTGCCTCTTATTTTAAAACTTGATGAGAATGAACACTTTCCACAAGCCTTAATTATTGCCCCTACCCGTGAGCTATCTGAACAGATTGCTGGTGAGTGTAGAAAACTGGCACAGTATAAAAAAGATGTAAAAATCATTACCCTTTATGGAGGAACTTCTTTAACAAAACAGGTCGCTTCTCTAGAGAAAGGTGCAGATATTATCGTAGGAACACCTGGGCGACTGCTTGACCACTTTTCACGCGAAACAATACATCTGGGTCAGATAAAAACTCTTATTCTTGATGAGGCAGATAGAATGCTGGATATGGGTTTTGCTGATGATATTTTAAAACTTGTATCAAATCTTCCTAAAGATAGACAGAGCCTACTCTTTTCAGCAACCTACCCTGAAAATATTGACAAACTAACCAAAGTAATTCTAAAAAATCCTATTGAAGTTAAAATAGAGAGTCAAGAGGACAAAGTAAAAATAGAAGAGTATGCCTACCGTACTGAAAATAGAGATAATGGAGTGATTAGCGTACTTCAACATTTTCAGCCCTCTTTAGCCATTCTGTTTTGTAACACCAAAGCAAAAACAGTAGAAGTCTCTAAGATGTTGAATGAAAAAGGGTTTGATGTTGCAACCCTAAATGGAGACCTAGAGCAGTATGAACGCCAAGAGATGCTTTTACAATTTGCCAACGGTTCTCTACCTGTTTTGGTAGCTACAGATTTGGCTTCAAGAGGATTGGATGTAAATGGTATAGATATTGTTATAAACTATGATATTCCAATGAAAACAGAAGATTATACCCACCGTATAGGAAGAACAGGACGTGCCGATAAAAGTGGCTTGGCAGTCAGTCTATGTGATGAGTATGGCACAAGAAAACTACAAGAGATAAAACCACAACTTAATCCTAAAGATATTAACTCGTTACGTCCAAACAAAAACTTTTACCTACAAGGAACTGTCAATACAATCTGTATAGATGGAGGAAAAAAGAAGAAAATTCGTGCAGGAGATATTTTAGGAACACTCTGTAAAGATATTGGTATAGAGAATAAAAATATAGGAAAAATCAATGTCTATGCAACACA
>Ga0256826_1000427_pt1 | contig 25592 bp, 27 predicted proteins | sample CV79metaG_FD_185975 | JGI IMG/M metagenome (GOLD analysis project Ga0256826, IMG submission 185975) | Hydrothermal vent microbial communities from East Pacific Rise, Pacific Ocean - CV79 | ecosystem: Environmental > Aquatic > Marine > Hydrothermal vents | place: Pacific Ocean: East Pacific Rise...
CTCTAATTTTCTTTATTGTTTTTATTAATTTGTCTAAGTCTTGCAGTTTTAACATATTTGGTCCATCACTGAGTGCTATACTTGGGTCAAAGTGTGTCTCAAAAAAGAAACCATCCACACCAATAGCAGCTGCAGCTTTTGCCAAGTGAGGTACCATAGAGCTATCACCACCCGTTTTACCATCTTGTGCAGTTGGCATCTGAACAGAGTGAGTTGCATCAAAGATTACCGGAGCAAACTCTCTCATAATCACTAAGTTTCTCATATCTACAACCATATTTCCATAACCAAAACTATTTCCACGTTCACAAAGGTAAACGCCATGTTTAAGTGCATTTTCATAAGTTGGCTCAGAGCATCCACGAGTTTGAAGCACTTTTAAAAGTGGGTACTTCATCGCATCAGCAGAGAGAAACTGCCCTTTTTTAATATTTACTTCGCAAGATGTTTTTGCACAAGCTACTAGCAAGTCTGTCTGGCGACATAAAAATGCTGGAATTTGTAACATGTCTACAACTGCAGCGACTTGTTCAACTTGTCCTGATTCATGAACATCAGTCACTATTTTATACCCGAAGTCATCTTTTACTTTTTGAAGGATTCTAAGTCCTTCATCTATTCCAAGTCCACGAAAAGACTCTAAAGATGTACGATTTGCTTTGTCAAAACTAGATTTAAAATAGAAGTCGATAGTATCATCGTTATGATATTTCTCTAACTCTTTTGCTATTTTAAAAATATTCTCTTCACTCTCAATGACACAAGGTCCTGCTAAAAGTTTCATATATATTTGCCTTTGAAAAAAGTAAGTGATTATAGCATAATGCTTTTAATCTCTACTTAGCACGAGCCACCATTAATCCTGAAAGAACGATTAAAACTATTCCAAAAGTCATGCTCATCGAAGGGAGGGCATCGCCCAACATCACACCAACTAATATTGAAAAAAGAATATTTGAATAGCTGACAGCTCCAACTATTCCTGCCTTTGTTTCACCATAAGCCTTAGTCATAAGGAGTTGAGATATAGTTGCAAAAACTCCCATAGATATGACATAAACCCAGACTATTCCCTTTGGCATCACAAACTCACCAAGCATAAAATCAAGCTCACTTGCATCAATATATGGAGAAACTAAAAAGAGAACAATTGGTCCAAGTGTCCCTGTAAGCATGAAGGAAAGTACTATAGCACGGGTATCGTAAAACTTTTTTAACTCTCTTACAGAAGTGTAAGCAAGAGCTGCACCTACTCCTGAAAATATCCCAAGTAGGTCATACTTTGTAAAACCAACACCACTAGGTTCTGTTATAAAAACTATCCCTATAAATCCAACAAAAATTGCTAACCATCCTTTAAATGATAACTTTTCGTGTAGAAATAAAAAAGCAAAGATAGCAGTAAATATAGGAGATGTTTTTGAGTAAGTCATCGCATCACCAAGAGAGATATGTGCTATGTTATAAAAAAATGCAAGAAGTGCTACAAAACCCATAAAACCACGAAAAAAGAGTAAAAAAGGTTTCCCTCCAACTTGTTTTAATGGTGTTTTGTACACTGCATACCCAACTAAAATAACTCCAGCTACATTTCTAAAAAACACCACTTCAAGCGAACTCATACTCTGCGAAGCTAGTTTAGCAAAAGCACCCATTATGGCAAAAGTAAAAGAGGCGATAAGCATATACTTAACACCACTATTTAAATTTTTAAATCTATTCATAGAGACAATTATACCCTATAAGTTGTTTTTACCTTTCATTTAATGATACTTAAAGTGTGATAGTTGTAATATTACAGAGACAATTATAATATAACATTTAAAAGTACAAGGTGCGATAAAATGAAAGAATATGTTTTAAAAAATGATGATTTTTTAGTTTCTCAAACTAATGACAAAGGTGTTATAATATTTGCCAATGACGACTTTTGTAAGATTGCTGGTTATAAGATAGAAGAGCTAGTTGGAAAACCACATAGTATAGTTCGACATAGAGATATGCCCAAAGCTGCATTTAAAGACTTGTGGACTACCGTAAAGAAAGGTGATATTTGGAGTGGTTATGTAAAGAACTCTACTAAAAGTGGTGGTTTTTACTGGGTATTTGCAACTGTTTTTCCAAAGTATGACTCCAAGACTAAAGTAAGATCCTATATCTCATGTAGAAGAAAGCCATCTGCTAAAGAGATACAAGATGCACAAAATCTATATAAAACTTTAACTTAGGAATCATACAGATGAACACTACACAAAAAAATATAAGTTTAACAATCATATTTTCCGCTTTACTATTAACACTTCTTTTTACAAGTTTAACTTCTATCCATATAGCTGTAGCAGTTATTGCTTTTGGCTTACTCTTATTTTTAAATCTACAAACAGATTCTTCTAATTCCCAATCAATTCTATTAACAGAAATAAAAGAGTTAATGGAGTTTAAAAGAAATAAAGTAAACCTAAATAATTCATCTACTAACCCTATCGAAAAAGAGTTAAATAGACTTATTGAGATGTACCAGAAATCTGTTTTAACAGATACTCTCGTTGCAGGGGAGATGGTTTTACTCTCAGATAGAGTTGCAAAAGGGCACTACTCATGTAGGGTTGAAGCTGATACTAAAACTCCCTATGTACATGTATTGAGAAATAGTATTAACAATATGATAGCATCTTCAGAGATTAACCTCGATAATGCGATAAACACTCTACAAAATTTTTCAAATGGTACTTTTGATGCAAGAAGTAGTGTAAATGTTGAGGCTAAAATGGCTGATTTACTTAACAACATAAACTCACTAGGACAATCTCTTCAAAATATGAAAGAGGATAATGAAAACTCTCAACTTACTATAATCAACTCATCAAAAAAATTAAACGAAACTATTGAGAATATTACAAACACAACTATCATAGAGTTAAAAGACATGATTAATACTGCTGTTGATAAAATCCATACAGTTGCAGATAAAGAGAATGAAATGGTTGATAACTTACAGACTCTAGTAGCCAATGCAAATGAGACAAAAGCTATTCTCTCTACTATCGGAGATATTGCTGAACAAACAAATTTACTTGCATTAAATGCTGCTATTGAAGCTGCACGAGCGGGTGAACATGGTCGTGGGTTTGCCGTTGTAGCTGACGAGGTTAGAAAGCTTGCTGAGAGAACACAAAAAAGTCTTGCTGAGTCTTCGGCAACAACAAATGTTCTTATCCAGTCAATATCTGATGCATCAGATACACTCAATAAAAATGCTACTGAAGTAAATAACATCTCTAATGATGTGACTTTCATGAGTGAAAAAATAGATGATGTCATCGAGACACTTAACACTTTAGCTACTGAGTAGAAGTGTTAACTTCATAGCTGTATAATCTCATAAATATTACACACAAGGGATATCTATGGGTAATCTAATAATCTTCGCAATAATCATCTTTGTTTTTTACAAAGTTTTCAAAAGCTACTCAAAATATGAGGGATACTCAAAAGAGGCATTAAAAAACTTTTCTATTTCTCATGAGTCACTAAAGCATAGTGAGCTCGGTCTTTTTGTAGGTCTTGTTGCAAAAGTAGCTAAGGCTGATGGTAAAGTTGATGCTCTTGAAGCACAGTTAGTTGGCATCATGTTTGATGACATAAGTGCTGTTTTCCCAGAGCCCGAAAAAACAAAAAATATTTTAAAACAGATTTTTAATGAAGAGAAAGATAGAAGTGATAATATTGAAGATATCGCCCACTCTTTAGCACATGCTATTAAAAATAACAAGGCTCAGCAGCAACAGTTCATGGGCTTTTTAATTCAACTGGCGTTTATTGATGGAGAGGTTAGTAAGAGTGAGGAAGAAATTTTATCTCTTATTGCTCAAGCGATGGAATTTGATCCTAATGCTTATCATGCGATATTTGACCAATTTGAAAAAATTATGGCAAATGTACAGCCAAAAGCGAATATAGAAGATGCTTACAAACTTTTAGGGGTAAGTAAAGATGACGATATGAAAGTAATCAAAAAAGCATATAGAAAACTTGTTCGCAAGTATCATCCTGATATCATCGCTTCACAAGGGAAAAGTGAAACTTATATGAAAGAAGCAACAGTTAAAACACAAGAGATTAACCAAGCTTATGAGATGATAGAAGAAGCTAAAAAGTAAGTTTTACTTTTTTGGCTCATAATCTTTTTCCCAAAAAAACTCTATCCATTCTTTAGCTTCATTTATCCAAAAATGAGGCTCATAAATAGATGTCTTTTTGTAAAAAAGAGTAGCTGATTTAAACTCTATCTCTTTGAAATTCATCTCTAAATAATTCATAATCGCCTTTAGTGTTTCACCACTATCTGCTATGTCGTCTAAGACTATAACTCTCTTCACATTTTTAAAATCACAAATACCAAAAAGAGAAATGTCCTGGCGTTTACAGTTTCCATCATAAAGCTCTGTTCTTATAGTTTGAACCTCTCTCAGACTTAGCCCTTCAGCCATACAGTGACTCAGTGTTAATCCACCTCTAGCTATGCCAACTATCGCCTCTGGCTGAAAACTTTGTACTTGACTAATTAGCTTAAGTGTATCATTTCTAAAATTTTCATAACTATAATATTTTTTGTTCACTAGTGTTGTTCCTCATCTCTTTAATTATGCTATTATACTTCATAAATTTAAAAATGGACAAAAAATGAAAAAATTAATAGTATTTTTAATCATCATAACAGTTGCAATCTATTTAGTCTGGCCAAGTGCCCCTAAAGAGGGTTTTGCTAAGTTTAAAGAAGAGACAAATAAAGAGTTTAATGAGTTTAAATCTAAAAACTAAGAGTTATTCGATATAATTTCGAAAATATATTACTTATTGTCAAATAACTACGAAGGTCTCTTATATGAAAAAAATCGCAATTATCGGTCGTCCAAATGTTGGAAAAAGCTCACTCTTTAATCGTCTAATCAAAAATCGTGATGCTATTACTTCAGACATCGCTGGAACTACTCGTGATGTTAAACGCCGAACTGTAACTTTTATAGATAGAGAAGCACTTCTACTTGACACAGGTGGACTTGACTCTGGCTGTGAACTCTTTGACAAGATTAAAGAGATGTCACTCAGAGCTGCTTATCAAGCTGACATCATTTTATATATGGTCGACGGTAAAAGTATCCCTGAAGATATTGATAAAAAATTCTTTTATGAACTTCAAGCTATGGGTAAAGATATGGCTCTAGTTGTTAACAAAATTGATAACGATAGTATGAAAGAGAAGCTTTGGGATTATTATGAGTTTGGAACTGGGGATATTTTTGGTATCTCTGTTTCACACAATCGTAATACAGTAGCACTTTTAGAGTGGATAGCTAGTAAGATTCCTGATGAAGATATCATTAAAGAAGATGAAGAAGTTGAGGATGAAGATGATATTAACATCATCGAACCTGAACTTGATGATGAAGACTTCTTTGCAAAAGCAAACAACAGAAGTGAAGATGATGATGGATACACTTACTGGGATGAAGATGAGATGGATGGTATCATAGTTGATGATACTATCTTTGGAAACAATGACCGTATAAAAGAGTTTGATGAAGAAGATGTAAATCACATCAAAATTGCTATCATTGGTCGTACAAATGTTGGAAAATCTTCACTTTTAAATGCTCTATTAGGTGAAGAACGCTCAGTTGTAAGTAGTGTAGCAGGAACTACTATTGACCCTATTGATGAGACTGTAACTTATGGAGACAAGCAACTTACTTTTGTAGATACAGCTGGTCTTCGTCGTCGTGGAAAGATTTTAGGTATAGAAAAATATGCACTTATGCGTACTACTGAGATGCTTGACAACTCAAACATGGCACTTATCGTTCTTGATGCTAGTGCACCATTTATGGATCTTGATGAAAAAATTGCTGGACTCGTTGATAGTAATAGACTTGCATGTATCATTGTTCTAAACAAGTGGGACATATCTAAACGCGACGAACATGATAAAATAATTAGAGAAGTACGTGAGAGATTTAAGTTCCTCTCTTATGCACCTATTTTAACACTCTCTGCAAAATCGCACCTAAGAGTTGATAAACTTCATGATATGATTTTAGAGATAAATGAAAACTATTCTCAGAGAATACCAACAAGCAAAATAAATGAAGTAATTGAAAAAGCACTTCGTCGTCATACTCTTCCAAGTGTAAGTGGACAAGTCATTCGTATCTACTATGGAACACAGTATGAGACTCGTCCTCCTAAAATAGCTATTATCATGAATAAACCAAGTGGTCTACACTTTACATATAGACGTTACCTTACAAATAAAATGCGTGAAGCTTTTAACTTTACTGGAACACCAGTTTTATTTAAAGCGAAGAAGAAGGGAGAGAAGTAACTTTCTCTCTATTTTGAGCCCGTGAATATTTTCTTCGAAAATATTCCATACACTCAAACTAAAGTCAAAAAGGTTTTAAAACAACCATAGCGACTATTATCATCATTAAAATAGTTGGTACTTCATTATACATTCTAAAAAATTTACCACTTTTAACACATCTATCTTCTAAAAATTCTACCCTATATTTATTCATAGATAAAAAATAAATTATTAAAAGCACTACAAAAGTGATTTTAGTGTGTAACCAGCTATTACCTGCAAAGCCATAGAGATAACTCAAATATGCTCCACTTAAAACTGTTGTCCACATAGATGGAACACCTATGTATTTATAGAGTTTCATCTCTTGAATTTTAACAACTTCTACAAAACCAGCGTTATCAATGTTCTCTGCATGATAAACAAAAAGCCTTGGTAGATAAAACAAAACTGCAAACCATGATACAAACGATATCACATGAAACCAAAGTACCCATTCATACATTTTTCAATCCTTAAAAGTTTTTTTCTAAATAGAGCATATTATAATTAGAACCACCATGCACACCATTATATAGTCCAAAAACACCCGAACGATGTTTCAGTGCATATCCGATATATGTTTCTTGCATAGGTTTGTAACGGATTAATTTTCCTAGATCAAAGTCAATACTAAGATCGAGATAGTTCAAAAATTTTGAAGTCTTATCTCCTTCTGCTGTAGCTTCTTCAACTTCAGCTTCTGGTACACTCGAGGCATATGAGACTCCTTCGGCCGCTCCAATTCTAACTCTATTCTCCCAAAAATCGAGATTAAGATATGCTTTAAGGTATATAGTTGCTTCAAACATATCCTCAAAATGATCTTCATCAAAATATGAAAGTCCACCTTTGAGATAAATATCTAAAGGCCAATCAAAAATTTCTTTTTTAAGTAGGTAGCCTCCATCTAAAGAGTAAACACTTAAGTCTCTTGGGTGTGTGCCAAAATCACCTGAGATTATATCACCTAAATCATTTTGGGATGCCGTACCGTATGCTACTCTAAGTGAGTATTTATTTTCTATTTCATCAGCATTAAGAGAAAAGAATAAGAGTAAAACTAAAATGAGTTTCAATAAAAGTCCTTGAATATTTGGAAAAAGGGGAAGGAGTATGTCCAAGATGGACATACTAAAATTATGCGTCTATAGTTTCTAAATCTTTAACAGATCCATTCTTATGATCTACTACTTTATCATGTAAACGACGAAGTGCTTTTGTACCTTTGTCGATAGCTAAGTCAATAGCTGCATCTAAAGAATCATCAGTTTGAGTAATAACTACAGGTTGAGCATGAGCAATATGAAAATCAAACTCTACTGTTACACCTTTTTTCTCTGCAGCAACTGTACAATTAATAGTTGTTATATCTAATGAATATTTTGTAAATGCTTCAAGAGCGCCTTCGATATGTGCTCTAGTAGCGTCATTTAATGTTATGTCTTTTGAACGAATCTGTAAGTTCATAATGTATCCTTTTTATAAAGTACCTTCTGGTACTTCTTATATAGATACATAATAACAAAATAAAGCTGAGATTGGTATAATACGACAAAAAATTCATAAATTTTTCTATTAGGATATAAAATGAGAGTATTAACAGGGATTCAGTCATCTGGAGACTTACATATAGGAAACTACTTTGGCTCCATCAAGCAGATGGTAGAAGCTCAAGCAAAAAGTGATACATTTACATTTATAGCGAACTATCATGCTATGACAAGTGTTAAAGATGGGAAAAGATTAGCAGAGCTTACTATGCAATCTGCTACAGACTTTTTAGCATTAGGAATTGACCCAAGTAAAAATACTTTTTGGGTTCAGTCGGATGTAAAAGAGGTACTTGAACTCTACTGGATGCTTTCATCTTTTACTCCTATGGGGCTATTAGAACGTGCTCACAGTTATAAAGACAAAACAGCTAAAGGTATTCCTGCAAACCACTCTTTATTCTCATATCCAGTTTTAATGGCAGCAGATATTCTTCTCTACTCTCCAGATATTATTCCTGTAGGAAAAGACCAGATTCAGCATGTCGAAATTGCTCGTGATATCGCAGTTAAGTTTAACAATGAGTATGGTGATATTTTAACTATTCCAGCGTTTAAAGTGCAAGAAGAAGTTCAAACTGTTCCAGGGACTGATGGACAAAAAATGTCTAAAAGTTATGGAAATACAGTTAATATTTTTGGCGAAGAAAAAAAGCAACTTAAAGTTATCAAAAAAATTGTAACTGAGAATGTAGCTATGGAAGATCCAAAAGAGTATGAAGGGTGTAATGTCTACAATATGGCAAAACTTTTTCTCAATGAAAATGAGTGTTTAGAACTTCAAGAGAGATACAAAAAAGGTGGAGAGGGTCATGGTCACTTCAAACTCTACTTAGCGGATGTTATCTGGGAGTATTTTAGAGATGAACGTGAAAAACGTGAATACTATGCAAATAACCAAGATGAAGTCAGAGAGATTTTAAATATGGGTGCAAACAAAGCAAGAGAGATTGCTATGCCTATGATAGAGAAGATAAGATCTGTAACAGGAATAAGATACTAAAAGTATCTTATTTTAGTTTCAAACTCTCTTTAGTAATATAACTTTTCTTAGACCAATTTTTACCTTTAAGTTTAAGAATATTTCTTACTTCCTCATTGACTAACACATAGTTTAACTCTACCTCAACACTAGTCGCACCTTTTACTTTAGCAATTTTTAAAACTTTTTTTCCATGTGCAGGAATACTCATGTTTTTTGAAGATTTTTTAGCCAAGTGTGCAATCGTTACTTTAGATTTTTTTCTTGTGTAGTGAGTTGTTAAAGAAACTGTTTTTTCCTCAAGAACTTGGGAGCCTCTAAGATAGGTAATATTTACAAGAATCTCACGAGAACCAAAACCGCTTGGTATATTATGTGCTTGAGGATTCTTAATATTTATAAGAATATTTTTACCCTTTTGTGAAAGAGTTAGACGAAGAGCATTTATCCACATAGCACCAGTATGAGCACCTTTAAAACCGTGATGTCTCACATCTCTCATTTTTGCTTTGCCATTATACATTTTATAAGTAGCTGCTACATCTCTTCGTTTTTGACCCATATGACAATCAACACAAGATTTTGAACCTTTATACTCATCTTGCATATTTGTAAAGACTAAACCTTTCACACTTCTATCATTTGCATGACATACAAAACATAACTTATTAGGATTTTTATCCATAAACTCATGACGAACCGTTTTGTGATAAGGTGATTTCGCATCTTCATAAGGTCCAGTCATAGTCCCTGATTTGGTCCATGTTACACGATTAATACCACGTTTAGAAGCTGGTAAATCATCGTGAATCTTATCTATGTTATGACAAACTACACAGTTGATTCCTTCGCTTATTGCTGTATCATTTACAGCCTTATCAACATCACTACCTTCATTTAGTCCCATAACTGCTGCAATTTCATAATCTTCATCAGTGCTTGTAACTGAAATACGAGGATTATGACAAGTAGCACACTGTACTTTTACACTATTAACACTTTTACGGTTTTTTCTCGCTACATAATCAAGACTTTTTCTAAAGTACTCATCATTTTGGTAGTGACTTTTTGCATGCCAAGACTCTTTCCACTCATTTACTATTCGCAAATGACAAGACTTACAACTTTGCGAATCTTGAAATCTTTCATCAACTTTCACAACCTTTGCTGCCCCAAATAGACTTGCACTCATCAGGAATGAAATAAAAAGTATAATAGTTTGTCTCATATAGTTATCCTTTCTGTTTATCTAACCAGACCATAAGCCCTTTTTGAGCATGTAGTCTATTTTCCGCTTCATTAAAGATAATCTCAGAGTGTGAATCCATAATCTCTTCGGAAACTTCTTGACCTCTATAAGCTGGTAAACAGTGTAGAAACTTTGCATTTTTCTTAGCTAAACACATTTTCAGAGAATCCACTATAAAACCATCAAAATCTTTTATACGTTGCTCTTTTTCATCTTCTTGACCCATTGAAGCCCAAGTATCAGTAGTAACAACTGTGGCACCATGAATAGCTTCTTTAGGATCATTCATAACTTTGATAACTGCTCCACTTGCTTTAGCCATAGTCAGTGCATCTTCTAAAACACCTCCATCAACTTCATAACCTTTTGGAGTGGCAATACGTAACTCAAAGCCAAGTTTCGCTGCTAACATTAACCAAGAGTTTGTCATGTTATTTCCATCACCTACATAAGCTACAACTGCATCTTGTTCAATACCATACTCAACCATAGTCATATAATCAGCAAGTAATTGTACAGGATGGTATGAATCTGTAAGCCCATTTATAACTGGTACTCTTGAGTTTGCTGCGAACTCTTCTATCATAGAGTGTTCAAATGTTCTTATCATTACCATATCACACATACTACTTATAACTTTTGCAGTATCTGCCACAGGCTCACCACGACCAAGATGAATGTCACGATTACTTAAAAAAAGTGCATGACCACCTAGTTGAAACATACCTGCTTCAAAACTTACGCGTGTTCTTGTTGAACTCTTTTCAAAAATCATCCCGAGTGTTTGCATCTCGAGCTCTTTTTTGTAAACGCCAGCTTTCAAATCTTTTTTGATTTTTAAACCAATTTCAATAATCTCTAGTATCTCTTTTTTTGTAAAATCTTTAAGTGTTAAAAAATGTCTCACATTAATCCCCAATTTTTTCAATAAGTTATTATTGTACTATGTTTCTTCTTAAGAGCCAAATATTTGTTTAATTAAATCAATTGTATTACAATTATGACAACTATTTAAGACTCGATTAAGGTTTTGTAAAGAATCTTTTTTATAAAATGGACAATTGATTATAATAAGTATTAGGGGAAATAATAGTGGCAACTAAAAATCATGAAAAAAAATTAACTACTAAGTCATTCTTAGTTTCAGAAACAGACTCTAAAGGTATCATCACCTTTGCAAATGATGACTTTTGTGAGTATGCTGGATATAGCCTTGAAGAGCTTATAGGTAAACCTCACAGTATCGTAAGACATCTAGATATGCCAAAAGCTGCATTTGCAGACCTTTGGAAAACAGTAAACAATGGAAAAAGGTGGAAAGGTTTTGTAAAGAATCTTTCTAAGGATGGTTCATACTACTGGGTATACGCAACTGTATTCCCTTTTCAGTCATGCGATGGCTCAAAGGGTTTCATATCTTGTAGAAGAAAAGTCTCTACAATAGAAATAGAAAAATATGAAAGTCTTTATAAAAAAATGAAAAGTGAGGAAAGATAATGAGTTTTCTTAAACTTATCTCCATTAAAAACAAACTATTACTTAATGTAATTATTCCAATATTTGCCATAATTATAATGTCCATTATAGTTATAATTGATCATCTTGATAAAAAAAATCAATATGGAAATTTTGACACCATAATAAAACTTGATGCTAAAATATCTTTGCTTGTGCATGAAACACAAAAAGAGAGGGGTGTTACTGCTGGATTTTTAGGTTCTAAGGGAACAAAGTTTACAAATAAACTGCCTATACAAAGAGATAACACAGATACAAAAATCAGAGAACTTCAAGAGTACATTAAAAGTTCTGGCGTAGAAGATGTACTTCTTGCAGAAACAAATAGTGCACTTAGAAGCATACTTGATGAACTTAGCAAAATGCAAGGTATAAGAAATAATATATCTGCTCAAAAGGTATCCACTAAAAATGCAATTAATTACTATACAAATCTAAATAAACAATTTTTAAACTTCATAGCTCAAACTTCACAACAAGCTGTTGATAGTGAACTTACATATACTACTATTGCTTACTATAACTTCTTACAATCAAAAGAGAGAGCGGGAATAGAGAGAGCTGTTGGAAGTGCTACATTTTCAAATGATAAATTCTCCCAAGGTGCAAAAGCAAAATTCAACTCTTTAATTTCAGAACAAAAATCATTTATGTCTAGTTTTGAGACACTTGCCAAACCTTCACTTATTGCATTTAAAAATGAGACATTGCAAGGTGATGCTGTCAATGAAGTGAATCGTATGAGAGATGTATTAAACTCTTCAAAAGAGATAGGTGGTTTTGGAGTAGATGCATCTTACTGGTTTAAGACAATAACTCAGAAAATAAACCTTCTTAAAGATGTTGAAGACTATATCGCTTCAAATATAAAAGTTTCTTCTAAAAAAGCAAAAAGAGTAGTAAATATATCAATAAATATAGCTAAAGTTTTGCATGAGACTCAAAAAGAACGTGGTGCGACAGCTGGATACCTTGGATCAAAAGGTAAAAAGTTTTCTCAACAGTTAAAAGAACAAAGAATTACTACTGATAAAAAAATAAAAACTCTCAAAGCTCAACTCTCAAAACTCAACTACAAAGACTGCTCACCTACTATAAAATCTAAAATAAGTGCATCCTTAGCACTAATAAAAAAACTACCAAACATAAGAAAGAGTGTTAACTCTCTTAGTATCAAAACTTCAGATGCCTTAAAGTACTACACATCTATGAATGCGATGTTTCTAGACACTATCGCACTTAGTACTAGAGTAGTAAAAACTAGCAAAGAAACAAGAGACCTTACTTCTTACTACAACTTTTTAATGGCTAAAGAGCGTGCAGGAATTGAACGTGCAGTTTTGGCAAATACTTTTTCAAGAAATAGATTTGCAAAAGGAATGAAAACTAAACTAAATACTCTTATCATAGAACAAAAAAGTTTCATAAAATCATTTTTAGCGACTGCTAATGATAATTATAAAAACTATTACTATAAAAAAATGCAAAACAGTGCAGTCCAAGAAGTTCAAAAGATGAGAGATATTGCTCAGAATGCTTCACAAATTGGAGGTTTTGGGATTAAAGGAACATACTGGTTTGATACTATAAGTAAAAAAATAAATCTTCTTAAAAAAGTTGATGATCATATCTCAAAAAATTTACAAGACCAAGCAGCTTCTAAATATGCAAGTGAGCAATCTGGTCTTATTCTTTATATTACAATTATATTACTTGTTATAATTGCGACAACTATTCTTTCTATTTTAGTGAGTAAAAACATCTCTAACTCTATAGAAAAAATTTCTTTTGGAATCAAACAATTCTTAGAATTTTTAAACCACCAGCATAATGTTATAGAGCCAATTGATTTAGAGGGTAATGATGAAATGGCTAAAGTTGCTAAAATGGTAAATGCTAATGTTAAAAAAATCAGCAATGACATTGAAGACGATATGCTCTGTGTTGGAGAAGCTATTCTTACTCTTGATAAGATGCAAAAAGGTCACTACTCATGCCGTGTACATACACAGGCTTCTAACTCTCAGATTCAAACATTGGCAAATAGTATAAACAAAATGCTTGATGCTCAATCAAAAATAATGAACGATATGTTGAATGGTTTAAATAAATATACTCACTATGATTATACAGACAGTATTCAACTAGATTCAAAAGTTGTTGGTGAGAGTAGAATGCTTGTTGATGGAATTAACTCTTTAGGTGACTCTATAACAGAGATGTTAAATAACTCTTACTCGTCTTCAACTGAACTACTTGCAAAATCAGACTTTTTACAGTCTCAAATGCATAACTTAAGTACCTCAACTATGCAGCAATCTAGTTCCCTTGAAGAGACAGCAGCATCCATGGGACTTATCACTCAATCTATTGAAGACACAGCCCAAAAGACGCAAGAAGTAGTTGCTCAGTCAAATGATATTAAAAATGTAATTGAAATTATTGGTGATATTGCTGATCAAACAAATCTTCTTGCTCTAAATGCTGCTATAGAAGCTGCACGTGCCGGTGAGCATGGTCGTGGTTTCGCTGTTGTTGCTGATGAAGTGCGTAAACTTGCTGAACGTACTCAAAAATCTCTAACTGAGATTAATACAAGTATCAGTATACTTACTCAATCAATTACCGATATTGGTTCAAGTATGGAAGAACAGAGTATCGCTATAACTCAGGTAAACACTGCAGTATCAGAAATAGATGCAAGTACACAGGAAAATGCTTCTACTGCAGATGAAGTGAGTTTAGTTGCTAATATGGTAAAAGATATGTCATCTTCAGCATTGGAAAATGTAGAACAAAATCAATTTAACCGTAATTAAATTATAACTTTGAGAGCTAAGCTTGTAAAAGCTTAGCTACCTCTTTAGCATGATAAGAGATAATAATATTTGCACCAGCTCTCTTAAATGCTATCATAGTCTCCATTACAACTCTATCATAATCAATCAAATTATTTGCTCCTGCTATTTTTAGCATCGCATACTCACCACTTACATTATAAACAGCCATAGGTAGACTTGTAGCATCTTTTATCTCACGAACTAGGTCTAAGTATGCAAGAGCTGGTTTTACCATAAGTATATCGGCTCCTTGAGCCTCATCACTTACAGACTCCGCTATCGCTTCTCTTCTGTTTGCAGGATCCATTTGGTATGATGTTCTATCTCCAAAAGATGGTGTTGATTCTGCTACATCACGAAATGGTCCATAATAACCCGAAGAAAATTTCGTAGAGTAAGCCATAATAGGTAAGTTTTCAAAACCATTTGCATCAAGAGTAGTTCTAAGAGTCTCTATAATTCCATCCATCATTCCAGATGGTGCTATCATATCAGCCCCTGCTCTAGCATGTATGAGTGCTTGTTCACCTGAAATTTCCAGAGTCGCATCATTATTTACAGTCTCTTTGTCTTCATCTATAATCCCACAATGTCCATGGTCCGTATATTCACAAAAACATAAGTCAGTTACAACAAACATATCAGGATGTACTTCTTTAATGGCACGAATACTCGAAGCGATAATTCCATGTTCACATAAAGAGTCTGAACCAATAGAATCTTTAGTATCAGGAATTCCAAAAAGTATAATTGAATAGATACCTAAGCTTTTTAACTCAGCACACTCTTTAATTATTTCATCAATACTCATTTGGTAAACGCCAGGCATTGAAGCTACTTCAGTTTTTATGCCTTCTCCACTTCTTATGAAAAGTGGGTAAATAAAGTCATCAACTCTTACCTCTGTTTCTCTTACTAAAGAGCGAAGATGCTTATTTAAACGAGTACGACGAAATCTTTGAAACATATTTAAACCTTTTTTTTGCTATAATTATTTTTATAAAAATATTTTACCCATTTAAAGATTAAATTAATGAATATAGAAATATCTGAAGTAGCAAATTTACCATCTAGATTTGGTAACTTCAATGTAAAAGCCTTTAAAGAAGGCGAAAAAGAACATCTTGTTATTTATGCCAAAGAGTTAAGCGAAGAACCTGTTGTTCGTATACACTCTGAGTGTCTCACTGGTGATGCCATTGGCAGTCTTAAATGTGACTGTCGGGATCAACTTGAGTATGCACTAACTCTTATCAATGAGCAAAATGGAATGGTCATTTACCTCAGACAAGAGGGACGCAACATTGGCCTCTTAAATAAGATAAATGCTTATGCCCTTCAAGACAAAGGTGCTAATACTATTGAAGCGAATCATCAGCTTGGGTTTGCAGCAGATGAGAGAACTTATGAAATTGTGACATATATACTAGAGTATTTTAAAATAAAAAAGATACAATTACTAACAAACAACCCCGATAAAGTCAACTCTTTAAATAGTATTGAAATAATTAGGCGTGTGCCTATTGTTATGGAAGCTAATGAGTTTAATAGCGACTACTTATCTGTTAAGCGAGATAAAATGGGACACTTACTCTAAAGGAGCCTTGTGCCAATAGATATATCATCAGACTCCATTCAAACAGCTATAGCTAAACTCAAAGCAAGAGAAACTGTTTTAAGACAACTTGAGTCTGTTTCCGGACTTGGAAGTTGGGAGATAGACTTAAATACTAAAAAGTCTATTTGGTCTGATAAAAGTTATGAAATATATGGCATAAAAAAAGGTACTCCTGCTAATCTTGAACTCTTTATTAGCCGTCTGCTTCCTGAATATATTCCACCAGTTCAAAAAGCTATTGCAGATATTATCTCCTCTAGTAAACCAGCTAACATAACTTGTAAAGCTTTACACTCTAGTGGGAAAGTTCTTACCCTTTTACTCAATGCTCAAGTTATCTATGATGAAGAAAAAAAGCCTCTTAAAATTATAGGAACTACCTTAGATATTACTGAACAGACCTCCATTCAAGAAGAAGCTCATGAACTTTCACAACTTCTTAAACACTCTTCAAATGAGATCTATATTTTAGACTTTGAGACACTTACATATATGTATGTTAATCAAGGAGCTATAAATGCACTTGGATATACTTCTGATGAACTTCTTACAATGAATGTTGCAGATATTAACCCGTACTTACAAAAGAATAAAATTCGATATTTAAAAAAGCTACTTACAAAACAAGACTTTATTCTCAATAGAAGCATACATAGAAGAAAGGATCAAACAGAGTACCATGTACAATCATATCTACATTCACTTCAGTATAAAAACAGAAAGGCGTATGTGATATTTGACACAGATATTACTGAAACTATAGAACTAGAAATGCAGTATAAGAAACAGGCAAAAATCTTAGAGTATATTCATGATTCTGTTATTTCAACTGATACTGATGGGAAAATAATAAGTTGGAATAGAGGCAGTACTTCTCTTTTTAACTCTACCCCTCATGAGATGATTGGAAAATCTATTTTAGATATTTATGATGTCGAAAACAAATATTCCCTTGAAGAACTTTTTTCAATCATTAATACTAGAGGTTCTATTGATATAGAAGCTTTTATGCTACGTAAAGACAAAACAAAAGTTATTTGTGACATATCTCTAAGTATGCTCAAAAATGAGGATGACCAATGTGATGGATACATAGGATATATTCAAGATATAACAGAAAAAAGAGAGATACAACTTCGTCTAAATGAACAAACTACACTTTTAAAGTACCAGGCTAACCATGATGCACTAACAGGTCTTCCAAACCGTACTTTATTTGCAGATAGACTCTCTCAAGCTATCATCTCGTCTAAACGCTTAAATGAAAAGTTTGCCCTCCTTTTTATAGACCTTGACCAATTTAAAAAAATCAATGACTCGTTAGGACATCATATTGGGGATGAAGTTTTAGTAGAAGCTTCCCATAGACTCCAAGGAGCGATAAGAGAGAACGATACGCTCTCTCGACTTGGTGGTGATGAATTTACTGTTATACTTAAAGATATAAAAAACAGTCAATCAGCAGCAAAAGTTGCTCAAAAGCTTGTTGATGTAATGAACCTTCCTATTCAAAGTACGCTTCATAAGCTTCATATAACTTCGAGTATAGGAATTAGTATTTATCCGGATGATGCTACTAATGAGTCAAACCTTATCAAATATGCAGATGTAGCTATGTATAGGGCAAAAGATGAAGGGCGAAATAACTATCAATTTTACTCTAGTGATATGACAGCACTAGCATTTGAAAGAGTTGTAATGGAGAGTAGCCTTCGTATAGCTATAAAAGAAGAGCAATTTGTTGTTCACTACCAGCCACAGATTGATACTACTACACAAAAAACAGTTTCAATGGAAGCACTTGTAAGATGGCAACATCCAAGTTTAGGTCTTATTGCACCTTTTAAATTTATACCCCTTGCTGAAGAGAGTGGACTTATCATCCAAATAGACCGACTTGTAATGAAAATGGCAATGAAACAGTTTACTGAGTGGCAAAATATGGGTCTAAACCCGGGGCTTGTTTCATTAAACCTTGCGATGAAGCAGTTAAATACAAAAGACTTCATAGAGTATTTAAAAGAGAGTATGAAAGAGTTTAATTTTCAAGCTTCATGGCTAGAACTTGAAGTTACAGAGGGTGATGTCATGGCGAATCCTGAAGCATCTATTTTAAAACTACAACAACTCCATGCATTAGGAATTAGTATAGCTATTGATGATTTTGGAACTGGATATTCATCCCTCTCTTATCTCAAAAAGCTACCTCTTGATAAATTAAAAATAGATCGTTCATTTATAAAAGACATCCCAGATGATGAAGATGATATGGCAATTACAAGAGCTATTATTGCACTAGCAAAGAGCCTAAAGTTAACTCTAATCGCAGAAGGTGTTGAGACAAAAGAGCAAAAAAAGTTTATCGTTGAAAATGGCTGTGAACTTATCCAAGGTTATTACTATTCACAACCTCTATGTAGTGATGATATGCAGAAGTTTTTAGAAACTAACTAAATTTAGAATCACTAAGTGCCAATACTCTTCGTATAGCCGAATCAGAGATTTTAAGTAACTCATCTGTATCTTTTTGTAACTCTTGATAATACAGTTTAGCTCTATCTAGTGTCATCTCATTTGGTTTCCCAAATCCAAGTATTTTTGTAAAAACACCTTTTTTCTTCTCTTTAAAAAAAAGATTGTAAATATTTACATAATCCATATGCCATTTTTCATGACTCTTATCTAAACGCTCAAAAAGTTGTAAACCTAAAATATCTTGCATCAATTTTGTATGTGAGTGAAACCATATTCCACATTCACAGTCCATTTTTCCAAGAGCTGTAGGATTTTCTATTTTTTCACCTGCAATTTCAGATTCTATCTTATCCATCTGCTCTTGATGAACATGCTTAGCATTCTCAATTGCATCTACTAGTTCAGATTTTGTCATTTTTAAACCTTGCTTTTAAATATTACTTATATTATACATAAGTTTAATATAAAAAACTATATAATTTGATTAATGTTTTTACAAGGAGACAATTGTGGTACATCCTACACCAACAAATAATGAAATCAAGTTAAACCCTAAGCGCTATATAGTTTCTAAAACTGATGCACAAGGTATCATAGAGTATGGAAATGATTACTTTGTTGAAATCTCCGGTTATTCAGAAGCGGAACTAATAGGTAAACCCCACTCAATAGTTCGCCATCCTGACATGCCAAAAGTTGTTTTTAAAATGATGTGGGATCGTATTAACAGTGCGAAGAATATCATGGCTGTTGTCAAAAATTTAGCTAAAGATGGTAGTTACTACTGGGTAGTTACAGAGTTTGAACCTCGTGTGGATCCTATCACAAATGCAATAATTTCTCATACTGCATTTAGAAAAGCTGCACCTCAAAAAGCGATTGATGCTATTGAACCTATTTACCAAAAACTTATAGAGATAGAAAAAGATGGTGGGATGGAAGCTAGTGAGAAGTATCTTCGTGGTTATCTTGAAGAAAAGAATGTAACTTATGATGAACTTATTGACTCCCTTGTTGGGAACAATGGTCTTTTTAAAATCTTCTTCAAACTAATGAAGAAACTCTTTTCATAAAGTCTAATGATTTTTTAGATAAAATATCCTTTATAAAATGTATGTAACATTGATAAGGATATTTTATTGGATTTAAAAGCTACACTTACTACACAAAATATACAACTACCAGATAACTTTTTTTATAATATTCAAAAATATAAAGAGCACTTACATAAATGGAATAAAATCCATAACCTCACAGGGGCTAAAGATAATGAAACGCTAGATAATTTTATCTATGATGCAGTTTTTCCTGTAAGTTTTTTACCTAAAGTAGACTCACTTATGGATATAGGGACAGGAGCTGGTTTCCCAGGTATGATACTAGCGTTTGCGCTTCCTGATACTCATGTAACACTTGTTGAACCACTTATGAAACGTTCTGCTTTTTTACAGTTTATCAAAGCTGACTTAGAACTCTCAAATGTTACAGTTGTAAAAAAGAGAGTTGAGAATATGGAACCAAAAATCTTTGATATGATTACATCTCGTGCTGTTACCGACACAAAGATGCTTCTTAAACTCAGCGAAAATTTCCGTGATGAAAAGACACAATTTCTCTTTTACAAAGGCGAAAAAGTTTTTGATGAAGTAAGAGACGGTGTTAAAGATATGAAACATAAGATTATAGAAACTGACAACAGACACTACTTACTTCTAGGAGAAGATATATGATACTAAAAGTACTTCTTGTTATTAGTGTTATAGCCATAGTATATTTTATGTTTATCAAGAAAAAACCAGCAAATATCGTAAAAAATAGAACTAATAAAAAAGAGACTCCAAAAGCAGATGATATGGTAGAGTGTTCAAGCTGTGGTGTTTATGCGCAAGTAAGTGAATCTCTTTTGAGTGGTAGTAACTACTACTGCTCAAAAGAGTGCTTAAACGCCAAGTAAGAGGAGAGAGTATGTTGTTATTTGGCCATAGGTTTATAGAGAGTGAGAGTTTTTATCATATCTCTAGTATAGATGCCATCTCAAAAACACCGCCCTCTTCAAAAGTTTTTTTGGAGTTTAATGAGAATAACTTAGACATAATAAATCATCTTAGAGAGAACTCAGTAGAGTTTGTTCTAAGCGTCTCAAACTTAACAGAACTCATCTATGCATCATCACTTGGAGCTTCATATATTTTAGTACAAAAAGAGCTCGCTAAAAGTGCTCAAAACATAGCAGAGTCTTATCTTTTTGATGCAAAAATTTTAGTAGGTCTAGATAATGAAGAGGAGATAGAAGAGATGGCTATGTTGAACCTCGATGGAGTTCTCTTCTCAAATGCCATCATTAAGATAAACTCATAATCACCTTATGCAATTTGTCTTTTTAGTTCTCACTCTCTTTCTTTTGAGTGGATGTTCTACTAAGTTCGTCCAAAAGCACAAGTTACCTTCTAGACCACATTCCACTTCACAACAACCCACATACAAACTAAAATCAGATAGTTCAATAAAGGTAGCCCTCTATAATGAATATCGCAAATGGGATAAAACACCCTACCGTTTAGGAGGCAACTCTTTTAGTGGTGTTGATTGTTCTTCCTTAGTTCAAAGTATCTACAAAGATTCTTTAGGGGTTAGTGTTCCACGAACGACAAGAGATCAGGCAAAAGTTGGATATTGGGTTGCAAAGAATCAACTTAAAGAGGGAGATTTACTTCTCTTTAAAACAGGTTATAATGTAAGGCACTCTGGAATTTATTTAGAAAATGGGAACTTTATCAATGCATCTACGAAACATGGAGTTACTATATCTAGCATTCATAACCCTTACTGGAAAAGTAAGTACTGGCAGAGTAGAAGAGTCATTCCCTAAACAACTCTACGTTTAAGAGATGATTTTAAAGAGGTAAGGATTTCATAACTTATAGTATCTGTTTGTGCCGAAACTTTTGAAGCATCATCGAAAATAAGTAGTTCCGCATCATTACAGATAAAAGAGCTATTATCCATAGAAATTCTTCCTGCTATTTTTACCCCTTGAGATGTTGTATAAGTGTTTGAAAGTGTTCTTAAGAACCCATCTCCGTAACCAAAGTCATAGCTACTTACGACCTCATCCCTTTTAGTGATAAAGGAAGCACCGTAGCCTACACTCTCGCCTTTTAAAACTTTTCGAGATGAAATTTTGTTTGCATATAAAGAAAGAACTGGCTTAAATGCTACTTCACTTATCTCAGATGGAAGTTTCATACATCCATAAGCGGCTATCCCTACTCTTGCCATATCTTCGTCAAAATCAGTATGGCGAAAAAGCCCAGCAGAGTTACAAGAGTGAAAACGAACTCCATCAGGGGAACTCTTTTTTACTCTCTCAAAAGCTTCAGACTGGTGTTTATACATTGGTGTTAATTCATCGGCACAGGCATGATGAGTGAAGACAGCTTCAAGTTCTAATCCCTGCTTCTTTATCAGCTTAAACGCCAGTTGGAGTTCATCTATCTCTATTCCGTTACGGTTCATACCAGTGTTTACTTTTAACTCAACCAATGTATCTTTAGGAAGTTTTTCTATCATACTAAGAGAGTTTACGGTATATCTTATCTTAGTGTTATAAGTATCTGGAGTATCTGCTAAAACTAAAATGTACTCAAAGAATTCTTCTATTAAAAGAGCCTCCGAGTTTAACTGAACAACAGCCTTTGTAATACCATACTCCCTAGCTAAAGTTGCCATTTCCAATAAACCATGCCCATAAGCATTATCTTTTAAAACAAGGGCTATTTTTTCTTTTGATTTCGTTTGTAGGGCTATTTTATCAAGGTTATAAAAGAAGTTTTGTTTATTAAGAGTTATGTATGACATCTATTATTTCTTTGGAATTTCTACTTTTTGTATTGCAGTAGTGTTTGCATCTGCTTTACTGAGAATAGCCGACCCACTCATGATGAGATAAGTTGCTAGTCCAAAGCCAAAAGCAATTAAAATGATTCGTTTTATTTTTTCTGTTTTACTCATAAGTGAAATTTTACCCTAAAACTATTAATGATTAACACTTTTGTAACACTACTTTAATATTATTTTCTAATTAGAATTTTTAAGGTTTAAAATGAAAAATACTATCGCACTATCACTACTAACACTCACTACTTTATCTGCAACAGAGATAAATATTGCTCCTATTAACATTGAGTCAACGATCATCACAGAGGTAGCGCAAAACGCACAAACTTCGGCAGATATAGCTCAAGCCTTAAGCAGTGATGTTCCAAGTATCGACATGAGTAGACGAAGTGGTATAGCAAATGATGTTTTCATCCGTGGACAAAAACGAGATAATATTGCGATTGAAGTAGATGGGACTAAGATTTATGGTGCATGTCCAAACAGAATGGATCCTCCAATCTCACATATAGTTGCAAATCAAATTGATTCTATTGAAGTCATTGAAGGTCCTTATGATGTTGAAACTTTTGGAACTCTTAGTGGAGGCATAAAGATAAAGACAAAACAACCTTCAAAAGAGCCCAAGGGTCAAATCAACATTGGTGTTGGTACATTTAACTACAAAAAGTTTGGTGCAAGTGTTAGTGGAGGAAATGAGTTGATTAGAGTCTCGGCAACTATCTCTACAGAGTCCAGTGATCAGTACAAAGATGGAAATGGTGATACTATAGCAGAGCAAATTGACAATTATGTAGCTACTACTACTTTACAGGGAACAAATAAAGACCCGAGTTTACAAGACAAATACTATGATATGCCAGCTTACAAAAAAAACAGTGCAATGCTAAAAGCATTTATCACAACTACAAAAGACCAGGAACTTCGTTTAAGTGTAACAGCTAATAGAAGTGATAATGTTCTTTATGGTAACTCAAAAATGGATGCCATTTATGATGACTCTAATATTTATAGTGTTGCGTACAATATAGACTCTCTAAGTGAGAACTACAAAAATATTAACATTCAGTACTATCACTCAGATGTTAACCATCCAATGGGAACTAACTATAGAGTCTCTTCTACTGTTGCAGTCCCTGGTTTTGTTAATGGTGCAATAATAACAAACCACCTAACAACAAAAATGGATGGGATGAAACTCAAAAATAAATTTGACTTATTGGGGCATAAACTTATTGTTGGTCTTGATGGGAGTCAAAGAGTATGGGATGGTCACTACTTAAAAAATGGTTCTGCTGCTGCAATTGGTAATAGAAAAAGTATAGACAATACAGTTACCCAAAACATGGCATTTTTTGCAAAACTTGAAAAAACTTATGCAAATTTCACCATTAGTCTTGGTGCTAGATATGATGCTACGAAAATCACAAATGACTCCTACCAAAGTAATGACTATAGTTCTTTAGGTCTGAATATTATGGGTAAATATAACTTCAACAAAGAGCATAAAATCTTTTTAGGAATTGGTCAAGCTGCTCGTGTACCTGATGCAAGAGAGTTATACTTTCTAGGTTCTTTGGGTAACCTCGTAGGAACTACAAATTTGAAAAAAACTACAAATAGTGAAATAGATTTAGGATATGAGACAGACAATGATAACTTCAAGTTAAAAGTAAAAGCTTTTTACTCTGTTTTAGAAGATTATATATACTATCAACAACAAGCTAATGGGATAAACATCACAACAAACAATTTCAACAACATAGATGCAAGAGTATATGGAGCAGAAATAAGTGCTTCTGTTTACATAGGTGATGATATGACTTTAGATATGGGTGCTGCATATAAACACGGTCAAAAAGATGAAGCTCTTGAAGGTCAGACAAACACTAACTTAGCAGATATGGCACCACTCCGTGGGGCAATGGCACTGAACTATGAGTATAAAAACAACTCAATGGCTACACTAGAAGTTCAAGCAAGTGATACTTGGGATGAGTTTGACTCAGATAATGGAGAGCAAGAGTTAGCTTCATGGACTATTTTAAATCTCAAAGTAAAGCATGCTATCAATAAAAAATTTGACTTTACTTTTGGTATGAATAATATTTTAGATAAAACTTATGCAGTAAGTAATACTTATGCTGATCTTGTTTTACTAACGGGTGGTGGTGATGTTATGCTTATGAATGAACCAGGTCGTTACATTTATACAAACTTAGATTTTAAGTTCTAATAGTAATTCTCAAAAAGAGTAAGCCCTTCTTCATATAAAAGTGGCTAAAATCATCTTATGATAAATAGAGTCCAAACTAAAAAAATATATGTCGGTGATGTAGCTGTTGGTGGTGATGCACCTATCAGCACTCAGTCGATGACCTACTCAAATACACACGATGTCGCTGCCACTGTTGAGCAGATTAAACGCCTACACTTTGCAGGCTGTGACATTGTTCGTGTAGCTGTTCCAGATATGGAAGACGCACTGGCACTTAAATCCATTAAAGAACAAATAGACCTCCCTCTTATTGCAGATATCCACTATAACTATAAACTTGCCCTTATTGCGGCTGAGTCCGTTGACTGTATCCGTTTTAATCCTGGAAACATTGGTGATAAATCTCGTATAAGAGAGATAGTAAAAGCTTGTCAAGCAAGAAACCTTCCTATTCGTATCGGTGTAAACGCTGGAAGCTTAGAAAAAGAGTTTGAGAACAAGTACGGACAGACTGCTGAGGGAATGGTAGCTTCTGCTGAGTACAACATCAAGTTTTTGGAAGACTTAGGTTTTGATGACATCAAAATCTCACTCAAAGCTAGTGATGTTGGTCGTACAGTAGATGCATACAGACTACTTCGTCCTAAAAACTCTTACCCTTTTCACCTTGGCGTTACAGAAGCTGGAACACTCTTTCATGCAACTGTAAAGAGTGCTATAGGTTTGGGGACACTTTTACTTGAGGGAATTGGTGATACAATGAGAGTATCTATCACTGGTGAGCTAGAAGAGGAGATAAATGTAGCTCGCGCAATCCTTAAAGATAGTGGAGCAATGCC